>JAANMT010000059.1_pt1 | contig 97914 bp, 67 predicted proteins | sample 7279711 | NCBI WGS metagenome assembly JAANMT01 (sample SAMN14094538, study PRJNA606508) | bioreactor metagenome | isolation source: A lab-scale SPAN reactor treating ammonium-rich wastewater day 1 | place: Ireland: Galway | collected 2017-01-16
GCTCATGCCTTTTCGGCCGGGCCCGGCAGCGCCAGGTGGGCCACGGCTTCGCCCGAGCTTACCAAGGGATTGTTGTTGAGGCCAATAATGCGGCCCGCCTGCGGAGCCCGCACCGTCGCCGAGTTTTCGCCAAAGGCGTCGGCAATGAACCCCAGCACCTGGCGTTCCTTCACCTGCTCGCCCAGTTGGGCCTGCAACCGCAATATGCCGCTGCGGCGGGCGCGGATCCACGTGGTTTGTTCAAACCGCTGGGGCTTGTAGCGCGGCCGGGGGTGCCGTTTGTTCATGCCCAAAGCGGCCAGCACGCGGAGCACGCCGTTCACGCCCAGCTCGATGGCCTGTTCGTCAAACCGCAGCGGCTCGCCCGCTTCGTACAGCAGCACGTGGCAGCCGCGCTGGCCCGCCGCCTGGCGGAGCGAACCGTCGCGCAGTTCGGAATGCAACAGCACCGGCGGAGCAAAGGCCTCGGCGCACCGCAGGGTTTCTTCGTCGTGAAAGTTCGCGCGAATTTGCGGCAGGTTGGCGCGATGCTGGCTGCCGGTGTGCAGGTCGATGCCGTACTGGCACTGCGCGACCACCTCGGTCATGAACAGATGGGCCAGCCGCGCGGCCATGCTGCCGGTGGCCGAACCGGGAAAACTGCGATTGAGGTCGCGGCGGTCGGGCAAGTACCGGCTCTGGCTCACAAAGCCAAACACGTTGACGATCGGCACCGCGATCACCGCCCCCGCCAGGTCGGCCGGATCGAGCGCCTGGAGCACGCGGCGAATGATCTCGACGCCGTTCAGCTCGTCGCCGTGCACCGCCGCGCTCAGCCAGCAGTGGCAGCCTTCGCGGGCGCCGTTCACCACCTCGATCGGCAGCGACAGCCAGGTTTGCGTGGGGAGCCGGGCGACCGGCAAATCAAACCGCTGCCGCCGGCCCGGCTCAACCGAAATTCCCCGAATGCGGATCAAGGTGGACATGCTTGAGACGACGAACAGGCGCGTGGAAGGTGCGGATGGGAAAGACCGTTTTTCGAGCGCTGCGCAGCCGCAACGCCCCGGGCGGCGGGCCACGGCTGCATCTTACCAGTTCGGTGCCGCCAACTCCGTACGCTTCCGCCTAGCCTTTCACGCGGTCGCGGGTGTTGCCGGGCGAGGCATTCTTCTCCAAGAACTCGACGATTTCCGCCGCCACGTCGATCTTCGAGGCCGTTTCGATGCCTTCCAGGCCGGGCGACGAGTTCACTTCGAGCACCACCGGCCCGTGGTTCGAGCGAATGATGTCCACGCCCGCCACGTTCAGGCCCATCGCCTTGGCGGCGCGGGTGGCGGTGCTGCGTTCCTCGGGGGTCAGCCGAACCTTTTCGGCGGTGCCGCCGCGATGCAGGTTCGAGCGAAACTCGCCGGGCGGCGCCTGCCGTTTCATCGCGGCCACCACGCGGTTGCCCACCACCAGGCAGCGAATGTCAGAACCGCCGGCTTCTTTCAGATATTCTTGTACCAGAATATTGGCGTTCAGCCCCCGGAAGGCCTCGATCACCGCTTCGGCCGCCTTGCGGGTTTCGGCCAGAATGACCCCAATGCCCTGGGTGCCTTCCAGCAGTTTGATGACCAGCGGCGCCCCCCCAACAATGTTGACCAGGCCGGCAATGTCCTTGGTGCTGTGGGCAAACCCGGTGACGGGGAGCCCGATGCCCTTGCGGGAAAGCAACTGCAGGCTGCGGAGCTTGTCGCGCGAGCGGCTGATGGCTTGCGACTCGTTGGCGGAATAAACGCCCATCATTTCGAACTGCCGCACGACGGCCGTGCCGTAAAACGTGTGCGGCGCGCCAATGCGGGGAATCACGGCGTCGTAATCGAGCAGCGGCTCGCCCTGGTAAAGCACCTGCGGTTTGTGCGAGGTGATGTCCATGTAGCAGCGCAGGTAGTCGACCACGCGAACTTCATGTCCCCGCTGCTGCCCCGCCTCCTTGAGTCGTCGCGTTGAATAGAGGGATGGCCTCCTCGAAAGGATGGCAATCTTCATATATGTCCCCGATGAAGTTTTCTTGGCGATGGGGCACCATCTGTTTTGAGTCGGTTGCGGTGTTGGCGATGGTTGCTGGCGGCCCCGCGTAGCTCGTTGTCGACACTGCCGTACCACAAGGTGGCGGCGGCCACGCGGTCCACGATCCGATGCTTGTCCACGATTCGTCCCAGAAGGGTTGCCATTGCGTCAGGGCCGTTTGTGGTGCGCCTGGCCCAGGGGGATGCCCCCCAGGTAGGAATGTCCCGAATCGATGACGAACTTACCACGGATGGCCTGCCTTCCCAAGAGCATGCGAAAACCCATCGAATCGCGCGCCGCGAGCGTGACTTCCACCGGAAACGATTGCCCGTGAATTTCCACCGGCGTCAGGATCACCGGCCGCCGCGACTGGTGTCCGCTGGAGCTTTTGACGTGCCGGAATTCCAGCAGCGGGGCCATGGACTGCACCGTGCAATCGGCATGCCGCTGGATGGGATGAACGCGAAACCGGACGAACGGCGCGCCGCCCAGGCGCAGGGTTTCAATATCGAATGCGTGCAAACACGAGGAGCGGGCTCCGCTGTCCACCTTGGCCTTGATCCAGGCGATTCCCAGTTCGGGAAGCCGTACCCATTCGCGCCACCCGATCGCTGGCAAGAGCTTGCTCTGGCGAGGTTTGGTCATGCTTGGAAACTCCACCGAGCGTTTCGGTTTCCTCCGGCCGGGTTGCTATTCCACCACGTCGACCGCGCGCACCCGATGGACCAGCGCCACCAGGCAAACCAGACACACGCCGCTCAAAATCGCCAGGGCCTTCAGCCCCAGGGCCTGGTCTTCCTCGCCCGGAAAATAGCCGAAGCAATACCGGCCCACGTAACGCATGTCGCGCCACGGATCGAGCAGCAGCCAGTGCCGGTTGCCGGTCACGTCGCGCATTTGCCGGGCGATCACCACCAGCATGAAAAACAGGCTGCTCCAGGTAATGGCAATGGGAGCGGTCCGCTGCAGGTAGGCCGAGAGCGTGACCAGCAGAATGCTCAACACCGTGGCCAACACCAGTCCGTACCCCAAAATCGACAGCACCAGCCGCCAGTTGTCGATCCAGTAGCCAAAGCTGGACGTGAACGCGCCGTATTCCAAATACAACAGCAAGGCGGGCACCACGGTGAGCAGCCACACAATGGTTCCCACGGCCAGCAGCTTGCCCGCGATGTAGTGGCGACGATCGATCCTTCGCGACAGATAAAAGGGGAGCGATTTCAGGCGAAAGTCGGCCCCCACGATCAAGCTGCCGGCGAACGCCAACAGCATCATCACCACCAGGCTCTGGCGCTCCATGAACATCAGGTAGCCGTTGCGTTCGGCATCGGCGTCGGGATCGGCCACGAAGTTGAGCTGTTCGAGAATGCGGTCTTTGAAAGCGCCCAACTGCGTGACGGCGTAAATGATGGCGAAGAACACCAGGAATTGCAGCAACCCCAGCCCGATCACAATCCAATAACCCTTGCGGCGAAACACCTGCAGCAGGGCCACCTTGACAATGGCCAGGCTGCTCCGCCAGGGAGAATGGAGTTTGCCCTGCCAGCCGTGGTAATGGGCGGTGTCGAGCTTCATGGGCTGGGCTCCGTACCCGGCGCGTGTACGGCGGCCGGGCGATACGGCTCGGCCAAGGCGCCCGGCGAGGTCAGGTTGTCGGCGCCGCCCGGCACGCCCTGTTGCGTCACGCGAAAGAACAGCTGCTGCAAATCCTCTTCCTGCGGTTTCAGCAGCGTCAGCACGGCGCCGTGCTCGCTGGCCAGTTGAAACAGCCGCGCGGTCGAATACTGGGCCGGCAGCAGGATGGCGGCCCGCGCCATGCGGTCCTGCCCTTGCCGGGCCAGCAGTTGCACGCCTTCGTTTTGCATGGCTTGTTCCAGCCGCTGCGGCTGGTCCGCCTGCCAGGCGAGCTCGAAATGATTGCCGGTTTGGCGGCGCAAGTCGGCCATGCTTCCCGAGAGCAGCACGGTGCCGCCGTGCAACACCACCACCTGCTGGCAGAGCCGTTCGACGTCGCCCAGCAAATGGGTGCACAGCACCACGCTTTTTCCGGTTTCGGCAATCAGGTCTTCGATCAGCTTGAGCATCGCCCTGCGGCCGCGGGGATCGAGGCCGTTGGTCGGTTCGTCCAGCAGCAGCAGATCGGGATCGTGGATCAGCGCGGCGGCCAGCTTGAGCCGCTGCAGGTTGCCGGTGGAATACTCTTCGAGCCGGCGATAACGCAACTCGCCCAGCCCCACGTAGTTGAGCACCTCGTGCGCGCGGCGGCGGGCCTGGCGATGCGGCATGCCGTACAGGTCGCCCGACAGCGTGACAAACTCCACGCCCCGCAGCACCGGCACAATGGCCGCGGCCTCGGCCATGTAGCCCACGCGCCCGCGAATCTCGCTGCTGCTGCGGGCGATGTCGTAGCCCAGAATTTCGCCGCTGCCGGCGTCGGGCCGCAGCAAACCCAGCAGAATTTTGAGCAACGTGCTCTTGCCGGCGCCGTTGTTTCCCACCAGGCCGATCGTGCCCGGCTCCAACGACAGGCTCACGTTGGCCAGGGCCTGCACCTGGCCATAGCTGCGCGAGATTTTTTGAAGACGAATCAGCGGCATAACCATGAAGTCGGTAGACGGGGAGAGCAATCCATCGGCGGCCCAGGCACAACCGCCGTTTTACCCGGCGAGCCCCCCCTCAGGCAGCAACGCCTCGGCGGCTTACGCGGCAGCGGTTGGTATGGTGCTGGTTTTCAGGGAGCGGGCTGGTACCGAGGCCAGTTGGCGGGGGCACTGGCCCCGTTTCCTCCTCCAGCGGCCGCCAACAACCCGCGCCCGAGGTGTTTCCCAACGTCCCTCGCCTGCTCCGCCAAGCTACTTGCTCGACATTAGTTTTTGGATCAACTCGGCCAACTCGGCCGGGTTGTCGTTCGCCCGCAATTTCTCGATCTGGTCCGGCGGTATCTCCAGTTTCTGCAGCGCGTTGATAATGTGCTTCCAACGCCGCTCGCGGGCTTTCCCCTCCTCCAAATACAGTTCGGTGACGTGCTCCGACAGCCGCTGCAGGCTGATGGCGTCGATATTCTGGTAGTAGTTCTTGATGATCCGTTCTTGGTATTTGGTGCGCTTTTGCATCCGGTGTCTCGCGCTAGAGCTCGAAGGGAAGTTTGCCCGCCGGGGCGGTCCTTGCCGTCGCCCGGCGTTTTCAAGTGTACCCGCGTGCCCTGGCCGAGGGCAGTCCCCCCCTTGGTAACGGCGGGGCTGGCCGGGGCAGTCGCGGCAGCCAGCGAACTGCCCAGGCTGGGCAAGAACGCCACCTCGCTAGCAGGCAGCCATTGGGACGCCCGCGTCGGCCCACGCGGCGAAACCGTGCGCTGGTGCGGCGCGGTGGACGCGTCATTTCCAACCCGCGCCATGCCCGCCTCTCACCGAAACTTTTCCGGGATCTCAATGCCCATCGCTTCCATCACCAGCTTCATGTCTTCCCAGGTGTCTTTCTTGGCGGCGGGGTTGCGCAGCAGGTACGCGGGATGGTACGTGCAGATCACCTGCGCGCCGCCAAAGGTATGAAACCGCCCTCGCAGCTTGCCGATGGCTTGCGTGGTCTTGAGCAGCGTTTGCGCGGCCGTGGCCCCCAGGCAGACAATGAACTCGGGCCGAATGATCGCCAATTGCCGCTCCAAAAACGGCCAGCAGTTGCTCGCTTCTTCCGGCGTGGGCGTGCGATTGCCGGGCGGGCGACACTTGAGCACGTTGAGAATGTAAACGTCGTTGCGCGAAAGCGTCATCCCCTTTTCAATAATGTCGGTCAGCAGCTTTCCCGCCCTGCCCACAAACGGAACCCCCTGCTGGTCTTCGTCGGCGCCGGGGGCTTCCCCCAGAAAGCAAAGCCGCGCATGGGGGTTGCCCACCCCGAACACGGCCTGCGTTCGGCCCCCGCAGTCGGCGCACAGCACGCACCGGCTCACTTCCTCGGCAATCACATGGAGCTCGGCTTGACGTTTCGATCGAGGAGGCATGGCCAGCGGGGGTGAAGGGGCGGCGGCGGGGCGTGCGGGCGCGGGTCGAGCAGCAGCAGGGGGTGGAGACGAAGGAGTCGCGGCAGCCGGTGAACCGGTCGTTGCCGGCGAAGGCGGGCGCCGGGCGGAAGCCGCACGATCTGCCGCCCCGCCGCGCGGCGCGCTGGGCCGCGGCATCGCGGCGATGGCCGGCAAGTGCGAGACGCCGGCCCGCGCCAGGCTTTCCAGGTGTTGTTGCAGTGCGCGGCGCAAAGCCAATTCAGGTTCGGTCAACTGACTGTTCTCCCAGCGCCAACATCCCATTTGGCCGTCGAATCACTTCGCGCCCTGCGCGGCATATACCCGTTTGCCGTTAACCCAGGTTTGCAGTACCTGCGTTTCGCGAAGGTCGTCGATGGGGCACTCCAAAAAGTCGCGATCGAGAATGGCGAAGTCGGCCTTCTTCCCGGTTTCCAGCGATCCCACCTGGTCTTCCAGAAACATCAACCGGGCGTTGTTGATCGTGTAAAACCGCAGGGCCTGCTCCCGGGTGAGACCTTCCTCGGGGTGCATGCGGCCGTCGTACCAGCGGGCCCGCCGGGTGATCGCCACCCACATGCCCAAAAACGGATGATAAGGATTGACCGACGCGAGCGGATCAATGCGCTGCATGTGGTCCGACCCGCCGCCCACGGTCGCCCCCGATTGGAAAATGCTTTGCAGCGGCTGGAAGTATCGCAGGCGGTCGTAACCGAACTGGGCTTCGAGCGTGCGCGAATCGAGATACAACCAGGCCGGTTGAATATCCATCACCACGCCCAGCTTGGCCGCCTGGGCCACGGCTTCGGCGCTCATGAAGTTGGAATGGGTGAGGCAGGGCCGGGTGCCGGCGATCGGCTGCCGGCGGTTGACTTCCTCGTACACGTCCAGCAGTGTGTGCACCGCGCCGTCGCCGACCGAATGCGCCGTGAACTGCAACCCGGCCGCCACCGTCGCTTCAACCAGCGGCAGCAGTTGCTCGCGGGGAATCATCAGCACGCCCTGGTAGCGGGGATCGGTAATGGAGTAAATCTCGCTCACGCCCCAGGGCTCGCGCATGTAGGCGCTGCCGGTGAGCATGCCGCCATCGAGAAAGGTCTTCACGCCAATGATCCGCAGCCAGGGGTTCTCGGCCCGGAGCGGGTGCTCGGCGATCTCGGCCAGTTCCTTGCGCAATTCTTCGATCTTGCCCTGCCCGTTAATGCCCCGCGAAACCGCCAACCGCACGGTCAGTTCTTTCCCTTCCAGCAGCTTGTGGTACAGGGCAATCGCGGCGTTGCTGCTGTTGCGGTCGACGGCGCCGGTGATGCCCACCGAATTGTAGTCGGCAAACAGCAGCTTCAGCCGGGCGAGCCGATCCTCCTCGGACGGAGATTTTTCACCCGTCTTGATTTTCAGATACCGCGAGCAGCTTCGCAAAATGCCGGTCGGTTCGCCCGCGGCGTCGCGTTCCACCTTGCCGGCGCCCACCACCTGAAAGTCTTTGTCAATGCCCGACAACTGCAGCGCAAGCGAGTTGACCGAGGCGTCGGGGCCCGTGGCAAACACCACGGGGTGCCGCGGAGCGGCCGCGTCGAGTTCGGCCCGCGTGGGGTAGCGCTGTTCTTTCAGCCGCGTGATGAACACCTGCCGCAGGTAAATCCAGTCGCCCTCGGGCACGACGGCCGCCCTTTGTTTCACGTAGGCCAGCACGTCGGCAATCGATTCCATTCGCGGAATGGGATGGTCGAACTCGTAGAGCGCCGCGCCCAGGGGATGCACGTGGGAGTCGATCAGGCCGGGAACGACGGTCTTGCCTTCCAGGTCGATCACCTGGGTTTGCGGCCCGGCGTGGTTGCGCGCCTGCGCGTCGGTGCCCACCACGGCCACCCGCTCGCCACGGACGGCCATGGCCTGGTGCACGGAAAAGTCGCGATCGACGGAGAGGATCTTGCCGTTGATCAACACCACGTCGGCGGGCGGTTCGGCGGCCTGCGCGGCGCCGCCAACGACGAAGAACATTGCTGCAATGACGCAAGTTGCCCAAGCACGCGGCTGGCCCGACGACGCAAGTCGAGATAGAGGATGGCACAGCGAGTCGGTCATGGTCCACCTCGAGCAGGAGAACGTCGTGGCTGGTAGTCGGAACGCGTGTGGGCGAAACCTCGCCCGTCGGCGGCAGGAACGCGGCCAGTTGTCCGTGCTCGTTCCCTATGCCGTTCCAATGTACCGGTTGGCGGGCGGCGTGGCTACGATGCCGCGGAGCAGGTGTTGGCGCCGGGGGGAATCGCTCAGTCGATCTTGTCGATGAGCGCGCCCATCTCATCCGCCCGCGCGCGGAACTCCTCGATCGACGGCGCGAGCTGAAAGAGCGATCGCCGCACGCCCTCGGCGGTGAATGGCGCCTCCACCCACTCGCCTTTCAGGCGCTGCACAACGCGCTCCTTTCCATCCCAATCCTTTAGGGTGACGGACTCCAGACGCGCTCCGCTTCCCCCGAAGTCCTCAAAGTCAATGGTGGTGTCGTCGGCTGTCGGGTCGCCCCCGTACCACTCCTGACCGGCGTAATAGACCGCCGGATCGTCGGCCCGCACGACGATCGCGTTGCCGCTGCCAGCGACGGAGCCGATGACGTACCAGCCGAAGACGTTCAGCCACCCGCCGGGGCCAACGCCTTCCATGTTCTCGTCGTCGAGGCGATCGTCATCGCACCAGTTGACTTGGCGCGGCGCGCCCGCCAGCGCATCCCGCTTCCGTCGAATCACTTTGGGCACCTTGGTTCCCCGCGCCTGGCGCCGCTCGGCGGCCAATCGGCCGGCTTCACCGACTGCTTCCCGCATTTTTTCACAACCGAGTTCCGTCAAATACAGATCAACCTCTCCGTCTCTGACGAGAAGGTTGTTGTCCAGGAGATACCGAATGCCGTCGTCGACGGCGCAGTGCCCGCCGCCGAACGCTCGACCGAAGCCATGCAGGGTCGCAACTTGAACGGCTTGCTGGGGCGTGAACCTGAACGCCGCCAGCGCCTCCAGGAGTGCCGCCGCCGCTTCTTGTGCTTTGCTTGCCGTCATGCCGTGCCTGGCAGAGTGAGGATGTGGCGAGGATGTCGTTTGCGTTCATTCGCTATCCCCCCATGGTACGGGGCGCGCCCGAGGCGATCAACGCGGAGCAGCGCGCGCGGAGGATTCGCAAACAGTAGCCCTGCGGAGCACGCAACTGGGCGAGAGCCATGCAGCGCGAACCTGGCCGGTCTGCCTTACCCGGCGAAATCGACCAGCGGCGCGGTGGGACCGCTGCCGCGATAAATGGCCAGGTGGTCTTGCAACTGCACCAGCGGCTGGCCCACGCTCCACAGGTTGTCGTATACCCAGTCGATGACTTCGCGCTGCTGGGGCTCCGTAAATCGATGCACGTTGGGGTGCAGCAGGATCATCCAGACCACGGCCATGAACTGCTCGAAGTCGTCCACGAAAAACTCCACGCGGCTGGTCGCCGTTTGCAGTTGGGCCTGCTTCAAGCGCGGTTCGGCGGCCAACTCGCCGGCGCAGGCCAGCAGGTCTTGATCGTTGTGGCAGTCGAAGAACTTTTCGGCGAAGTGGTTGTACAGCCAGGTGGTGGTGGCGGGGTCGTCGCTCTGGCTGGCCATCAGCACCGCATGGATGGCCGCCGAAATCTGCCCGGCCGGGGAAGGTTCGAGCAGCACCTCGTACAGGTTGGCCAGCAGCTCGCGCCACGACGACTCGGGGCAATAGTACAGCGAATGATGGAGCGTGATCAGCGTCAGCCGTTGGCCAACCAGCTCGTTGGTCAAAAAGGCGCAAACGGCCTCGCGGTCGCGCAGCACCTGGCGAAAATCGTCGTGCAGCACCTTTACCTGAAGCGTGTTTTGCCTGGCCGTGCGCTCGGCGACCACGGCCAGGGCCGCCTGTTCGATGTCGAGCAGGTAGAGCCCTCCCCGGCAGGCGGCCTCCAGAATGCGAAACTGCGGCTCGTTGCTCGAACCGATCGAGAGCCCCGCCAGCGGTTGCTCGAGCGGCAGGGCCTTGTGCAGCGTGCGCAACACCGACGTCAGCCCGTGCGCGATGTTCACCTTGTCGTTGCTGTACCGCGACCAGATTTTGTCCTGCTGGTACATGTAGCCCTCGGCCGCTCGCTGGCCAAGCTCGTACCGTTTTTGGGGCGCCAAGGGCGCCGGGATGGGTCGCATGAATGGGAACCTCGGAAACCAGGAGCAGCCGCACATTCCGGCGGGCGCGGCACCCGCGCTGCCGCCCCCGCCGGCAGGGCAGCTACGATTTTTTGAACAGGTCGAGGAAGCGGTCTTCGTAGTCCTTGAAAACGTTGAGGTTGTCCAGCTCGCGCTTCAGTTCGTAGGCCTTGGTCCGGTTGTTCTGGGCCTGGGAAAACAAGTCTTCAATCCGGGCTTCGTCCTCGGGGCTGAGCTTGTTTTCGTCGGCGGCCGGCACGTCGAACGATTCTTCTTCCTCGCCCTGCTGCTGCCCCATCGCGCGTTCCACGTCCGACATCAACTCGCTCAGTTTTTCGTCCATCACGCGAACTTGCTCGCCCAGCTCGGTCATGTCGAGTTGGATGTCGGCAAGCTGGGCGAAAATTTCCAGCACCGCTTGCGACGCCTTGGGAAAGGGCAACTGCGCCAGGATGTGCGGCATTTCGCCCAACAGGCAGGCCCCGCGCATCCCCTGCTCCGCGGCCACGCCCAGCAGCACCCCGTTCAGCCCCCCAATGTTGCCGTCGTCCAGCATTTCGGGCCCCAGCTCTTTCAGGCTCGACAGCATTTCGTCGTCGGTGGCGGCGGCAAACACGCGCGAATGCCGCTCCGGATGCATTTGCGTGGCCATGGCGGCAAACGTGAACACCCGCTCCACCCCCAGTTCTTGCGCGTAGCGGATCAACTTGCGGCAAAACGTGTACTTGCCCAACGGGGGCTGGGCTTCGCCAATGAAAACCACAATGTCGTGCCGCTGCTGGGGATCGTGCCACACGTAAAAGCGGTTGCGCGGCAAGCGGCCGGGGCGAATCAAACCGCCGCGGACCTCAATGTGTTCCACATCAAACAATTCGTCGGCCGTCAGCTCGGCCAGCCCGTGCATGTCCAGCTTGGCCATCAGATAGTAGCCGGCGCTCATCGCCACGTTTCCCATGCCGGGCCATACCGCCACCAGCCAGGGATGAACCAGCTTGGGTTCCGACGGCGATTCGCTCTGAACTTCGGGCTGGGATTCGGACTCGGGTGCGGACATGATTTCTTTCGCGGCGAAAGGGAGGTGATCGAAGGACGATACGCAACGAGGATTTTCCGGCCCTCGCTCAACCCGGCCCCGCGAGCGCTGCCGAGGGCCGAATCCTGACTTTCTGGAGACTGACCGACGCGACGCCTCGTTGTACCCGCCGCCCCCGGCCACGGCGCGAACGGGGTTCGGCGTCCATTCACGCTGCCCGGCCAGGCCTCCGATGAAACGAAGTTATTAAAAACGAGATGATTAAAATAGTCTAACGATCTTATTTCCCGCGGCGCGGCCTTCGAGCCAGTTCACAGCTCGTAATTCAAATACAGCGATTCATGCACGGCCTCCAGCGGTCCGTTGAGCACCTTGTGAACGGCCGAGTTGCCGCTGGGCAGCGACAGCCGCCGCCGATAGAGCTCGCGGGGCACGTCGTGCGTCAGGTTCTGCTGGCCGCGGCTGCCGTCAAACGAGAGCGCCCACTGCACGCCCCGGCGGTTGAGATCCTCGAGCACGCCGAAAAAACGCTCCAAGTCCAGGTTCGCCGTGTAGCGCTGCTGGTTGTGGGCGTACGGCGGATCGAAGTACACCAGGTCGCCAGCCCGGGCGTCCGCCACCGTGGCTTGATAATCCTGGCACACAAACCGCACCCCGGCCAGCCGCGCGTGCCAGGCCCCCACCGCGGCCGCAAACCGGTCGGGGTTCATGCCCCGCCGCGTGAGATGGAACGAATTGTTGAACTCGCCCTCGGCGTTGAACCGCGCAATGCCGTTCACGCAGGTGCGCATCAAAAAGTTCAAATCGAAGGCGTTGGGATTCCGGTTGAACCGGGCGCGAACCCGGTAGAAATAACGCGGCAGCAACTCGGCGGAGCCGGCGCGGCCCGCCACCGCGTCGAGCTCGCGCTGCAGCCGCTGCCACTTTGCCCGGTAGTTGGCGATCAACCGGCCAGGCTCGTTCTGCACCAGGTTCCAGAATGCGATCAGCGGCGCGTACAGGTCGCCGGCCACCGCGACGCCTTGGGCTGCCGCGACGCCCTGGGCAGCCAGGTACAGCAGCGCTCCGCCTCCCAAAAAGGGTTCGAAATAACGATCGAACGCCGGCAATTGCCGCGCGATGGCCGCCGCTTGCGAACGTTTGCTGCCGGTCCACTTGATCAACGACGGCACCGCGCCGTTGCCGCGCGACGACTTACCCAAACTCCGTTGGCCGCCCGCGCCATTGCGAGGCGCCGCGCCGTTGCTGCGTACCCCGCCGCGTTGGCCTTCCGTGGGCGCTTCCGCGTTGGCCGGGGTCGCGTTGGACGGGGTCGCAGTGGTCTGGGGCTTGCCGTTGACGTCGGCCAACCGCCGCCGCGCGATTTCCACGTACTGCGCTTCCAGTTCGCACGCGACGAACTGCCCGCCAAACTGCCGCACCGCCACGCACTCGCTCCCAGACCCGGCAAACGGAACCAGCACCACGTCGCCCGGCTGGGCCGAAATCTCGAGCATCCGCTGGATCAGCCGCAGCGGTTTTTGCGTGGGATGCTTGCCGTGCCGCAGTTCGTCGCGCCCCTTGTTGTTGGGTATGTCCCACACCGTGCGCAATTGCTTGCCCGGCGTTTTCAAACCGTCTTCAGGGCATTCCATCGCCCGGGCGGCCGCGTAGTTGAAACGGTACTTGCGCTGCTTGCCGCCGGTGTGGGCCCACAAAATGGTTTCGTGGCTGGCGGTCAGCCGGCGGCCGGAAAGATTGGGAAAGCTGTTGCGCTTGTACCACACCACCTCGTTGATGATCTCGATCGCCAGCGCCTGCAGCGCCACGTTGAGCACGCCGCTGTTGTGGTAGGTGCCGTGAATCCACAACGAGCCGCTGGGCCGCACAATCCGCTTCACCTCGGCCAGCCACGCCAGCGTGAACGCCAAGTACTCGCCCAGCGGACGATCGTCCCAACTCGGCATCGCCTTTTGCCAGGCTCCGCCCAAACCGGGCAGCGCCACCGAGTTGTCCCAGCTCCAATGCCCGCCCTTGGCCAGGTTGTACGGCGGATCGGCCAGCGCCAAATCGGCCGAACCGCTGGGGATCGCCCGCAAGAATTCCAGGCAATCGACCGGGTGGACTTGATCCACTTGCCAAGGGCCCAAGGTGGTCAACGCCATTGCATCCCGGTTGCCAGAGCGCGAAACAAAATTTCCTGGGCGACGCCGCGCGCCGCGTTCAATCCCGCTTCAAAATGTCGTGGACCTGTTCGTCGCGCACTGTCAACACAGGGCAAGGGGCCGCCCGAACCACGCGCTCCGCCACGCTCCCCAGCAGCAGCCGCTTCAACCCGGTGCGGCCGTGCGTGCCGATGACGACCAAATCGATCTTGTTGCGAATCGCGTACTGGCAGATTTCTTCGGCGGGGTTGCCGTACCGCACCGCCTTCAAGTAACCCAGCTTCTCCAGCCGCTCGCCCAGCGAAACCTCCTTGAAACCCGCTTCCGCCGATTCCTCCAGCGTGCGCAAAAACTTTTGCGCTTCGTCCGTGGTCGATTCCACACCTTCCTTCCGCTCCAACTCGTTGAAGTAGTGGCGGGCCGTTTCGCCATGGGCGGTGAAGTCGGGATGCGTCACCAACTGGCCGATGTCCTGCAGCACGTGCAGCACGTGCAGTTCCAGCGACAACGCCTCGCACAACGTCACGCCGTACAGCAACGCCTTTTCGGCCGCGGGGCTGAAATCGGTGGGCACACACAGACGCTTGATTTCCAAATGCATGACGCGCTCGACCAAAGAAAAACGAGGACAAAGCTGAACCCGGGCAACCCGCAAACCTTCCCGCGGTTTGCGGAAATGTCAACACGCTACGAACGACCCCACGGCACGGCCGCCGCCGGTCTGGCCCCCATTAGAACCTGCCGGCGACGGCGCCACAACGGCCGACCACGCGCGCCCACCACCCGCCGCCGCAACCGCATTATTTCCCTTTGCCATTTTCCATCCCCGCCGGCCTCGTCCGCCGCTCCGCATTCCGAACTCACCCTTCCCAAATCGAACAGCCTTCCCCTGCCATCCATGGCAAATGGTGCTATAAAACCGGGGCTGACCTGGCTCGGGGCAAACGGGAGAAACATCATGACCAATTCGCGCTGCCGCGCTGCAAAAACATTCTCCGCAGTCCCACTGGTTGGGGTGCCGCTTGTTGGGGTGCCGCTTGCTGGCGTGTTGCTCGCCTTATTCCTCGCGGCCGGCGCCGCCGCTCAAGACGACCCGCTCCCCTCCTGGAACAACGGCCAAACCAAACAGGCGCTTCTCGACTTCGTGCAAACCACCACCGCCGCCGGCAGCCAGCACTTCGTGCCCGAGGCCGAGCGGATTGCCGTCTTCGATCAGGACGGCACGCTGTGGGTCGAGCAGCCTCTCTACACCCAGGTGGTGTTCGCCATCGATCGCGTGAAACAACTCGCGCCCCAGCATCCCCAATGGAAAACCCAAGAGCCTTTCCGCTCGCTGCTCACCCAAGGCGAAGACGCCCTGGCCGATTTCAGCATCCAAGACTTTGAAAAAGTCATTGCCGAAACGCACAGCGGCGCCACCGTCGAGGAATTCCACCAGGTGGTGAAAGACTGGCTGGCAACCGCCCGGCATCCGCGCTACCACCGGCCCTACACCGAACTGGTGTACCAGCCCATGCTCGAAGTCATGCAACTGCTGCGCAAGCACGGCTTCAAAACCTACATCGTTACCGGAGGGGGCCAGGAGTTTGTGCGGGTGTACGCCGAGGCGGTGTACGGCGTGCCGCCCGAACAAGTGATCGGCTCGGCCGCCGCCACGCGGTTCGAACTGCGGGCCGACGGCCAACCTGCTCTGATTAAGCTGCCAAAAACCCTGCTCGTCGACGACGGGCCCGGCAAGCCCGAAGGCATCAATCTGGTGATCGGCCGCCGCCCCGTCGCGGCCTTCGGCAACTCCACCGGCGATCGCGAAATGCTCCAGTGGACCCAAGCGGGCCGCCCCGCCCATCGTCCCGGCCGCTTGATGATGCTGGTGCATCACGACGATGCCCAGCGCGAGTACGATTACGGCCCCGACTCCAAGGTTGGACCGTTCCCCGATTCGCTGCTCGAGTTGGCCCGCCGCAGCGGCTGGAACGTGATCAGCGTCAAGCGCGACTGGCGGAGGGTCTTCTCCTGGCAAACGCCCTGACCGCCGCCCTGGTCAGTTCTCCACGTCGAACACAAAGCGAAAGCAGGTCCAGCGGCGGGCATCGTCCCAGGGGTCTGCCCCTTCCGGCGTGACCACCAGGTCGGCCCCCGCCTGATCGACAAACCCCAGCAGCACGCCGCGGTCGAGCGCCAGTTGCCGGCTCAAATCGGTGAACGGCTGGTAGCGGTGGTACAGCCCCGTGTAACTCAAGCCGCCAGCCGCTTCGTAGAACATCATCTGCTGCAAGATGGAAGGAATGTCCACCGATTGCTCGTCGTACTCGCGGCGGTAATCGCGAATCTTGTTCGAGGTTTCGTCGCGCTCGGTGCGGCGGCCCGTCAGCTCGTCGCGCAGCTCGCGGTGCACGCTGCGATTGTCGATCCGGATCGTTTCTCCCGGCTGCAGGTCGGCCAGCGAAAACGCCCAGCGGCCATAGGCCAGCAGGCAGTTCTTCAGCGGCACGTCGAGCAGGCTGGTGATGGTTCCCTCGGGCACGCCCGCCACGCTGGCCCGCAGATTCACGCGAATGGCCGGCGTGTCTTCCCCGTGCCACCGACCGACAAAACTCTTGCTGGCCCAAATGGGAATCGGCACGCCTTCCATGGCATCAAGCTCCGGCGTGAAGCGGTAGCTGCCGTACGACGCCGTGGCGCTGCTGGCGCGATCCATGCCCCCCAGCACGCGGCCCGGCGCGCCCAGCCACGCCACCAACGTTTGGGCATTGGCCGCCGGTTCGCCGTTGGCCTGGCGGGGATGCAGCGTCACGTCGTAGCGGGTCATGGCCGGACTGAACACGTCGGCCCAGGTCACGCCGCGAACCCGGCCGCTGTTCACGTCGAAGTCGACCAGCGTCACCTGGTTCGCCTGAATGCGATTGGCCTTGCTCGAATGCGACAGCGCGTACGCCCCCGCGCTGCCAATCGCCACCAACAGCGGAAACGTGACCCAGGTGCTGGGCATCCGGCCGAGAACTCTCCGCACGAACAGGTAATCGCCGGGCCCAATCAACAAGATGTAAACCAAGATCCCCAAGGCCACCACCACAAACGGCACGTACGCCACGCCAGGGTACTGATCGAGCGCCACGCGCAGTTGGCCCGTCAGATCGGTCACGCCGCTGTGCGTAATCCGCGACATCGCGTCGCGCCCCCCCTCCCGCGTGCCGCGCGCCGCGCGGCCGATCAGTTTGCTGACAAAGCGGGCTCGCGTCGGCCAGTCGGCCAGCGGCGGCCGATCCAGGTCGATCGCCACCAGCACCACCTCGCCAAAACCATGCGCCGCGCGAAACACCAGCGGCGCATTGGCCTGTTGAATCTCGATCCGCCCGCGCTTCAATCCTAACAGCGGCACGCTCAGGCCGCCGCTGGAAAGCTGGATGGGTTCCACCGTATCGCCCAGGTAGCTTTCCAGTTCGCTGGTGCGGCGCAGCGCGGCGGCGTCGTTGGTCCAAATGCCCGGCGACAGCGCCGCAAACGGGCCTCCCTCGCCCAACGCCTGTTCCGCCCGCTCCCCCGCGCAAATCAACAACCTTCCCCCCAGTTCCACCCATTGGGTCAGCGCCGCCAGCACGCGCTGATCCAGGCTTTGCAGCACCCGCGGATCGCTGGTGGTCACCACCACCCAATCCACCCCTTCGTAGCCAAACCAGGCCTGCGGCAAACCTTCCCCCGTGGCCGCCTGCGCGATGGCCAGCTGCGAAACGCCATCGGGAGCGCGATGCAGCGCCGCCACCTCGCCCAGCCCCAGGTCCGGGCCAATGCCCAGCACCATCTCGCGATGGCTCGCCACGGCCGCAGGCAGCCGCTGCCCGCCCCCCTGGTTGTGGCTCCACTGCCGGCTCACCGGCCGCACGCCGGCGGTGCTCGGCACAAACGTCGCCCGAAGCTGGCTCTCGACCGCGCCAAACCGCACAAACAGTTGCACGGCGGCCGCCTCGCCCGCGCCCAACACGATCTCTTCCGGCGAAATCACCTGGGCCATCACGTCGTCGACGTCGGGCGTTTCCAGCAGCAGCCGCCCAGACACCGCTTGCGAGCCTCCGCGCAGCTCCACGGTCACCGGCGTCCACAGCCCCACCTTGTACACGCCGCCAAACCCGACGGTCATCGTTTCAAACGTCACCGCGTCGCCGCCGTCCGGCGATTGCGCCAGCGCCGTTTCGGTCGCCGCTCCCCCCGCCAACAACCACCCGGCGCCCACCACCCACAACGGCAACACACGACAAATTGGCAGCATGTTTTCGGCTCGGCGAAGGGGTCGCAATGAAAGGGGAGGGAAGATCCGGGGAGATGTCGTTGCTCGCTCGGGCCGCGGCCCCGTTACGGTTTCTCGGCGTCGTCGCACGTGCACACCAGCCGCCCGCAGCCAGGGCAGCCCGACCCGTACTTCCGCCGCACCGCCTCGGTCAAATCCACCCCGGCCACGTTGGCAATCGTGGCCAGCCAGGCCAGCACGTCGGCGAACTCGCCCAGCCGCTCCTCATGCGTGCCGTTGCGCAGCGCCGAGGCCAGCTCGCCCACCTCCTCCATCAACCACATGAACGTGCCGTCGATTCCCCGGGCGACGTCCTTCGCATAGTACATCTCGCGAATCAGTTGCTGAAACTCCCCCAGGGAAATCGGGGCCGGCGAAGAAGCTGCATCGGGATGGGGCATGGCAACGATGGCGAAGGAGAACCAAGGAAAAACGCATTCCGTCGCGTACGCACGAAACCGGAATTATCTCTTGCCAAGCGAACCTTGAGAAGGCGCAAGATCGCGCTTCGCCCAGGTTCGCCCCCAACCCCCAATGCGTACCGCTTGCAGTCCATCAGCTTGTGGCACGGCAAAATAACTTCCCGCCCAGCGCACCTGCTGGCACCCCCAGCGGCCCGTCTTCACGGCTGCGTCCGCGGGCTGTCGTGCCCAGGCAGTAGGAGCCGTCTGCCTGACTCGCGGGCATTCTTGCCGGTTTGCTGGCAACGCGCTTCGACCGTGCCATTCCCGCGGAAATGCCGCGGCAGGGGGCGGCATCGGGTGGCGCGGTGCGCAAATGCATGTTGGCGGGCAGGCGGGCCGCGAGCTTACGGCGCGGGATTTGCTTTGGTGCCGGCGGAGGAATTTCGCGTCGTCTTGCCAATGGTGTGTTTGCTACTTGTGATTTTCGCCAACTTCGCAACTTGTCTTGCGACAGAAAGTGGTTGCCATGCGGCACGGATTCTTGATTGACATGGATGGCGTGATCTATCGGGGATCGCAATTGATTCCCCAGGCCGATCGGTTCATTCACCGCTTGCGCGAGCTGGACATTCCATTCTTGTTCTTGACCAACAACAGCCAGCGCACCCGGCGCGACGTGGCCACCAAGCTCTGCCGGTTGGGCATTGCGGTCGAGGAACAGCATATCTTCACCTGCGCCATGGCCACGGCGCGATTTCTGGCAACGCAAAAGCCCGACGGCACCGCCTACGTCATCGGCGAAGGGGGCCTGTTGCACGCGCTGCACCGCAACGGGTTCTCGATTGTGGACGCCGAGCCCGACTACGTGGTGGTGGGCGAGGGTCGCACCGTGACCATGGAGCAGGTGGAGACGGCGGTGAAGATGGTGTTTGCCGGCGCCAAGCTGATCGCCACCAACCTGGACCCCAACTGCCCCACCACCGACGGCATTCGACCCGGGTGCGGCGCGATTGTGGCAATGATCGAAGCGGCCGCCGGCGTGCAGGCATTCAGCGTGGGCAAACCCAGCCCCATCATGATGCGCACCGCCCGCAAAGAGCTGGGGCTGACCACTGCCGAGACCTCGATCATTGGCGACACGATGGAGACCGACATCTTGGGCGGGGTGCAGATGGGCTACCGCACGATCTTGGTGCTTTCGGGCGGAACCCGGCGCGAAGACCTCGCGCGATACGCGTATCGGCCCGACTTGGTGGTGCCCTCGGTCGCCGACCTGTGCGATCTGCAGTGGCTGCTGGAGCCGAACCGCTCGCCAGCCGCGCGGCAGAGCGAACTGGCCCCGGCCAGATGACGCGCGAACAGCGCCCCGGCGGAACTTCTTACTGCCCGCGGTAAAAGCCAATCCGCTCCAAAGCGGTGAAGATTTGCTGCAGCGAACGGGGTCCCAGGTTGGGAAGGCTCAGCAGCGATTGCGGGGTTTGCCGCAGCAGTTGGTACACCGTCAGAATGCCTTGCTGGGCGAGATAGCCGGCCAACCGGTCGGGCAGCGTCAATTCGGCCACGCTTTGGGCCAGGCGGGCGTCGCCGGGGGGAGGATCGTCAGTCCGCGACGCGGCTTGCTGCCCGGTGCGCCGCAGTCGCTGCCCATACGACCTCACCCGGCAAGCCTGGCAGGGCGGGATCACATGGCAGCGGCAAGCCGAGCACCACACGATCTCGGTTGCGGCGGACTCGTCGTCGGCCGAAACCATCGTCGGCGAAGCGTCGCCACCGGCGGCGCCAAGCTCCTGGTTCGCGATCTGCCCCCGCGCGGAGACGACGGGCAACCGCCCCTGGCGAACGCGTTCCACGGTGGTCTCGGCCATGCCCAGCCGATGGGCGATGACCTTGGTTGTGCAGCCCTGGGCGGCCAACTGTTGCACCTGGTCGACGCGGAATTGGGTGACTTGCATGGGAGAATCGAAAGTCGGAAGGGGAGGAACGCCAATCGGTTGTCCGCGAAGGCCCGCCTCGCCAAGCGAGTCAGCGCCAGCCTGGATCGCGCTGGGGGGGGCGGCCACGCTCCGTGGTTAGCCGGCGAGGCGGCGATCGGGTGCCAGGGGGAACGCGTCGACGTCGGTTTCGTCGAACTCGTCGTCCGTTTCCCAAACCGGGTGGACGAGCCGCATGGCCCGTTCGTCGTCGTCGTTGTCGGTTTGCCACGGCCGGGCGGCCCGGATCGCTTCGCAGGCGGCGGCGATTTCGGCCTGGGTCGGCAGGTACTCGGTTTCGTGGCCGCACGACTGGCAACGGTTGCGCCACTCGCCGTGCGGGTTTTGGAAATGGGCGATGTCGCGCACGCCGCACTGCCCACAACTCAAATCAGCAAACGGGTTCATTCCAACACCTTGAATGCGAACGGACTGCGAAACGGTTTTTCAGCGAACGGAACACAATGGCCGCGTTGGGGAACGGGGTTAATCGCCGCGAATGCGCGTTCGGCGGCGCACGGGGTTGCCGCCCAGCAAACGGTCGACTTCGTCGGCGGCCGCGCGCAGCCGGGCGGCCAGGTCGCGGAGCGGATGCCGAAGATCGTCGATCAAGAACTCGGCCCAAATAGGCTTGCCTGCCGGACCGGCGGGACGAAGTGTCCACTCCGCCACATCGGCCGGCAGGGAATGGAGCGCTGTGCAGGCCTGGTCGGCAGCCTGGCGGAGCAAAAGACAGCGCTCGGAGGGATCGGGGGAGAATTCCAAGAGATTACCCTGCAAATATTTACAGCAAGAATTGGCAGGCGGCGGCAGGCTCTGTCGGCCGTTGGTGGGGTTAGTATACAGATACTGTACGGATGTTCAAATATGTATTTTTTGTGTTTCGGTAAGGCATTGATGTTTTGCCGGTTTATGCGCAGCGGATTGGCGGTTGCGGGCAACCGCGGCGCGGTTTGAGTCGGGAATCGCGGCGCGCTACACTGGAGTGCAGCGGGCGCCTCTCCCTGCTTCGTTCCTTCCTCGGCGCGCAATGGCCAGCATGGACCCGAATTCTCCAGCCCTGGGTTCGCAGCCGCCGCGCGTTGCCGACGCCGCCCCGCGATTACAAGAACGCTCGGCCACCGCCGACCGGCAGGCGCTAACGGCGCGGCTCAAGGAGCAGGCGCAGCGGCAAGGGTTTGACTTGGCCGGCGCGTGTCCGGCGGTGACGCCCACGGGCTTGCACGCGTTCTACGACTGGCTGGCCGCCGGCTATGCGGGCGAGATGCAGTACCTGCCCGACCGCCGCGAGGCGTACGCCCATCCTCGGCACGTGCTGCCGGGCGCGCGGAGCTTGCTGCTGCTTGCGGCTTCGTATCGCACGGCCGAGCCGGCGCCGCCAGCCGCGGGGTCGGGGCGGGTGTCGCGCTACGCCTGGGGAAACGATTACCACGACGTGCTGCGGCAGCGGCTGCACGCCATTTGCGACTGGTTGAAGGCCGAGCTGCCGGGGGCCGCGGCCCGCGGCGTGGTCGATACGGCGCCCCTGCTGGAACGCGAGTTCGCCCAACTGGCCGGGCTGGGTTGGGTGGGCAAAAACACGCTCATTTTGAACAAGAAGCTGGGGAGTTGGCTGTTCTTGGCGGCGGTGTTGACCGACGTGGAGTTGGCGTACGACGCGCCGCATCAGGCCAGCCATTGCGGCACCTGCACGGCCTGCCTGGATGCCTGTCCCACCGACGCATTCGTGGCCCCGTACGTGCTCGACAGCCGCCGCTGCATCAGCTATCTGACGATCGAACTGCGCGACCACGTGCCGGCGGAATTGCGGCCCGGACTGGGCGACTGGCTGTTGGGCTGCGACGTGTGCCAAGACGTTTGTCCCTGGAACCGCAAGCCGGCGGGGCGCGAAAATAGCCCTTTTGCGCCGCTGGCAGCAATGAATCCGGTGGATTTGTTGGCGTTGTTTGAGCTAAATGACGAAGGCTTTCGGGCGAGGTTCCGCGGCACGCCGCTGTGGCGCCCAAGGCGGCGGGGCATCTTGCGAAACGCGGCCCTGGTGCTGGGGAACACGCGTCCCCCTGGCGGAATTGCCGTGCTTTCTCGCGGTTTGCGCGACACCGAGCCGCTGGTGCGCGCGGCATGCGCCTGGGCGCTGGGCCAATACCCCGGCGACCAGGCCCAAGCGGCCTTGCGGCATCGCTGGCAAAGCGAGCCCGACCCGCACGTGCGGAACGAGTTGGCATCGGCACTGGCTTTAGCCCGCCAGAGCGGCCATGATATATCTAGCTGAGAACATGGATTGCAGGAGACGGTCGCCGGCTGGGCCATTGCGGTCAGCCTCGCGGCGGTTCTCCCCGGATCTTCCCGCCTGAAACCCCACCCCCTTACACCTTCAAGCACGACCGACGTTCGCCATGAAGATTGCTTACATCGCTTCCGGCGCCGCTGGCATGTATTGCGGGATGTGTCTGCACGACAACACGCTGGCCGCGGCCTTGATACGCGCCGGCCAGGAGGTGCTGCTGATACCCACCTACACCCCGCTCAAAACCGACGAAACCAATGTTTCGCAAGAGCGGGTGTTCTTCGGCGGCATCAACGTGTTCTTGCAGCAAAAGTCGTGCGTGTTTCGGCACACGCCCTGGGGGCTGGACCGGCTGCTCGACACCAAGCCGTTCATGAAGCTGCTCTCGAAGCAGCGGGGCACGGTCGACCCCACCAAGCTGGGAGACCTCACGGTGTCGATGCTGCTGGGCGAGAACGGCAAGCAACGCAAAGAACTGGACAAGCTGCTCGCCTGGCTGGAAGCCGACGTGCGGCCCGACGTGGTGCATCTCTCCAACGCCATGTTGATTGCCATGGCGCCGGTGTTGCGCCAGCGGCTCGATTGCCCCGTGGTCTGCAGCCTGTCGGGTGAAGACGTTTTTCTCGAACGGATCGTGGAGCCGCATTACAGCCGGGCTCGCACGCTGCTGCGGCAGCACGCCCGCGATGCGCAAGGCTACGTGGCGATGAACCGCTACTATGCCGACTTCATGATCGACTACATGGATTTGCCCCCCGAACGCGTGCAGGTGATTCCCCACGGATTGCACCTGGCAGGGCATGCCGAGCAGCCTCGGCAGCGGTCAGCGGACGGCGACCCGGTGGTGATCGGCTATTTTGCCCGCGTGTGCCAAGACAAAGGCTTTCACCTCTTGGTCGACGCCTTCATGGCGTTGTGCCAAGACCCGGATATGCCGCCGTTGATCTTGCGGGCCGCCGGCTATTGTTCCAAGGGCGACCGCCTGTTCTTGGCCGAGCAGGCCAAGAAACTGCAGGCGGCGGGGCTGGTCGATCGGTTTGAGTACCTGGGCGAGCCCGACCGCGAAGGCAAGATCGCCATCATTCAAAGCTTCGACGTGATGAGCGTGCCCGGCGTGTATCCCGAGAGCAAGGGGCTCAGCGTGCTCGAGGCTCTGGCCAACGGGGTGCCGGTGGTGCAGCCGGCGCACGGCACCTTTCCCGAACTGATCGAAGACACCGACGCGGGTTTGCTGTTCGAGCCGATGCAGACCGAGTCGCTGGCGGTGGCGCTGAAGAAGCTGGTGCTCGACGCCGACCTGGCGAACCATTGCGGCCGCAAAGGGCACGCGGCAATTCGCGAGCGGTACAACGACGAGGAAATGGCGCGGCAAACGCTGCAACTCTACGCCCGGGTGCTCGACGAACAACGCGGCACGCCGGCCCGCGAATACACCCCGGCGTGAGCGGGAGCCGCGGCAACCAAAAAACCTGGCAAATTTTGCCAACCGTGGGATTCTCGCGCGTGGACCTGCCGCCGGACTATCAGTCGCCGGATACGGGACTGGACGAATGATGTGGCTTGCTCCACCCGTCATCGGCTCGTGGCAAAAATCTTGGTTGCTGGCTCGTTTTCGGATTGCGCCACGCGGTTTCCCGCTCGAAATTCATCGCGAAACGCTTGGTCTGAAACCGCTACGAGGTTGCCCTGATTGACCGCGCGCGAGACATCTGCCGGCGCGTTGCAACCGCCAAATGAGACGGCGGCAGCGCCCTTTGCCCGCCGCTTACGCCGCCACCGAGCGGAGAATGGCCGTGGTGGAAACCCCTTCGACCATGCCGGTCAGGTACAGTTGGCCGCCGTAGCTTTCCACGAATGCCTTGCCGGGAATTTCGTGCGTCGCGTCGCGGTAGTCGCCCCCTTTGACCAGCACGTCGGGGCGGATCGCCTCGATCAGCCGCAGCGGCGTGGGCTCGTCGAAAATCAGCACGTGATCGACGTGCGTCAGGGCCGACAGCACCGCGGCGCGCTCGGCCTGGTTGCGGACGGGCCGGCTGGGGCCCTTCAGTTGCCGCACGCTGTTGTCGCTGTTGAGCCCCAGGAACAGCACGTCGCCCTGCGCGGCGGCTTCTTCCAGGTACGTCACGTGCCCCACGTGCAACAGGTCGAAACAGCCGTTGGTGAACACGATCTTGCGGCCTTGCGCGCGAAGGCCGGCCGCGATGCGGGCGGCTTCGTCCAGCGTGACCAGCTTGCCGGCGGCGCCTTCGCGACCCGACCGGAGAATGTCCACGCGAATTTGCTCCCGGCTGATCGGCGCCACGCCCACCTGTTCCACTTCCAGACCGCCCGCCACGTTCGCCAGCCGCAAAGCGTCGGGCGGCGACACCCCGGCGGCCAGGGCAATGCCGATGGCGGCCAGCACCATGTCGCCAGCGCCGGTGATGTCGTACACCGCGCGGGGCCGGGTGGGAAAATGCTCTCCGCGGCCGTCGGCGGCAACCATCACCATGCCGTCGGCGTCGAGCGTCACCACGGCGTAATCGAGCTGGAACCGGCGGCACAGGATCTCGCCTGCCTGCATGGCGTCGGCCGGGCTGTGAATCTTCACGCCCGACGCCAACTCGGCCTCGAGCCGGTTGGGGGTCATCGTGGTGGCGCCGTGGTAGCGGCTGTAATCGCCGCCCCGGATCGGATCGACCACCACGGGAATGCCCTGCCCGCGGGCCGCGCGAATCAGCGGCTGCAGCAGGCCGGGCGTGCAAACCCCTTTGTCGTAGTCGGAAATCAGCACGATTTCGAACTCGGCCAGCCGGTCGAGCAGGTCGGCCCGCAACTGCGCTTCCAGGTCGGCGTGCATGGCGTCGCGGGTTTCCTGGTCCACGCGCAATATCTGGTGCGCGTGCCTCCCCGCCGCGCGGCCGATAAACCGTTCCTTGACGGTGGTAGGCCGGGTGTGGTCGCGGAGCACGTGGGAGGTATCGACGGCGGCGTCGCCCAGCAGGTGGCGCACCGCGGCGCCGTCGGGATCGGCGCCAATCAGGCCGGCCACGGCAACTTCGGCCTCCAGGCCGCGGAGCATTTGGCACACGTTGGCCGCCCCGCCCAGCCGGGCTTCGCGCTTGTCGGCACGGAGCAAAATCACCGGCGCCTCCTGGCTCACGCGCTCGGCGTTGCCCCAGGTGTAGCGATCGAGAATCAGGTCGCCCACGACCAGCGTCTTGGGGTGGGCCAGGCGATCGAGGACGGGCAGCAAATCGTGGGGGCGGCCATGCATGGCGGGTTCCTTCGCGAACCGGCGGAACGGGGGCAACTTCCATGTTGGGCAGACGTTATACGTCGCCGGCGAAAACCGAACAAGCCGAGGTCGGTGCTAGCGGAACCAAGCCAGACGGGATTGCCAAACTTCGAGGAAGCGACGCGCCGCTTGCGGCAGCAGCGCCGGCAGCGGCGAGAAACCTGCTTGTCTTTCTCGCCGCCTTCCCAAACACGGCAGCTACTTCCGCTTCCACAGCGCCGCTGCCACTGCCAGCAAGCCAGCGGGCAGGCCCAGCGCGTTGAGGTACGCCATCAGGCCGGCGCTCAAGGGCGAATCGCCTCGGTCGTGCGAACCCTTGGCGGCCAGCGCGGCCGCGATCAACCGCTCCATGCGCTCCTCGCCCAACTTGTCGCCGGCGGCGTCGCGGGCGGTGGCCAGGCCCGCCGCCTTGAGCACTTCGGCCAGGCTCGCGCCGGGCTGGCTTTGCGAGGCTTCCGCAATCCGCTGAAACGCCTGATCGATCAGCGTGCGGAGACCGGAGGTTTCGCCGCGCAGTTCGGCGGTGGCGGTTTGGGCCGCGGCGATGTCTGCCTTGGCCGCCGCAAACTGCGCCCGAACCTCGTCCAGCAGGCGCTGCGCGGTGGCGTTGTCGCCTTGCTCGATGGCGCGCACCAGCGAGTCGCGCTGACGCTCCATCTCCAGCAGCCGCGCTTGCAGTTGCTGCTGGCCCGAGCGGATGTCGTCGATCGCTTGCTGCAGTTGGTGCGTGTTGGGCGTGAGGCAAGAGGGCAGACCGAGCTTCTCGGCAAACTTGCGCAGCTCCAGCGTGCGGGCGCCTTGGGTGCGAACGAGCGGGCCGGCGGGTCCGCGGGCGGGGCCTCCCCAAAGAATTGAAACCACGTCGCCGGCCGGAGAGTAAATCGGGCCGCCGCTGTCGCCGGGAATCGAGAGCGGGCTCACGCCCAGGTCGCACGCGCGCAGGCGGCCATGGTCGAACAGGCCCAGCACGCTGCCGGGCCGCTCGCGATAGCGTCCGCCGCCAAAACCGGCCACCACAACCTCCTCGCCCGCGGCCGGCTCGCCGTGCGCCAGCGGCGCCACGGCGGGAGTGAAATCGATCTCGGCCACCAGCCCGGCAAGATCGAGCTGCGGATCGTGGGCCAACAGACGCGCCGCCGTTCGCTGCCGCTGGTGCGGAAAGTAAACGGACAGCGGGCCAGAGCCTTCCACGACATGCCACGCCGTGAGAATCACCGCCTGGCGGTTCTCGCAGCCGATCACCACGCCCGATCCGCCTGACTGGCCTTTGGTGACCTGCACCGCCGGATCGAAAAAGCGGGGAGAACGCTCAACGCTTTCGGGCGCCCGCGGCGAGGGTTCGCCAGGCAGCAGCGGATCGGGATAGGTCCGTGGCTGCCGGGGGAGCGGGCACACGCCGCCAGGGCATGCGGGCGGCGCGACCATCGAGGGAGACGTTGCCGGCCCGACCGGAACGAGCGGGGCGGCGCGCCATTCGGCACCGGCCGGTGCGGCGGCGAGCAGCACGCCCACAAGGACCAACAACCGGCAAATCGGCGCGCAGCGCGAAAACCAACGCGACATGGGGGAGTACTCCAGGCGGAAGTAAGAAGTGGGAAGTGAGAAATGCAACTTGGAAATGGCGCAAGGTTGGCGTTGTTGCCGGCTCTTGCGGCGCGAGATGCCTTCCGAATAGGTACCGCTTGCCGAGCGGTACCTGAAATCCAGCCGATCGTTGGCCCAAATCGGCGTGTGGATTAGCGAGTGGCGAGCGGCAAGTAGTGAGTGGCAAGTGCGGAGTGAGCCATGCAAATGGCAAATTGTTGCTTGGGCGGCGCGATTTCTCTCAGCGGGCCGAAACGTCTTCCGGCAGAACGCATCTGCTCGCGGCCTGGCCTGCTGACGATCCCGCCGGCGGGGCGTGCAGCGACAGGGCCGCGGCGCGGCACGCTTCGTGGAATGCCGGCAGGTCGTCCATCGCCTGATGGATCACCCCGGGAACGTGGATGCCGGGGATCGGTTGGCCAGCGTGATCGAGCAGTTGATGCCCCGCGGGGCGGTTGGTCGTTTGATAAAACCAGGTCAGGCGTTGCACGTTGGCCGGCACGCGAATCCGCGGCCCCCGCAGAAGCGACAGCCAGGCCAGGCTGCGGCAGCCGTGGCGAAACACGGGGTCGGCCAGCACCATTTCGTCCACGGCAATCCCGCGCTGCCGCAAGGCTCTGGCCAATCGCATCGCGCCCCAGCCGGCCCCGTAGCTGTAGGCGTAAATGCCCAACCGCAGGTTGCCAGAACCCCGCGTGAACTGAATGAACTCGGCCAGGCTCGTCCAGGGCGAATTCCAGCGGCGATAGGTGGTGAACGTGTCGGGCTCTTGCAGCGGACGGATGGTTTGAAGCCACAGGCGTAGGATGCCGTTCGGCCGGGCTTCGCTCTGCAAAAATCCAGAAATGCAGATGTGCCAGCGCATGGAAGACATGTGTGCGGAATGCGGAATCGAAGAGCGCGGAATGGAAGTGCGCGGAATGCGGAGCGCCAACTGCAACTGCAAACTGCTAAGTACGGCCGAGGGGCGCTCGTTGGCCATGGCGGGGCGAGGATGAACCCCGCGGGGAGGAAGTGACCGCGGCGCTGCGGCAATGGTTGTGATAGCCCAAGGGGGCCGCGCGATTCAACCCATGAATTGGGGCCGCCGCGCAACCTGCCGCGGCGGCTCTCGGCGAAGGGCTTAGCTGGTTGGCGGCTGGATGTGTTTGCGCAGCACCGACAGCAGTTTCTGCCAGTCGATGGGCTTGGAGAGGTAATCGTCGCAGCCCGCCGCAAGGCATTTTTCGCGGTCGCCTTTCATGGCGCCCGCGGTCAGGGCAATGATGGGCGTGCGGTAGCCGTCGCGGCGCAAATGCTGGGTGGCTTCAAAGCCGGTCAGCACCGGCATTTGCATGTCCATCAGCACCAGGTGGTACGGCTGCCCGGCCCGATGGGCGCGAATGAACTCGTCGACGGCTTCCTGGCCGTTGTCCACCACCTCCACCTTGGCCACCATGTCTTCCAGCATCCGGCGGAGCATGAACTGGATTCCCCGCGTGTCTTCGGCGACCAGCACCCGGCAATGGTCGATGTTCACGGCCAGCGACGTTTCGGCCATGTCGACCTGCTCGGTCTGGATTTGGTCGGCGGGCTGGAGCACCAGGTCTTGCACGTTGCCAATCGGGAGAATGATGGAGAACACGCTGCCTTGTCCCAGGCGGCTGCTGACGGAAATACGGCCGCCGAGCATGCGAATCAGCCGCTGGCAAATGGTCAAGCCCAACCCGGTGCCCCCGGCGCGGCGAGCGTGGCTGTGGTGCTGCTGCGTAAAGGCCTCGAAGATTTCGTCGAGCTTGTCGGGCGCGATGCCCAGCCCCGTGTCGGCGACCTCGATCACCAGGATGGCGGCGCCTTTGGGGGTTTCGCAGCGGCAGTGGATGGAGACCTGGCCGGCGTCGGTGAACTTGATGGCGTTGCCGACGAGGTTGAGCAGGATTTGGCGGACGCGGAGCCCATCGGTGTGAATGCTGACCGGCATGTCGGTGGAGAAATCGGCCTCCAGCTCCAGGCCGCGTTCTTGGGCCAAGGGTTCCATCAGCGAGCGCACGTCGCTCACGACGGACACAATCGAACAGGGTTCTTGATTGATTTCGAGGCGGCCGGCCTCGATTTTGGAAAGATCGAGCACGTCGTTCAAAATGCCCAACAGCAGCCGGCCCTGGCTGCGAATCATTTGCACCAGTTCGAGCGAACTGCCGTTTTCGAGCTGGCTGAACAGCGTATCGGCGCAGCCCAAAATGGCGGTGAGCGGCGTGCGGATTTCGTGGCTCATGTTGGCCAGGAACTCGCTCTTGGCGCGGCTGGTTTGTTCGGCCTGTTGCTGGGCGTGGCGCAGTTCTTGTTCTTGGCGGGCCCGCGTGGTGACGTCGTTTTGAATGCCGACAAAGTGCGTCACCACGTGGTTCTCGTCCTCGACCGGCGAAATATGCACGTCGTTCCAGAAAGGCGTGCCGTCTTTGCGGTAGTTGAGAATGGTGACTTCGCAATCGCGCCGCTCGGAAATCGCCCGGTGAAATTGGGCAGTGGCCTCGGCCGAAGTTTCCGGTCCCTGCAAGAACCGGCAATTGCGGTCCAGGGCTTCGTCAGCGCGGTAGCCGGTAAGCGCTTCAAAAGCCGGGTTGACGTACACAATGGGGTTGTCGGGCCGCCGGGCGTCGGTGATCAGAATGCCGTTGGTGGCCGATTCAATGGCCCGGGTGAACAGCCGCAGGTTTTCTTCGACCTGTTTGCGCTCGGTAACGTCGAAGTTCACACCCACCATCCGGACGTTTTGTCCGGTTTCGTCGCGGATCACGCGACCTCGCCCCGACAGCCAGCGGGTGCTCCCGTCGCCGGCAACCATGCGGAATTCGTGGCTGTATTCTTCCTGGTTGAGCTGGGCCCGCTCGATCGCCTGGTGCAACGGGCCGAGATCGTCGGGGTGCACGCGCTCGAAAAACTTGTCGATATGCGTGAGGTTTTCCTGGGTGGGTACGCCGGTGAGCTCGAGCTCGGTTTCGTCCAGGTGAAGCTGGTTGGTGACCAGGTCCCAATCCCAAATGCCCATCCGCCCTGCCTGCAGCGCCAGCCGCAGCCGGGCTTCGCTCTCGCGCAGCGAGGCCGCCATCCGTTCGCGCTCTTGGGTCTCCTGCTGTTGCTGCCGCGTGGCTTGTTGCAGGTCCAGGGTGCGGGCGGCAACTTCCTCTTCCAGTTGGCGGGGGCTGCGAAACGCCAGCACCTTCGGCACGATGGGAACAATCGCCACCACGGTTGCCCACGAAACCACGGCCGTGGCGAATTTGAGCAACGCCGAAAGCCGATAAACGGGCCACCAGAAGATGACGGCCTCGATCAAATGGACGGTGCCGCAGGCGAAGATGAATGCCCCGAACAGCCAGAACACCTTGGGGAAGGGGATGTCGCGGCGATAGCGGATAAAGTACAGCAGTACCAGCGGAATCGCGAGGTAGGCCGCCCAAATCAGGCTGTCGGAAACGATGGTCAGCCAACCCCAGCCGGGCTGTTGTTGCCAGGCTGCGCCGCACGACCATCGCGGGGGAAAACCCGACGTATCGAAAACGTCCATAGTGGAGGGGACCTCGAATATGTATGGCGAAGCCTACCTGTGCGGCCCGCTCGCCGTCTCCCCTGCCGCCCCGAAGGGTTTGTCCGGCCAGCCTGTTGGCGGCGGAGACCTGAAAGGGAGCACGCGGCAAACTTCTTCTAGCCTACCCTGCCGAGGGTTTTGGAGATACCGGGGTGCCAAGGAGACAAATGCGGCAGTTGCCGGCCAAGCCCGTTCTCCCAATGCCAGCATCTCAGTAGGTACCTTCTGCCGGAAGGTACCTCGACCCGCAACAAAACTTCGCGCCGCCAAACCGATTCAAACCGCCGACCGCCTCTTCTCTCCCCCCCCCCGCGAGCGCAGCGAGTGCGGGGGAGGGCCGGGGGTGGGGGGCGAAATCGGGCACCAGCCTTCTACTCCGCAGCCCCCAGTAGGTACCTTCTGCCGGAAGGTACCTCGACGCGCTGCAAAACACCGCGCCGCCGCGCACCAACAAAACACCACGCGCCGTCATCCTCCACCGCCCGGTCCAATTTCAGGTACCGCTCGGCAAGCGGTACCTACTCGTTGCGCCGCCGACCGCCTCTTCTCCCCCTCCCCCCGCGAGCGCAGCGAGTGCGGGGGAGGGCCGGGTGGGGGGCGAATCGGGCACCAGCCTTCCATCCCGCAGCCCCCAGTAGGTACCTTCTGCCGGAAGGTACCTCGACGCGCAAAAAGACCTTACGCCGCCCAACCGGTCCAACACACCACCCGCCGTCATCCTCCACCCCTGGGCTCAATTTCAGGTACCGCTCGGCAAGCGGTACCTACTCGTTGCGCCGCCGACCGCCTCTTCTCTCCCTCCCCCCGCGAGCGCAGCGAGTGCGGGGGAGGGCCGGGGGTGGGGGGCGCATCAGGCACCAGCCTTCCATCCCGCAACCCCCAGTAGGTACCTTCTGCCGGAAGGTACCTCGACCCGCGACAAAACAGATCGCTGCCAAGCACGGCCGCCACGCCAACCGCCGCCGTGCTCCAAACGGCCGTTTCATAAAAAGGTCCGCTCCCGCCAGCGGCGCCCACTTGGCAAGCAGGGCCGCGGCTGCCAACCTTGACGCAGCATCAACGGCAACACCGCTGGGAATCGCTTCATGAAAAAGATCGACTGGTTCCTGCTGGGCATGGCATCCGCCGTCGGCTTGGCGTGGCTGTTTCCCGAGCCGGGCGCCAAGGGAGGCTGGCTGTATCCCGAACTGCTCACCAAGGCCGGCGTCGCCTTGATCTTCTTCTTGCACGGGGTGGCGCTGTCGTTCGCGGCGCTGCGGGCAGGCACACTGAACTGGCGGTTGCACCTGGTGGTGCAGGGGAGCGCGTTCCTGCTGTTCCCCCTGCTGGGTCTGGCGATCATGGCGGCGACCAACGGCTGGCTGCCGACGGGGCTGCGGTTGGGCTTCTTTTACCTGTGCGCGCTCCCCTCCACGGTTTCATCGTCGGTGGCGCTCACCGCCGCCGCCAAGGGAAACGTGCCGGCCGCCGTGTTCAATGCCACCCTTTCCAGCCTGTTGGGGGTGGTGCTCACTCCCCTGTGGATGGGCCTGGTCGCCGACGCCCAAGGGGCGACCGATTCGTTGCCCGGCGTGGTGTTGGACCTGCTGCTGTGGCTGGTGTTGCCGCTGGCGCTGGGGCAACTCTCGCGGCCGCTGATGGCCGCCTGGGCCGCGCGCCGCAAAAAGTGGATCCACGTGGTCGACCGGTTCACCATCCTGCTGCTGGTCTACACCTCGTTTTGCGATTCGGTGAAACAGCAAATGTGGACCCGCTACGGACTGCTGCCGATCGTGGCGACGGTGATCGGTTCGCTCGGCTTGTTCTACCTGGTGCTGTTCATCGTCGGCGCGGTGAGCGACGGTTTGAAATTCAGCCCCGCCGATCGCATCGCCGCGGTGTTCTGCGGTTCAAAAAAATCGCTCGCGACCGGCGTGCCCATGGCCCAATTGATGTTCGGCGGCAGCCCCCTGCTGGGGTGGATCCTCCTGCCGATCATGGTGTACCACCCCTTGCAACTGATCATTTGCGGGGTGCTGGCCGGCCGCTGGGCCCGCCGCGCCGAGGAGCCAATCGGCGAGGGGGCCTCGGTCGCCGTGTGAGACCGCGCCACCCCCCCCCCAGGGCACGCCACACAGCCCCCTCCCCAAAACCGCGGCTGGCGTCTAACATCGGGGTGCTTGAGCGCCGCCCCCAAACCACAAAGGGGGGGGCAGGTCCTGTCGCGGCGCTCGTTGTAAGTTCTGCTTTCTCCTTCTGTTGCGCGTCACCGTCTCTTCTCCCCCATGCTGGAAGACTCCGAGCGAGGCCGACGATGAGCGCCGAAAACGTCTACATGGCCAGCATTTTGGCCCTGGGTTTCTTCGCCCAGTGGCTGGCCTGGCGGTTGCGGCTCCCCTCGTTGCTGCTGCTGATTGGCCTGGGTCTGGCGGTGGGCGAGGTCGCCCGCTCGCTAGGCCACGATCCGGCGACCATGATCGAAACGCCGGTGCTGTTGGCCGGGATTTCGCTGGCGGTGGCCGTGATCTTGTTCGAAGGCGGCATGTCGCTGCGGCTGGGCGACCTCAGCGAAACCAAAACCGCCGTGTTCCGCTTGGTGACCGTGGCCATCTTCGTCACCTGGGTGCTGGCCGCGCTGGCGTGCTGGTTTTTCTTGAAGCTGCCCATCGAAGTTTGCGTGCTGCAAGGCGCTATCCTCGTGGTATCCGGGCCGACCGTGATTGCGCCCCTGTTGCGCCACATTCGGCCCACCGGACGCATCGACGCCGTGGTGCGGTGGGAAGGCATTGTCAACGATCCCATCGGGGCCGTGCTGGCCGTGTTGGTGTTCGAGGCGATCGCCGTCTTGGCGGCCAACGGCGGCGGGGCCAAGGTGTGGGAAGAACTGTCGCTCGAACTGGGACTCAACCTGATCGGCACGGCGCTGATTGGCGTGGCGATTGGCGGGGTAACGGCGGTGATTCTCATCCAATCGCTCAAACGCTTTTGGGTGCCCGACTTCCTCCACGTCATGTTCTTTCTCGCGGCGGTGATCGCGTCGTTCAGCACGGCCAACGCGCTGGCGCACGAGAGCGGCCTGGTAGCCGTCACCGTGCTCGGCATTGCCCTGGCCAACCAGAAAGTAGTGGCCGTCAAGCACGTGGTGGAATTCAAGGAACACCTGGGCGTGATCCTGGTTTCGGCCCTGTTCATGGTGCTGGCTTCGCGGATGGGGCTAAACGACTTGCTGGCGCTGGGAATTCCCGGCCTGCTGTTCCTGGCAAGCCTGTTGTTCGTGGTTCGGCCGGCGGCGGTATTCCTTTCCACCTGGAACACCGGGTTGAACCTGCCCGAAAAGGTCTTTCTGACTTTTTTGGCCCCGCGCGGCATTGTGGCCGTGGCCGTCACCAGCGTGTTTGCCCTGCGGCTGGCCGAGCGGGTGCCGAGCCTGCAGGCGGCCGCCGAACAAATGGTGCCGATCACCTTCCTCGTGATCATTGGCACGGTGGGCTTTTACGGACTGCTGGCCGCCCCCCTGGCGCGCTGGCTGGGACTGGCCAATGCCAAGCCGCAAGGGCTGTTGTTCGTGGGCGCCTCGCCCTGGGTGCGGTCGATGGCCAAGGCCCTGCACGAAGAAGGCTTCAAGGTGTTGCTGGTGGACACCAACCGCCGCAACCTCATGGCCGCCCGCATGGAAGGCCTGCCCACCCTGGCCGGCAACGTGCTCTCCGACTACGTTCACAACAACTCGGATTTGCACGGCCTGGGGCGGTTGCTCGCCATGACCTCCAACGACGAAGTCAACGCCCTCGCGGCCCTCGAGTTTCAAGACGTCTTCAGCCGCGCCGAAGTGTACCACCTGGTGTCCGACGCCGATCGCAACCAGCGGCAACTCACCCCCCAGCACCTGCAGGGCCGGTTGCTGTTCAATGCCCAGGCCACGTTCAGCAACCTGGAGCAGCGATTCGCCGACGGGGCACAAATCAAAAAGACGCCGCTCACGCCCGAGTTCGGTTACCCCGAGTACCAGCAGATTTACGGAGACAACGCCTGGCCGTTGTTCCGCATCATCGGCAGAAATCAACTCGCGGTATGCGCCATCGACCAAGGCGGCATTCCCAAGTCGGGCGAAACGCTCGTGGCCCTGGTCGCGCCAAAATCGCTTTCGGAGAGCGCCGGTTCCGCGGAAACCGCTGCGACGGCGCCGGCTGCCAACGCCCACGGCAACCAGCGCGCCGCAGGCGCCGATGCGCCTTCCACGACAAACTAAGGGGGGGGCGAAGGCGCATTGCCGCCGACGAGGAAGGAATCGGGAAAATGCCGCGCGGAGCCATCGCCGATAGGCAGGCCAGGGTCTGCCGCCGCCGCACGCGCCAACGTACTGGGAGCGGTGGGCACGCCTGCCCTGCCGCCGTCGTCGATGTTCTTGCTATGTTGTATCCATGCTGAATCGCGCCCAACGACAAGCCGTCGAAACCTTGAATGGCCCGCTCCTGGTGCTGGCCGGCGCCGGCACCGGCAAAACCCGTGTGGTCACCCACCGCATTGCCAACCTCATCCGGCACGGAACCTCCCCAGGCCGCATCCTGGCCGTCACGTTCACCCGCAAGGCGGCCAACGAAATGGGCCAGCGGGCGGGCGAATTGCTCGGCAAGCGGCAGACCGAGCGGCCCGAAATTTCCACCATCCACTCGCTCTGCATGAACATCCTGCGGCGGCAGATCCACCACCTGGGCTATCCGCGGCACTTTGCCATTTATGATCGGGGCGACCAGGAAAGTCTGGCCCGTGCGGCGCTCAAGGAAATTTCGGCCCCCACCGCCGCGATTCGTCCGGCCGATCTCTTGGCGCAAATCAGCCGCTGGAAGACCGCCTCCCTCCGCCCGGCGCAAGCCGCCTCCGCGGCGGCCACCGACGTCGAGCACCTGGCCGCCGTGGCCTACCGGCGGTACCAGGCGGCGCTGCAGGCGAGCGGCGCGGTCGATTTCGACGATCTGCTCCTGTGTACCGAGCAACTGTTCGCCGAGCATCCGCAAGTGCGCGAAATCGAAGCCGCCCGGTATCGCCACCTGCTGGTCGATGAATACCAGGACACCAACGGCAGCCAGTACCGCATCTTGAGAGCCCTGGCCGAAGCGCATCGCAACTTTTGCGTGGTGGGCGACGACGATCAGTCGATTTACGGCTGGCGGGGCGCCGAGGTGCAGCACATCCTCCGCTTCCAGCACGACTGGCCCGACGCCACCGTGGTCCGGCTCGAAGAAAACTACCGCTCCACCGCCGCCATTCTCCAATTCGCCAATCAACTGATCGGGTTCAACAGCCAGCGGCACCCCAAGGTGCTCAAGGCCAGCCTGGGCGAAGGCGAACGGCCGCGCATCCTGGCCTGCCAAGACGAAGTCGCCGAGGCCATGCTCCCCGCCCAGGAAATTCAGGCCGCGGTAGCCGCCGGCGAAGCCAGGTATCGCGACTTTGCCATTTTGTTCCGCACCAACGAGCAAACGCAGCCCTTCGAAACCGAACTCCGCAAAGGCAATATCCCCTACGTGCTGCTGGGCGGCACCTCGTTCTTCGATCGCAAGGAAGTCCGCGACCTGCTGGCCTATCTCAAGCTGCTCAACCGGCCGCACGATGAAACCGCGCTGCTGCGGATCATCAACACGCCCGCCCGGGGCATCGGCCAGCAAACCGTGCAGCACCTGCTGGCGCAAAGCGTGGCCGAGCATCGCGCGCTGTGGCTGGTGCTGGAAGAAGCCGCCGAGGGACGCGGCGGCCAGCCCCCCGCCACGGCCGCGGCCATCGGCGATTTCTTGCGGTTGATCGAGGCCTTTCGCGCGCGGTCGAAAAAGGGAACCTCGCTCTCCGCCCTGATGGTCGACTTGATTGCCGCGATCGGGTACGAGCAAGAAGTTCACCGCAACAGCCGCGACGCCAACGAACAGCAAACGCGATGGAACTGCGTGCAGCAGGTGGTCAACGCCCTGGCCAACTACGACGAAACCGCCAAAAAGCCTTCGCTGGCAGGCTTCCTCGACGACGTCGCCCTCGACCCCAAGGACATCCCCGGCGACAAATCCAAAAAACTGCAGCGCGACGCCGTGGTGCTGATGACCATGCACGGCGCCAAAGGCCTGGAGTTTCCCCAGGTGTACCTGGTGGGCCTCGAAGAAGGTACGCTGCCCCACCGCCGCAGCCTCGCCGACTTCGAACGCGACGTCGACGAAGAACGCCGGCTGTGTTACGTGGGCATCACGCGCGCCCGGCAGCGGCTCACGCTCACGTTTGCCAAGGAACGGATGAAGCGGGGCAAGAAAGTGGCGACCGAGCCGAGCCGCTTCCTCTACGAAATGCTCGGCACCGCCGACAACGGCCGGCAACTTGCCGCCCGCCGCGCAGCCCCAACACCGCCCAAACGAAAATCAAGCTCGCGAAAACCCAGCCAGCGCAAACCCAGCCAGCGAAAGCAAGCGTAGCCCGGATGCTGGCATCCGGTGAATGGACGCGGGGCCGCCGGGAACAGAACCTATTCTGCGCGGTCGAACTCGGCTGCGAACGGCTCGACCGCACAGCAGGCGTAGCCCGGGTGCTCGCCATCCGGTGAATGGACGCGGGGCCGCCGGGAACAAAACCTATTCTGCGCGGGCGAACTCGGCTGTGAACGGCTCGACCGTACAGCCTCAATTTGGATCGCATTCGCCGAACGTGACATACCGGTGAAACGACGACCCAGCGCCCATCCTACGCTCGTTGAACCACGGCAGAGGCGGAGCCCGCGAAGCGCGCCTTCGCTGCGAACGCGCCGGAACTCGCTCGAAACGGTATTTTATGGCAACCATCGCTAGCATCGCAATTCAGCATCCCACCCCAAGCACCCACGCGGGCTAACCCCAACGGCCAAGAACCGGATGCGAGCAGCCGGGCTCCGCCCGCTGGAACGGCGACGGCCGCCTGGTCCAAATCGCCGCGCCGGGCACCACCGTTACCTGCGCGTACAACGCCAGGTCCACGGGCGGGCCACGCCCTGGGCGCTTCATGGCGTGCCACCTTTCCCAAAAATTTGCCCGCCGCGCTAAACCGCGCCAACGTCTCTCACCAGCGGCACTTCCCGCATAACCACGCCAGGCCGTTTCAGGCCCCAACCTCAATTTTTCGCTATCACTGCTTGCAAACGCCGTCGAGATCACTAAACTCTCACCTTTGTGGGAAATGAGCCCATTAGAAGTTTTTCTTAGCACGTTTTGTGGGAAATCGACCCAAGAGGTAAGATTGAAGGTGGGCCGGCCGCTCGGCCGCCACCGCCAGGGATGTCCGGCGAGGATGCAAAGCAGGAACGGACTCGTCACCGCGATTCGAGGCCACGATGTCCGAACCCGAGTTCATCCTCGGCGAGTTCCAGCGAACGCTCGATGAGCGGTTTCGCCTCTCCGTGCCCTCCGAGCTCGTGCAGCAGTTGGGCGGAGAAGAAGCCGACTACATTTTGGCCAAGGAGCGGCCCGGCTGTTTGAGCCTGTGGACCGCCGACCGCTGGCAAACCAAGCTGGAGCAAGGCGTCGCCCTGGTGGAAGGCAAAATGAGGGCGGGCAAGCTCGATGGCCGCCTGTCGCAGGTTCAACTCTTGGGTCGGCTGCTTTCCACAAGACACCGCAACGTGAAGTTGGCCGGCAAGGGCCGGTTGCTCATCCCCGAGGGTTTTCGAGAGTTTTTGCAGGTGCCCGCCAGTGGCGAGGTGATGGTGGTCGGCGCCGCGGTCTGCGTGGAAATCTGGCAGCCGCAAGCCTGGCTGGCGTACCTCAACTCGCGGATGCCCAAGTTCCGCAAACTGTTCGATCAACTGTCCGGATAACAACCCAATATTACGCCCCGCGCCTCCGCACAAGGAAACGTACCGCAGCAAGCGGGGCAGCCCCTTACCCAAGGCACAGCCGCCTCGTCCGGTATGAAGTGAAGCAATCCAAGTCGCTGAATCCCGCGAGTGTCACCTGTGAGTGTCACCCAAGAAGCCTCTCCGGCGGCAACTCGCGGTATTTCGCGTTCCTTGGCCCCCCCATCTTTCCGGAACGTCACCCATCCGGAAAGAACTGGAATTCCATGGAAGGTCTCGTTGGCAGGGATGCCATTTTTCCATCGCTGCAATCGATCGCTTCCTGGACACCCGACTTCATCCGGACGAGGTTTTTCTTCCCGCCGCGCCATGACTCTGCTTGGCCCCGGGCTCGTTTTCGGCTAAAGAACCTGACGGCCAACTGCCACCGTAGGTCGCGCGGCCGGGCGAACAGGGCAGGAAACCCGTTGGCGGACCGGCTCGAATAGCCCCCCCCGCATGACCAACGCAACGTCGGCGCGCCCCGGCCATCCCCAGTGAGGGCGTCTTTCGCACATGCAGCCATCTGCCACGTCTCGCGTGCTGGGTATCGACCCCGGCTTGAACATCACCGGCTACGCGGTGCTGCAATTGGGCAGCGGACCGCCCCTGGTGTGCGAGGCCGGCGTGATCCGCGGACGCGAGCGCGGTTCGCTCCCCGGCCGCCTGGCCGAAATCTACACCGGCCTGTGCGAGGTGATCCAGGCCTTCGAGCCCGGCGTCATGGCGCTCGAACAGTTGTATTCGCACTACCAGCGGCCGCGCACCTCCATCCTCATGGGACACGCCCGAGGCGTCATTTGCCTGGCGGCCCAGCAGGCAGGCATCGAGGTCGTCAACTACAGCGCCACCCAAATCAAGAAAATCCTCACCGGCAGCGGCCGCGCGCCCAAGGGCCAGGTGCAACTGGCCGTGCAGCAGGAACTTCGCCTGGCCGCGCTCCCCCAACCGGCCGACGTGGCCGACGCCCTCGCCGCCGCCCTCTGCCACGCCTACCTGTCCCCCGTCCACGACAAGCTCTCCCGCCGCGCCCTCTGAACGCCGCCGCCACAAGCTATCTTCAACCAGGCACTCATCTTGACACTGCTCCACCCTCCTTATAGGGTAGCATTAGGGATAGCCAGACGTGCGGTAATTGTTATGGCGAGCATCGTGGATGAAGAACGGCAACCAGGTTCCGACAACGAACTGTTGCGCTGCGAACAACGAGTTGGCTACCACTTCACCGACAAATCCCTGCTCCGCGGGGCCCTGACCCACGCCTCGGGCGCCCAGCACCGGCTCGGCTCGAACGAACGGCTCGAGTTCCTCGGCGACGCCATCCTGGGCTACATCATCTGCGAAATGCTCTACGAGCGGTTCCCCAGCCTGCTCGAAGGCGATCTCACCAAGATCAAATCGGTCGTCGTCAGCCGCCAGAATTGCGCCAAGGTCAGCCGCTCGCTCGGACTCGATGAGTTCATGATTCTCGGCAAAGGCATGACCACCAATCCCACTATCCCCTCCTCGCTGCACGCCGGCGTGCTCGAAAGCATGGTGGCTGCCATCTGCCTCGACGGAGGAATGGAAGCCGCCCGCGACTTCGTCCGCCGCTTCATGACCGCCCGCATCGACTCGGCCGCCGGCGGCGACCACGGCGGCAACTACAAGTCGCTGCTGCAACAAGTCGTGCAGCGCGATCACGCCACCACGCCCACCTACCTGCTGCTCGACGAAAAAGGCCCCGACCACAGCAAGTGCTTCAAAATGTCGGCCATGTTCAATGGCAGGCGGTTCTCGCCCGCCTGGGGACGCAACAAAAAAGAAGCCGAACAGCGCGCCGCCTTGAACGCCCTCAGCGAATTGGCCGGCGAAGAAGTGCCCTTCCCCTGCGATTAAACCGCTAGCGCCACCTGCCGGTCAGCCTGTCCTGCCGCAAGGACACTCTGCCGCAAGGCATTGCGCCGCGTGCGGAGCCGGCAACTTCCCCGTCAATCATTGGCAATGTTTTTTTGCCCCGTGCTGCTCGGCATGCTAGCACCCCCGGCGCATCGCCCCCTGGCCGCGGTTTTTGCCTTCGGTACCGCTTTATAGCCGCGGACGCGCCAGGGCAGCCGCGCGCCCCGGCGGCATGCCAGCGGCCCGCGCCCCCCGCCGCATGGCATCGCCTTTGCACCGCCAGCACGTTCCGGTTGGTCGGCGCCGCGGGGGCGCCGGCCCTGGCCACGTCTTTCCTCACTCAATGGCGAACCAGATCATGCAAACCAGCTTCACCTCATTCTTGGGAATTTTGGCTTCCGCCGGAATGCTCATCGTGCAGCAAGCCAACCAACCCACGTCGGCCCAGCAGCCGGCAACGCAACCGTCCACCATCCAGCAACCTGCCGAGCGGCCCGATGCGACGCAACCCGGGCAAACACAACCCGATCGGCGCCTGCCCGGCGATGCCGAGCGACCCCGGCCAGGCATGCAGCGCGAACGCCAGCTCGACGCCCAACTGGCCGCCTGGCTCGCCCTGTGCAATCACGCCGAAATTGAATTGGGCAAGCTCGCCATCGAAAAGTCGCAAGACGCCGAAGTGCGCAAGTTCGCCCAGCAAATGATCGACGAACATACGGAGTATCTGGCCAAGCTGCGGCCGTTCATGCCCGCCCTCGACGAGCGGACGCCCGGCGACCAGCGCGATTCGCGGCCGACCACCAGGCCGGGCGAAGCCGCCGCGCGCCCCGGCGCCGATCCTGACCGGCCCGTCGCCCGCCCGGCCGACAACGCCAACGACAACCAGCCGCGCGATCCCAGCGTGACGCCCGGCCAGGCCGATGTCGTTCAACCGCGTGCGGGACTTCCCGGCGCCCGCGTGGCCGGCCAGGACGACCAACCCCGCCGGCCCGGACAACAACCCGGTGAGCAGCCCGACGGTTCCCCGCGCGTCATCGGGGCCGGCCCCGGCGGCATCCAAGCGCATAGCGCCATGCTCCGCGTGGCCCACCAGGCCGCCAAGAACAAGTTGTCCATGACCAAACAATTGCTCGAGCAAAAAGAGGGTCGGGACTTCGACAAGTGCTACCTGGGACAACAAATCCTCGCCCACATCGAAATGGTTTCCACCCTGCACGCCATGAAGGATCACGGCTCGCAGCGGTTCCAAACCGTGGCCGAGGAAGGATTGGAAACCGCCGAGCAGCATCTCAACCATGCTCGGCAGTTGGCCCAGCGGTTGGAGAACGATGAAGATCGTCCCACGCCCACCGGCGCGCGTTCCACCAACCCGCGTTCCAACTCCAACGACTAACCGCCGCGGCGGACGGGGCGATCGTGCGATCGTTCCGCTGCCTCGCCGCGCCAACCAAACAAGCCGCGGAGCCCCACGCTCCGCGGCTTGTTCTTTTTTATTCGCAATCCGACGCCCACGCCCCAGCATCCATCGTTTTTAACTCTCGGCGGCCCGGCTATTTATGCCGACAACATGCTGCTATCCTATTCGCAAACGGGCAAGGGGCCCGCTTGACGTTTAATTGACGAACGGCTAGTGTACTTCCGTCCACAATGGATACGCTCTCACCAGCCCAAAGAAGCGAACGCATGTCCCGTGTTAAGTCCCGGGATACGAAGCCGGAATTGGCCGTTCGCCGGCTGGTCCATTCGATGGGATATCGCTACCGACTTCACGGAAAACTGCCCGGACGACCTGACTTGGTTTTCGCGGCGCGGCGGAAGGTTATCTTCGTTCATGGTTGCTTCTGGCATCGACACAGCGGCTGTCCGAATTGCCGCCTGCCGAAGTCAAGGCTTGCTTTCTGGAAGCCTAAACTGGAAGCAAACAAGAAACGCGACCGAAAAAATCAGCAAAGTCTGCGGCGCCTTGGCTGGGACGTGCGAGGTGAGGTCGTATGAATCCATTTACCGTAGTTGGTTTTTACCCTGACACTTTGCAGCGTTTCTTGGCTCACATTGAAGCAGCCAGCGCCGACGATGCGGAAATAGTTTGCGCTCAAGAGTACCCGTGTGTTGCGGTCTGCGGAGTGATCGCCGGATTTCACCCGTCCGTTGAGACTTCGCAAGGGGTTCGATTCTCCGAACCTCGACCATGTTGAATGGCGTACATTGGCATGATCGAAACCCATGACGTTTTTCTCGTTGGCGAACTCTATTCTAACGAGGAAATCTACCAATCGTTGGCTGTAGGCAACGCGGGCGGTGTCCGAATTCGGAAGGACGCTTCCGGCAATGTGGAGCGGCTCGTGATCTTTACTAGCCGACCATCTGCGCGGCAGGTCGTGGAAAACCCCTACCATGATCGAACCGAAGGCGACGTGCTCATTTACACCGGCGCGGGTAGGGAGGGCGATCAAACGGTAAGCGGCGTAAATGCAAGAATCGCTCAACAACAAGACACACCTTTTCCAATCTATGGCTTTGTTCAAGTCGCAAGTCGACGTGACGCGTCGACCGGGAAAAAAAGATGGGCCTTCCTCGGCTTGCTTCAATACCTACGAAGCTATCGCGAGAAGCAGATTGACTCGCGCGGCGAATTGCGCAATGCGTTGGTGTTTGAACTGCTGATCCATTCGGAACCATCCGTTATCGCAAAGGAACTGGATTCGCGCATAATGAGTGAGCTTGTCGCGAGCCATCCACGCGATGAACTCTCTGATGACCGCGACGTTGTAACAGAATCGACATCTTCGGAAGTATCGTTTGATCTATCACGTATCGAGCCAATTCGCCGTCAACTACTTGCTTTCGAACCACGACAATTTGAGCATGTGATTCATCATCTGCTTTCGCAATCTGGTTTCGAGCAGATCGAAGTAACAAAGTACAGCCAAGACGGTGGAATCGACCTAAATGCCAGGCCTGGTGAGCGATCTTGGCCAATACGACATCTACTTGTTCAGCTACAGGCGAAGCGTTGGCTTCATACGGTTGGCCGAAAGGAAATAGCTGAATTGCGAGGGAGTCTCCAGCCTCACGCGGCGGGTTGCATTCTCACGACCAGCCACTTTTCACGCGCAGCGCTCAATGAATCGACCTCGCCTGGAAAAGTACCAATCATGGTAATTGACGGATACGAACTCGCAAACGTAATCGCCAAGCTAAACCTCCGACTTAACTAGATTGGTCGCCGCAGACTTGCCGAGAGTAATTGTCGCAATCGGTTCGCGCAGCGCATTTTTCCCGCAAGGCGATTCCGAAGCGCGCGGCGTGGCGGCTTGGGATTGAACATCGCGCCGGGCCGAGCGCTCTACAACCGCTTGGCCGAGCACGGCCAATCCGTCAATGACGCGACGAATTTGAATCGCGACGATTTTAGCTGCCGATTTCTCGTGGTTGACGACATTTGGATTCCGCTGGGCGAGGCACTGCTGATTCAACAATTCGCGCCCGTATGGAATACAACCCTCGACGGATTCGGGAATCACGATCCCGGTTCGGGCCGGTACAATCAGCGACGCTCGCCCTGGGATATCGTGCATCCTGGGCGCGCGTGGGCTATGCGCTGCCGGGAAAACGCACGCACCGAAGTGGAACTGTTGGCCGCGATACGATCCGCGGTTGACGCGATGCCGTGAATACTTCCAGCGGTTTGCGAGCGCGGCGCGTACGCTAGCGACTGCTACCGGCTCGGCTTGGACACGCGAATTGGGAAGTTGGCGACCTGCCCTGCCGCTATTTCCTTCCGGGGAAAATCCGCTCGGTATTGTCGCGCAGCACCTGCGTGCCCAGGGCCAGCGCGCGCTCCTCGCTCCAACCCCGGTCGATCACGTACCGCTCGGCCAAAATCTTGGCCAGAATCCGCTTGTACATCGCGAACTTGGGCAGCGCGAACTCCAGCTTGTACATGTCGCTGTAATACCCAATCTGCTTGGTCCGCGGCACCGCTTCCAGCCGCGCCGCCGCGTCGTGCTCGATGAAGGTCGGCGTGTTGCTGTACCACCAATGACCGTTGGTCGCCACGTTGGGAAAGATCCAGGCGTAGCTGGCCAACTCTTGATTGGTGACGCTGGCCAGCACCGAAATGGGGAACGTTACCTCGGGGAAGGCGTTGAACAACTCGCGGTATTGAATCAGCGACACCCGGCTGTCGTACAGGTCTTGCCCCTGGTAAACCCCGCCGGGATACACCGCGCGGTTCACGCCGATCATCAAATCGAACGGCAGCCGGTAGTCGCGGCAAAACTCGGCCAGCGTCCAAAACACCAGGTGGCTCAACTCGGTCCGCCGCTCGGCCGAGGCGTCGACGCCCTGCCGCCACACGGCCCCCACCGCCAGGTCGGCCGCCGCATGGCCGTGCGGAACCGTCGGCGCAAAGTCGGGCGGCAACGAGATCGCGCAGGCCCGGGCGCCCTTTTGCGTGAAATGGTCGAACAGCTTGCCCAGCGCCTGCCGCAAAGTGCCGCCGTCCCCCACCGCGACGCCGGTGGCCTTCTCCAGCCGCTGCCGAACCTCCGGCTTGCCCAGGTGAAACACCAGGTCGTCGGTCCGCAGGCAGGGAATGTACACGCTGGTGTCGAAGCCCTGCAGCGGGTCGTCGAAGTCGTTCGTCAAAAACACGCCGCGCAGCCGGCTCTTGGCCAGCACCTGCCGCTCCCAATCCTGCTGGGCCATTTGGCGGGCGGCCGTGTCGTACAGGGCTTCCCAATTCTCGGGCGTGAGCCGATCGTGCTCAAAGCCGAAGAACGCCTGGGCCATTTCGATCAGCCAACTGTATTGAATGGTGTTGTCCAGCGGCGCGAGGTTTTCGACCAGCCGCCGCACCTTCTCCTTGGGGTCGATGCCCGGCTCTTCGATCCGCGCCCGAGGCATGCCGGCCGCATGGGCCAGCTCGGTGTAGTAGTGGTAGCCCATGATGTCGGCCAGGGTTTCCGAGGCCGGCTTCAACGCGTTGATGTGCGTGTGCGGATCGATGATTTCCAGGCTGTCCAATTGCTGGAACAGCCGGTTGCGTAATTCTTGAGACATGACAGCAACAGCCTTGCAAAGTGGCGACGACAACCGCGCTCGCCCTGGCGGTCGGCGCGAAGAAGCGCCTTTTTTAACAAATTCGGCGGGACGTCGTCAGTGGCCGCCTTACGCCGTTTCTGGCACTTCCAAACCCAACTCCGCGATCATCTGTTCGCGGATCTTGAACTTCTGGATCTTGCCCGTCACCGTTTGCGGAAACTCCCCCACGAACCGCACGTACCGCGGCGTTTTGAAGTGCGCCAACTCCTGACGGCAAAATGCCCGCACCGCGTCTTCGTCCAGCGCGCAACCGTCGCGCAGCTTGATCCACGCGCACAGCTCCTCGCCGTACTTGGCGTCGGGCAAACCCACCACGCTCGCCTGCTCGATCGCCGGATGCGTGAACAAAAACTCCTCGATCTCGCGAGGGTAAATGTTCTCGCCCCCGCGAATCACCAGGTCGCGAATCCGCCCCGTAATCCGGAAGTAACCGTCGGGCTGCCGCACCGCCAAATCGCCGGTGTGCAGCCAGCCTTCGCTGTCGATCGCCGCCGCGGTGGCCGCCGCGTCTCCGTAATAGCCGATCATGATGCCGTGCCCCCGCGCGCACAACTCTCCCTGCTCGTTGTCGCCGAGCGTCGCCCCCGTGGCCGGATCGACAATCTTCACCTCCACGCCGGGAATCACGTGCCCCACGGTGCCCACCCGCCGCTCGATCGTGTCGTCGGTGCGGGTTTGCGTCACCACCGGCGAGGCCTCGGTCTGCCCGTAAGCGATGGTCAACTCCGTCGCTCCCAACTCGTCGTTCACGCGCTTCATCACTTCGATCGGGCAGGGCGAACCCGCCATGATTCCCGTGCGCAGCGAACCCAGGTTGCGCGGCTGCTTTCGCTGCTCCTCCAGCATCGCAATGAACATCGTCGGCACGCCGTACACCGCTGTCGCCCGCTCCTGCTCGATGGCATCGAGCGTGGCCGGCGCCTGGAACGATTCGGCCGGCAAAATCATCGCCGCGCCGTGGGCAATCGCGCACAGCGTGCCCATCACGCAGCCAAAACAATGGTAAAACGGCACCGGAATGCAAATGCGGTCGTCGGCCGAAATGTTCTGGCAGGCGCCCACGTACCAGCCGTTGAACAGCAGGTTGCGATGGGTGAGCGTGGCCGCCTTGGGAAAACCGGTCGTGCCCGACGTGTATTGAATGTTGATCGCGTCGCCAGGCTGGAGCGCGGCTTCGGCCAGACGCAGATCGCCGGCGTCGACGTTCCGCCCCTGGTCGATAAACGCGCTCCACGGCAGCACGCCCCGCGGCGGCGCGCCCCGCAACCCGATCACGTGCCGCAACCGCGGAAACGCCTCGCTGTGCAAATGGCCCGGCGAGCTATGCGCCAACTCGGGGCACGCCTCGGCCAGCATGCCGTAATAGTCCGAACTCCGAAACGCATCGATCAAAAACAGCGCCTGCGCGTCGCACTGCCGCAGCACGTACTTCAACTCGTGAGGGCGGTAGGCGGGGTTGATCGTTACCAGCACCGCGCCCATCCGCGCCGCGGCCAACTGCAAGATGGGCCACTGCGGCACGTTGGTGGCCCAAATCGCCACGTGGCTGCCCTGCTCCAGACCCAGGGCGAGCAAGCCCTTGGCGGCCTCGTACACCGCCCGATCGAGCGCCGCATAGCTGTAGCGCTCGTCCAGCCACGGAAAGACCAGCGCGTCGCCGCCGGGCCGCCGCGCCGCCGCGGCCGCCAGCGCGGCGCCAATCGTCAAACCTTCCATCGGACACGGGGCAGACGTCGTCATGGCTGCAAACTCCAACCCGGCAATACCAACCTGGCCCTGCCATCCACCTTTCCCTCAGAACCGCCGCCGACGCCTTACTTGTTCTGCTGCTGCAGCTTGAGCATCGCCTCGGCGTACCGCTGCCCAAACGTGATCAGCCCCTCGCGGTTGAAGTGCACCTTGTCCCCCTTGTGATCCAACCCCTGGGCGCTGGCGGTCGCCGTGCCTTTCACCGACTTGGGCAAATCCTTCAGCGCGTTGTTCACCGTTTGCGTGCCCGGTCGTCCGCTGTTCTCCACAAAGAACACGCCCAACTCGCCCGCCACGAACGGCACGTCCGGGGCGTTCAACTCGGCCCTCAGGTCGGCGATCATTTTTTCCAGCCGCTGGGCATAGCTGTTGGCCGTGTCGTCGCTGCCGCTGTCCGACTCGCCCTGGTGCCACAAAATTCCCTTCAACTCCCCGTGCAGCAGGGCCGCCTTCGCGCGGCGAACGGCATTCTGGTAAAGATCGCCCCCCTTGCTCCACCGCGACAGCGGCGTGCCGCCCACCGCGCACGGAATCAAGCCAATCGTCACGCCTTGCTGCGCCTTCGCCATCGCCTCGGCAAACGGCAATCCCAGTCCCACGCCGGCGATCGTCTTGTCGAAGTGCAGCGGGTGCGCTGCCGGCACCCATGCGTCCTGCGCGTTGAGCATCACGATCCGCTCGCGGGGCACGCGGTCCTCGTCCTTCATCTCCCCGCGGCCCGCCATGTTCGATTGCCCAATCAGCAGGTACAGGTGAACCTGTTCCCGTTCCGGCAGTTTCACCTGGTTGACGGGATCGGCCGCCCGCGCGCACGGCGCCAGCACCCCCGCCAACAACAAACCGCCAACGGCAACAGTCCACCCCAGGCGGCGCGCCGCCGCAAGCCAACAAACCATGGGTCACGCTCCAGGCAGGAAGAACGGGAGAACGCTGGGGGGAAGCCAGCCTCCCGCGGGGCAATGCGTCCACGAACCGCCCGATTCTAACCTGCCCCGCGCGGCCGTCGCAAAGAAAACGCGCCCTCAAACGACCCGATGGCCGCTCGCCCCGCACGCGCCGAAAGAAAACAAGACGAGCCCCGTCCGGCAACACCGTGCCGTACGAGGCCCGCCGACCGCCGCCCCGGCGTTCCCGTGAGACTTTACGAATTAGCCCTGACCATCTGGCAGCATGGGTCCGACAATCCGCCGGCAGCGGCGGCAAGGCCAAGTTGCGTGAGGCGATTCAAATCAAAAATGCGGCATGCCCCGCTGTATTTCCAGGCGATTTCGCGTCGCCGGCCGATTCTTCCCCGCACCCGGCCCGCAATCGCGGCCGCCGGATGGGATTGTAGCGCAGGCGTCTCAAACGCCCAGCGAGATTTCCCGTCAACCTGTCCCCACCGGCAGACGCCCCCGCCAAGCCGGCCCCGGCTCGCGGAAATCGTCCTGGCGCGCACCGGCTAATTCCCCTTGCTGTCGCGGCGGAGCGTGAACGAAATGTAGTGCAACCCTGTGTTGTCATCAATCAGCACCGCGCCCGCGGGGGCCATGTACTTCCGCAGCGATTCGAACGACGGCAAGGGGTTGTCCCGCAACGCCTGGTCCACGTACCGCAGGCCGCGATTGTTCTCGGCTCCGCGACTCAGCAGGTCGCGGTTTTGTTCGGCGGTCGCCAGGTCGTACATCATCCGGAACCCTTCCTCCGGCCGGTTGAAACTGAGCATGCACATCCGCCCTTCGCCCGCCAGGCTTTCGGCCTGGCTGGTGATCAGCTTGAAGTCGATCGCGTCGCCCAGCTTGGCTCCCTGAATGCGGCTGCTGGCGATCGCTTTTTCCAGCGCCTCGGCCCGATCGCTGAACAGCAACTCGTTGCCCACCACCGCCAAAGCCGGCGTCGGCTGCGGCATGTTTTCCTGCTGGGCCAGCAGTCGCCGCGGACGATTCAAACCCGTGATGCGGTAGTACTTCACCGCCGCGTAACTGTCCGACTCCAAATTGTCGGGAAACTGCTCGGCCACCCGCTCCAGCAATTTGCGGAATCGCGCCCCGTCCTTGATTCGCAGACCCACCAGCGTCGCCTGGCTGTTCAACGTCACCGGACGCTGCACAAAACTGGCCATCGAAACGCGATTGTCCAGCTCGGGCAGCAGGTCTTCCTCGAGGTTGATCCCCAACCGGTTGAACAGCGATTGCGCTTGCGACCGCGTGGTCCCTTCCCCGGTGAAACCGTCGACCAGCGACTTGAGCCGATCGTACGTTTCCTTGAAATCGTAATTGAGCGTCGTGTAACTGGCCGCGTCGGCAGGCACCCAGCTCTCGGGCGTGGTGCTTCCGCCAGTGAATGCAAACAGGTCGAGCACCCCTTCGCGCGGCTCGGCGAGCAGCAAATGCACCTGGCCGATGAAATCGAACTTGTCCGTGGCCATGGTCAAACTGCCGCCGGCAGCGCGGATGCCTTCCACCCCCAGCGGACGCAGCAGCGCCAGCGCAAACGCGTTGGCGCCCTCGGCCGGAACGATCGCCTTGACCAGCCCCAGCGGATCGACATACCACGTCACCTGCGGCGGTTCGTCCTTGCTGCCCAGACTCTTGCTGCGAATCGTGGCATACGAGCGATTGTCGGCCAGGCATTCCTCGGGCGCGCGGTCCCAGGCGGCCAGCACCTCCTGGAGCGCGCTCACGTGCGAACCCACCACCAGCACGCCGTCGCGATCGAAGTACGCCAACTGCTGGCGGCGGAATTGATACACGGTGATCCGCGTGTCCCCCACCCTTTCTTCCCGGAACTGCAAGCCTTGGGCGACGAGCTCCGCATCGAGCTGGTCCAGCAACTTCTTCGCCGTGGCATACTGATCCTTGACTTCGATGAAACCGACCACCGAAATCGGGCCATCGGCCGGTTTGAACAGGGCCACCGCCAGTTCGCCGCTGGGCAGCGCCAGCATTTCGTCGAGCGTCACCCCCAGCCGGTCCTCGAGCCCCGCCATTTCTCCGCGAAGATTGCCGTAAAGCTGCTCGAACAGCGGGCGAATCTGCGGCTCTTGCAGCATGCGGCCAAAATTGGTGGCGTTGAACCGCTCGACCAGCGTTTTCGCATCGGCAACCGACCCGAACGCCAGCGTTTCTTTGGGCAACAGGCGAATCGTCGCCGGACGATCGGCCACGGCCGTCCCCGGCAAAACCGCCCACGCCAGCAACCACGCCGCAGCCCAACCAGCGAATCGCACGCCGCCTTTTGCCACGCCGCTCACTCCGCAACCGCGAGAAATGCGTCCACTCACAACCCGACTCCTCAAAGTGGATATTGGTCCTCGACCATATTACCCCGCTACCACCGCGACGGTTTCAAACCCGGTTTGGAAAAAATTCCCCGTAGACACCTTCCGCCGGAAGGTACCTCGACCCGCTGAAAAACATCGCGCCGCCAGGCCAATCCCAACCGCCCCGCACCGCCATTCTCCAACCCTCGCTTCTCACCCCTCGCTTCTCACCCCTCGCTTCTCACCCCTCGCTTCTCACCCCTCGCTTCTCGCCCCTTCCGCCCCCAAAGGTAGCTTGCCCGCTCCGGGCGGCCTACAATCGAAACCAAGCTTTCCCCCAACTCCCGGAGCGCGCAGCATGCCCAGCCAACAGCCGTCGTCTCGCCTTCCCCGCCGCCATTTTCTCCAGCAGGCCGCCGCCACCGCCGGATTGCTGGCCGCCAGTCAAATCCCGCTTGCCGGCCGAGCATCCTCCAGGGCTCAAGCGGCCGACGGCATCGCCGATCAATACCAGGGCTTGCAAACCGACAAGTACCTCGGCCCGGTGGAAGTGCTGGCCACCATCGAAGACCGCGAGGTCTTTACCGAAGGGCCCGCCGTGGCCGCCGATGGCATCGTCTACTTCACCAACGTGCCCGTCAGCAAAATCCTCCAGTGGAACCCCGCCACCCAAAAACTCTCCGTGTTTCGCGAAAACAGCAACCAGACCAATGGGCTGTACTTCGATCCGCAAGGCCGGCTGCTGTGCTGCGAAGGCGGCGCCGGCCGCATCACGCGAACCGACATGAAAACCGGCAAAATCGAAGTGGTCGCCGACAAGTATAACGGCTTCCCCTTCGCGGCCCCCAACGACCTGTGCGTCGACGGCGCGGGGCGAATCTACTTCACCTCGCGGCCCGGAGGGCAAGACCCCACCCAGGGCAACGTCAACGCCGTCTACCGCGTCGATCCCAATGGCCGCGTCACCCAACTGCTGCACTGGCCCCAGATCCAAATGCCCAACGGCATCGTCACCTCGCCCGACGACAAAACCCTCTACCTCATCGAAGCCCACCCCGACGCCGATCATCACCGCGACATCCGCGCCTACGACCTAGGCAGCGACGGCAGCCTGGGCAACGAAAGGGTGCTGATCAATTTCTATCCCGGCCGCAGCGGCGACGGCATGTGCATCGACGCCCAAGGCAATCTCTACGTCGCCGCGGGGCTGCATCAAACCCGCAAAACGAGCGAAACCCTCGACACCCGCTCAGGCATCCACGTGATTTCGCCCTCCGGAAAACTGCTCGCCTTCCGCGAGACTCCGGTCGACACCATCACCAATTGCGCCTTCGGCGGCAAAGACCTCCGCACCCTGTACGTCACCTGCGGAAACCAACTGCTGGCCATCGCCACCCAAATCCCCGGCAAGCCCAGCTACCGGCCCGGCGAAAACAACAACTGACCGGGCATTTCCCCGCGCCAAAAAAAACGCCGCCCGTCGCTTTCCGGCGACGGGCGGCGTTGTTGGTTTCTGCCTCGCCCCGCGGTCGAGGCGCCGCTTGAGCACTCCGCGTTACGGCACCAGCCAGCGAAAGGCGTTGCGGATGGGTTGTCCGGCAATGTGCACCGACGGTTGCCCCCACAGACCCGGTCGCAGGGTGGGGTTCTTGCAAAAGCCCGTCGGGCAAGCGGCCACCGGCTGAAACGTCGTCACCGGCGCCGGGGCAAACGTTTGGCACGGATTGCAGGTGGCGCACGGATCGCAGCAAGGATTGCTGCTCGACACCACCGGCTGATACACCGTGGTCGGCGGCGACGCGTAATAGCTGCCGGTCGTCAGGTTGGCCGGCACCTGCGCCGTGTACATCGCGGCGCTGGAAGGCACCGGTTGCAACTGCGCGGCGGGTTGCACCTCGCTCACCGTCTCCAGGCGGCCGTACATTTCATCGCCGCTGATCTGGCGAACGTACGAAGCCGTTCGCACCAGCGGTCGTTCCGGCGGCGCCATCGCGGCGCTCACCATGTGCACCACCGGCGCGTTATCGGCGTCGTCCACCGCGGTAATGCCGGTCGGCGTCGCCGTGGGAAGTTGAGCCAAATACTGTGTGCTCCCAGCGGTGGCTGTCGGCAGAACGTCGGCCGGCTGCGGACGAGTCGCTCGCCAGCCGTCGTCGGCCGAAACCATCGAACCAAGGAGCAGCACCGCGACCAACATGAATGTCATCGATGCTTTCATGGTATTCATCCTTTCTGCCGGTTAGCTATCTGTGAGAGCAGGCGACTCAAGCTGGTATCGCGAAAGATGCCAGTCCCTGGGTCGTTCGTCTCTCCATCGTTTATTGCATGGTTTATTAAGGCAATCGTTCGTATCGTGGCCAGGGCAATTGCTGCTTTGCAGGCGTTGTCTCGCGCTGCATGGCTGGCGACATTCGCCGCCCCCGTCTCAACTCGTGCTCTGGCTTCACCCTGCATCGGTTCGCTGGCGCGCACGCGGCGGTTGCGCTGGCTTCCGTTCCGTGCCCGCCGTCGCCGGCTCGCCCGGCGTCGCTTTGCGGCTGCTGGACACCTGGGTTCTGTGGACACCTGGGTTCTGCGAACGGGTGTCTTCCGATTGCCGGGCAGCTTGCGTCGCATTCGCGCGGCTGCCAGCAGCCGCTACTGCTGGCAAGTCTCTCGGCACAACCCTCGCTTTCGCTAACCTGGGGCCATGCCGCACTCCTTGTCTTATCGGCAAATTCGCCCGATGTTATCAATCATTGCCAACAGTGCAATAGCGAGTTGCCAAACAAGTTCCTCGCTATATCTATTACGAGAGGCGATCAATCGCTGTTCTTATAACACACCCGATTCTGAAATAGTGAAAATAGTAAGAAAAACTGATAGCGTTGACATGAATGATTGCAACGATCGGAACGCTGCGGCCGCGAGCTTCCCGAAAACACGCGAAACGTTCTCGTACAGCCCGCCGCGCGCCTCTGCGATCCGCCGAGAACCAAGCTGAACCGCCCCGCAAGAATGCGCAACCAGCGCCGATGCTAGCACCGCTCCACCACCACCCGTGCCGCGATTTGCTCCACCCGCTCGGCCGACAACCGCGCCGGCAACAGTTGTGTCAGGTTGTCGCCCGCCGCGCCGATCCCGTATCGCACGGCGTCGGTCATGCCTTGGCCTTCCGCCAGGGCGTGCGTTATTCCCGCCGCCAGGCAGTCGCCGCAACCGATCGCGTTCACCGCCGCCAACCGGGGCGGAACGAACCGAACCACCTCGCGGACCGAAGTCAGCCACACCGCCGACGCTCCCTGCGAAACCACCACCCAATCGGCGCCCGCTTCGTTCAATTCGCGCATCCCGCGCACCAGCTCCGCGTCGCTGCCCAGCGGCCTCCCCAGCGTGGCTTCCAATTCCTGCCGGTTGGGCTTTACCACCAGCGGCGGTCGCGGGCTTAATAGCATTGCCTGCAGTTCCGCGCCGCGCGCGTCCGCCAGCACCCCCGCGTGCGTTCGCTCCAGCAGGTGGCGGTAATAGTCCGCCGGGGTGCCCTCCGGAAGCGATCCGCTGAGCACCACCAGCTCGGCCGCCGCGGCTTCCTCCACGTAAGCTTCCGCAAACGCGCGCAGTTCGCTCGCGGCAACCGCCGCGGCATTCTCCACCAGCTCGGTCGTCCGCCCCGATTGCTCCAACACCGTGGTGCACACCCGCGTCGATTGCCCGCTGGCAACCCAGCGGGCCGCGGCGCCCAACTGGGCGAATTCGGCCATGATGGCGTTGCCAGCAGTGCCGCCGACCAGCGCCAGCGTCCGCGCGTTCTCGCCGCCGCGCAAGTGGTGCAGCGCCAGTCCCACGTTGAGCACCTTCCCCGAAGCGCACCCGTGCGCCTCGAGGGCTCGATTCACTTCGCCCAAGTTCAATTGCGAAAAACGCAGAATTTGTTGCCAGGCGGGGGTCAAACCTGCGGCCAGAATCAAAGCACCGCTCCTGCAAAAAAGGGCCCCCTGGGAGCCAAGGGCATCCGAAAAATCCCGCATTCTCGCTCCATCGTAAGGCGCTCCCGCGCCCCGTCCAACAATCGCCAAACCTTTCTGCTTTTCCGCCCAGACTGGCCTTTACCGATCCCAGCCTTCTCGGCAGAATACCGCCGCATTTTCGACCCCAGGGCGAGTAGTCTTATTCGTACCCCTTACGGGCAGTTTAGCGGCGGACGGTTCTCTCCCGCGAGAGACGCCCACTCCCCTCACCAGTCATGGACGACGTACCCGCAGCAAGGAGCACTCGAGGTGAAGAAACCGGTTTTGTTGGCTCTAGCCGTAACGGCGATGTGCATCTCCGGCGGACGCGAGGCGCTGGCCCAAGTGGCCATCATCGATCTGAAGTACATCTTCGACAACCACATGCGCTTTAAGGCCATGACCGAAGAAATGCGGCGCTCGGTGCAAGGCGCCGAAACCGACATCAACGCCCGCAAAGAACGCATCAACAATCTCATCAAACAACTCAACGAAGTGAACAAGGGCAAGCCCGACTACAAACAGTTGGAAGATGAAATCACCCAGCAGAAGGCCGACCTCAGCGCCCTGGTTTCCACCACCAAGCGCGAGTTCATGCGGCGCGAAGCAAAAATCTATTACATCGTCTATCAGGAGATCACCCAAGAGCTGCAGCACTTCGCCCAGCAAAACCGCCTTACCCTGGTGCTGCGGTTCAACGGCGACCCCATCGATGAAAACGATCCCGACATCGTTGCCAAACACCTCAACAAACAGGTCGTCTGGCATCACCCCAACATCGACATCACCGGCGTGATTCTCAAAACCCTCAACGATCGCTACGGCGGAGCCAACGCCGGCGGCGTCCCCGGCGGCGTGCCGCAAACCGGCCGCGCCCCGGGCGTCCCCTTCCGCCCCATGTAACTCCGGGCCGAATCCGGCCGGCGTCGTTTGCAGTTTGCAACTCCGACTTTGACCGGGCGAGGACGGAAGCGCCGCCACGGCCTTCCGTCTCTCCCCCCGTGTTTCGCAACAAGGTTCATACGCCGTAGCGACCCCGCGTGCCTCTGGCCGCGGGGGCGGCGGTGGACACGGATGTCCGCTGATTCCGCTCAATCGCTTTCGGCCCGCCCCTCCCGATTGGCACCCCACGACGGTGGAATCTTTCGCCATGCTACCAAGACGCAATCAACGCACCATTGCCAACTCGGCCGTGGTCGAAGGCTATGGATACTGGACCGGACAAGACGTGCGGATCGAGTTCCGGCCCGCCCCCGAAAACACCGGCCTGGTGTTCGTGCGAACCGATCTCACGCCGCATCAGGTCATTCCCGCCCAGGTCCAGTACCGCGTCGAGGCCCCTCGCCGCACCACGCTCCGCAACGGACGCGCCAGTGTCGAAATGGTGGAGCACATCCTCGCCGCCCTGGCCGGCCTCCAAATCGACAACTGCGAAATCTGCGTCAACGCGGCCGAAATGCCCGGCTGCGATGGCTCCGCGCTCGCCTTTGTCCAGGCCCTCGACGCCGCCGGCATTGTCGAACAACACGCCCCCCGCGCCTGCCTCGTGCTCCGCGATACCAACCGCATGGCCGAAGGCGGAAGCTGGATCGAGGCCCAACCCGCCTCGCACGGCGGCTTCACCGTCAAGTTCCGCCTCGATTACGGACGAGAAAACGCCATCGGCCGCCAAACCCTCGAAATGCAAATCACCCCCGATGCCTTCCGCCGCGAACTCGCACCCGCGCGCACCTTCCTCCTCAAGGCCGAAGCCGAATGGCTCCGCTCCCAAGGATTGGGCATCCGGGCCACCCTCCAAGACCTCCTGGTCTTCGACGACGAAGGACCCGTCGACAACACCCTGCGGTTCCCCGACGAATGCGTCCGGCACAAAGTCCTCGACCTCGTTGGCGACTTCGCCCTCGCTGGCTGCGACCTTGTCGGATACGTCGTCGCCCATCGCAGCGGGCACCGACTCAGCGCCGAAATGGTGCGGGCCCTGCTCTCCGAGGGCGAACTGCACAACGATTACCGCCGCTCCGCCTGATCGCCAGCGCCAATGGCCGGCGCGGCGCTTCACCCGCATACCCCAACCAGAGGTTCGGATATGAAATCTCTCAAAGTCGCCGTCGTGGGCGTCGGACACTTGGGTCGGGTTCATGCCAGGGTGCTTTCCAAGTTGCCCGGCATTCGCCTGGTGGGCGTGGTCGACGTGGTCGAAGCCCAACGGCAAGCCGTGGCCGAAGCCTGCCGCACCAACGCCTTCGCCGATCACCTGGCCGTCGTCGACAAAATCGACGCCGCCGTGATCGCCACGCCTACCCGTTACCACCATGCGGTGGCCCTCGATCTCATCCGCCGCGGCATCCATCTGCTCGTTGAAAAACCCCTGGCCGTGAATAGCCGCCAGGGCGAAGAACTGGTGCGGGCCGCCGACCAGGCCGGCGTCGTCCTCCAAACCGGCCATATCGAACGCTTCAATCCCGCGGTCGCCCCCGCTCTGCCCACCGCCAAATGCCCCAAGTGGATCGAAGCCCGCCGCCTCAGCGGCTTCACCTGCCGCTCCACCGACGTGGGCGTGGTCCTCGACCTGATGATCCACGACATCGACCTCGCCCTGGCCCTCACCGGCGAGCGGCCCAGCCAGGTGCAGGCGGCGGGTCTCAGCCTCTTTGGCCAGCACGAAGACGTCGCCCAGGCCCAACTGCGGTTCCCCGGCGGATGCGTCGCCCAACTCACCGCCTCGCGCATCAGCTTCGAAAACCAGCGGCGGATGCAGGTCTGGTCCGAAGAGGGCTTTGCCAACATCGACTTCGCCGCCCGCACCGCCACCCTCGTTCGCCCCCAAGACTCCGTATACGATCGCGGCCTGCAAGTCGAAACGGCCACCCCCGAGCAGCGCGACCACCTCCGCGATCGCCTCTTTGAAGACTACCTGGTCAAAGAAACCATTACGCCCGAACCGGCCGATCAAATCACCGCCGAACTGGTCGACTTCGCCGCCGCCATTCGCGAAAGCCGCGCGCCCCGCGTCGACGGCCGCGCCGGACTCGCCGCGCTCGCCGTGGCCGAGGAAGTCCTTCGCGCCATCGCCGACCACTGTTGGGACGGAACCGCCGACGGCCGCCGCGGATCGCACGCCCAGCCGCTCCCCACCGTCCTGCCCGGTCCCCACTTCGCCCAGTGGACCGCCCAGGCCAAGCAGAACATCGCCAGCGCCAGCCGCTCGCGCCAAGAGCCCGACCATAACTGACGAGGCCGGCCGTGCTGTTCAGTTCGATCATCTTCCTGTGCGCGTTCCTACCGCTCACGCTGCTGCTCTATAACCTCTGCCCGCGCTTCCTCAAGAACGGCTTCCTGCTGCTGGCCAGCCTTGTCTTTTACGCCTGGGGCGAACCGCGCTTCGCCCTCCTCATGGTCGGCTCCGTCGCCCTCAATTACGGCTACGGCCTGCTCATCGCCCGCGACCAGCGAATCGGCAAGTCGGGCAAGCTGCCGCTGGCCATTGCCATTGCCCTCAACCTGGCGATCCTGGGCTATTTCAAATACGTCAATTTCTTCATCCAGAATATCAATGGCATGCTGGCACAGCTCGACGCCGCGCCGCTGCACTATGCCCATATTGTGCTGCCGCTGGGCATCTCGTTCTATACATTTCAGGCCATCTCCTATCTGGTTGATGTCTATCGAAATCCTCAATACGTGCAGCGCAATCCGGCAACCCTCGGTCTATATATCGCCCTCTTTCCTCAATTGATCGCCGGACCCATCGTGCGCTATCACGACGTGATGGCGCAACTCGCCAGCCGCGTCGTCACCGCCGAGGGGCTCGCCCTGGGCATCGAACGGTTCGTGCTGGGGCTGGCCAAAAAACTGCTGATCGCCAACACGCTCGGCGGCATCGCCGACGCCATCTTCGCCCTGCCCGAACACCAGTGGACCGCCTCCACGGCCTGGCTCGGCATCGTCTGCTATTCGCTGCAGATCTACTTCGACTTCTCCGGATACTCCGACATGGCGATCGGCCTGGGGCGGATGTTTGGTTTTCAGTTTCTGGAAAACTTCAATTATCCCTATATTGCGGGCTCGATCACCGAGTTCTGGCGCCGCTGGCATATCTCATTATCCAGCTGGTTCCGCGACTATCTCTATATTCCCCTCGGCGGCAATCGCGTTTCGCCTGGCCGGCTGTACTTCAACCTCGCGCTCGTGTTCCTGCTCTGCGGATTGTGGCACGGCGCCAGTTGGAACTTTGTCGTCTGGGGATTGTTCCACGGCGGATTCCTCATCCTCGAACGCCTCGTCCGCTTGCCGCTGGGCCTCGACCGCTGGCGCCCCCTCCGCCACGGCTACGCTTTGCTGGTGGTGATGATCGGCTGGGTGTTCTTCAAGGCCGAAACCTTGCCGCAAGCCCTGGCCTATTTGCAAGCGATGGCCGGTTGGGGCGCCCCGTCGACGATGGCCGGCGCCTGGGAATATCTCACCCCCACCGTGCTGCTGGCGCTCGCCGCCGGGGCGCTCGGCAGCCTCCCCTGGTTGCCCTGGCTCAAACAACAAATCGATCGCCTCGAACAGCAGCTGGCAGGGCGCCCGCTCGGCACGCGCCTGGTCGTCGGTTCGCGGGGGACCGCCGCCGCCCTGGCCCAAATCGCCCTGCTCGGCGCCTGCCTCGTCACGCTCAGCGCTTCGACCTACAACCCCTTCATCTATTTCCGTTTCTGACCCCCCCCAGTCTTTCGCCATGGACGTCGATCTTCCCGCCGCCGCACCCGTGCCCCCGCCGGCCAGTCGCCTCCGCGCCGCACTGCTGTGGGGCCGAATCGTCGCTTTTGCGGGCTTGATCTCCGCCCCGGCCATCGGCCTGCTGGTCGGCGGCCCGGCGTCCTCAGCCCCGGCGGCTTCGTTCGAGAATCGCCGTTTGACCTCCTTCCCCGGCTGGCCCCATAGCATCGCAACCCTCCGCGGTTTCCCCGCCCGGTTCGAAGCCTACTTCAGCGATCGCATCGCCTTTCGCGATACCTTCATTCGCTGGAACAACTATGCCCGCGTCGTCGTTCTCAACGACACCGCCGCCGCCCAGCAGGGCCGCCACGCGCCCCACGCCATTGCCCAAGGCGCGGCGAACCCCGAAATCCCCGTGCTCGTCGGCCGCGATGGCTGGCTCTTTTTTACCGGCGATTCCAACCTCGAAAGCTGCCGCTGCTCCCGCCCGTTCAGCAACCGGGCCATGGAAGACTGGGCGCAAGCGCTGGAAGAGCGCCAGCGCTGGCTGGCGGCCCAGGGCATCCAGTACCTGGTCTACTTCGCTCCCGACAAACACACCATCTACCCGGAACAGGTCCCCGCGGCCATGCGCCGCCTCAGTCCCCAGTCGCGGCTCGAGCAGTTTCTCGAGTTCATGGCGGCCCGGCAAACCGTCCGCATTGTCGACGTTCGCCCGGTGCTGCTGAGCGCCAAACAAGACATGCTGGTCTACCACAAAACCGATACGCATTGGACTTCCTACGGCGCCTTCGTGGCCTACCAGCAGGTCATGCGACAGTTGCAGGATTGGTTCCCCGAACTCGCGCCCGCTCCGCTGGCCAACTATCGGGTGACCATGCAGCCCTTCTCGGGCGACACCGCCGCTCTGCTCGGCCTGCAAGACGCATTGACCGAGAGTTGCCCCGTGCTGGTCGAACGGGCGGCTTCCACCTGGAACGGAGGACCGATCGACGGCTGGAGCCATTTGCTGTCGCATCGGGCGGTGATGGAAGGCAGCGCCGGACCGCGGGCCGTGTTCCTGCACGATTCGTTCATGGACAGCCAGCGGCACTACTTCCAGCCGCACTTCTCCGCCGCCGCCTGGCTCGCCACGCGCGATTTCTATCCCGACTTCATCCGCCAGCAGCAACCCCACGTGGTGATCGAGGAAATCGTCGAGCGGCGGCTGCAGCACGCCTTGAAGAATCCGCCCGAACTGCGGCTTGCCGAACCCCGCTGGGCCGAAGCGCCGTCCGGCGTCCACCGCCAGTGACCCGCCAGGTTTGCTACAGCGTGCTCATCTTGGCGAAGTTCATCGACATGCCCTGGAACGGCAGCACCCCGTAAATGCCGCGCGTGAAAATCTCGCCGATGAAGTCGGTGCCGATCCGCAACGATGTCTTGGGGACCACCACCACGTCCGAATCGGCCAGCCACAGTTCTTGCACCTGCTGGTGCCGACCTTCGATCACCGGCTTCCACAGGTTCACGCACGTGGCCACCAGCCGCCAGTTCTCGTCGCGGCGAAAAATCACCACGTGGTTCAATCGCGAACCCGCAATGTTCTCGATGCCACCGGCCAGCGCCAGCGCCTGCATCACCGTCGTCGGGCCTTCCAGCGTGTAACGTCCCGGCGCCCGCACCTCTCCCAGCACAAACACGTACCGCGGCGCGCGTTCCAGCAAGATCGGCGTGATCTCCAGCCCCTGCACGATCATCGCGTACCGGGCGTCGATCTCCCGCTTCAATTCGTCCAGCGTCAAACCCTGGGCAGGCACCGAACCAATCGCCGGCAAGGCCACCGTGCCGTCGGGCGTAACCCGCACCTCGCGCACCTGGCCGCCCGTCAAACCCGCGCGGCTGTCCACCGAGTTGATGATGTCTTGCAACCGCGTGTTCACCCGGATCGGCGTCACCGTGATCTCGGGATTGCGGTAGTATTGCCGGTACCGCTGTTCCAGATTTTCGCGAAGCTGGTCCACCGTCAGCCGCGCCGCCTGCACCCGGCCCAGCAGCCGCAACGTAATGGTGCCGTCGTTCAATATCTCCAGCTCGCGATTCAGTTCCTTGTCGGTCAGCGATTCGATCCGCACCTGGTCGCCCACGTTCAACTCGTACGGCGTCGACGTCTCGTTGCGCGTGATGCGAAACACGCACTCGATGCGGTCCTCCGGACGCAGCCGGTAAATCGGCACGTGCTGCGTGCGCTCGGGACTCACGTACTTCCCCTGGCCAAAGTACATGCTGGGGCCCGTCCCCGCCGGCGCCCACGTGTCCCAATCCTGGCAGCGCGAAGTTTGCGGCGCCGGCGGCAGCACCGGACCCAAGTTTTCCCGCATCGGAGGACGCAGCACCCCCGCACCCGGCGGAAGCATCGGCATTTCGCCCCGCGCGGCAGGCGGGGTCGCAGGCACGGGCTCCGGCAGCTCGCGGTGCTGCGCTGGCTTCACCGCCGAGTCGATCAACAATCCCCGCGCAGGCTCGCTTGCGGGTGTCGCAACGGCATCGTGCGGCACAACGGCATCGTGCGGCGTGAACGCTTCATCCGTCGCCGGCTCGTGCTTCGCCAGCATCGCTTCTGGCAGGGCAGCGCCCGCGCTCTCGTGCGCGGCCGCGCGGTCGCTGGCGACAAACTCCGACTCGGCCGGCGAACCCCCGCCCCATAACCCCCAGGCCATCGCCAACGTCGTCACCAGCCCGCCCGCCGCCAGGCAAACGCCCCGCCGCGCGCGGACATCCCGAAGCAGTTTCTTCAGCATTCGTTTCATCGTAGGATTTCGCTGCTGCCAAAAAGTTTCTCAAGTCGCGCCAAGGGAACCAGGCCCGCGGTCGTCGGCCGCTCGCTAACGCCGCCAGGGCCAGTTCCAGCCGCGCTGTTCGGCCGGTTGTTCCGCCTGCTGCACCTTCGGCTGCGCCGCGCCCGGCTGGCTCGCGTCCGCCTTCCTGACGCTCGTGGGGTTCGCCCCGTTGGCCGGCGCGTTGTCCAGCGACATCGCCGGCGGACGCCGGGCAAACTCCTCCGGCTCGATCCACCGCACGTCCACGGGACTGTTGATCGCCGCGGGCAGGCCGTCGGGACCCCGCGCCGCCAGCCGCAGCGCCTCGGCCTGCGCGACCGCCGCCTGTTGGGTTTCGCCAAACATCTGGTGAACCCGCGCCAGGTTGTGCCAGCTTTCCGCCCGCGGAGCGATCGACACGCTGTGTTGCAGCCACGCCCGCGCTTCCTCGTAGTTGCCGCTGCGCACCAAGAACACCGCCAGTTCGTTCGCGGCTTCCCAGTTGTTGGGATTCGCCAACAGCGCCGCCTGGTGATACACCTTCACCTGCGGCAGGGCATTCCGCACAAACGGCGAGGGCTCGCGGGCCAACTCGGCGTGCAGTTTCCCCAGCGCGCACAACGCCGCCGAACCCGCCGCCACCTGGCCCACGGCCAGCGTCAACTGCTCCTGGGCGTACGAATAGTAAAGCTGCGCGGCCGCCAGCGGCGATATCGGCCCTGTGTGCTCTTGCAATACCTTCGTCTGGTGCGAAGCCGTCATGCTGGCCAGGTTGTGGTCCGCCGCCGGGGTGCGCAACTGAAAATCCGCGGCCTCTTCCAACGCCCGCAATCCCTGCACCAGCGCCAGCGTGTGCTGGGCCTCGGCCTCGTGCGCATCCAGCGCCTGGGCGATCACTTCCAAGGCCCGCGTCAACTCTTGCCGGGCCGCGTACAGCATCCGCCGGTCGGCCAGCTCGTACCCCCGGGCGACGTGCATTTCGGCTTGCCGCGAAACCCCGTCCAGCGCTTGCCGCGAAAAATGCCTCGCTTGCCGCGGAGCGACCACGGGATCACTCACTGGCGAAGCCGCCTCGCCCTCGTTCTTGCCATCTTCGGCCGATGAGGCCACCGCCCACGCCTCGCCGCCGATGTCATTGCCCAACCAGGGCGAATTCTCCGGCACGCTCGGCGCCGGGTTCGATGCCGGCGCCAAGGCCGGTCCCCTCGAATAATCGTCCGCGGGGCCAATGGGCGGCGCGGCTTCAGCCCCCGGCGCCGCATTCCGCGAATACGCCGGAGCCAAGGCCGGCAGCGACGGCGCCAAGACGCCCCGCGGCTCCCTGCCCCCAGCCCCCGGCTCCCAACTTCCGCCCGCCCCGTGGCGGCCAGGCTGCGGCGTGCTCGGCGCGGCAATCGCCGCACCCCCGACCCGCGCTCCCCCTTCTGCCCACGGAAACACGGGGCTCTCCGGCCCCGTCGCCGGCAGGCTCACCGGCTGCCGACGCGGTGGACCGCCCGGCGCCACGTAGCCGGGGCTCCACGCGCTCGATCCATACCGGGCGTCCGCCGGTATCCCCGGCTGCGAGAACCCCGGCGTCGCCCGATCTCCCCCCGAAGGTTGCGGCGAAAACGGCGGCTCTGGCGAATTGCGCGCGGTCGGCGGCATCGTCGGAGAATCGGTTGGCAAACCGGCAGGGCCATTCCCCAAAGGTCGCGCGCCGGTCGGCGCGCCGCCGCCAGGCAACTCCGGCCCGGCCATCCACGAAAACGCTCCCCCGCTCGGATTGCCGCCAGCCGATGGCGTTCCCGCCGGCAACATGCCGGTCGGCGATACCAGCGTGGCGGCGGCCATCGCGGCGGCGGTGAGTTGCCGCCAAAATCGTGGGCGGCCTGGTGTTGGGTGCCTCATGGCGTCCTTGCCTTCAGCAATGCGAACTACGCTGCAACCACATCAAAATCAAATGCTCAACTCCCAACGTCCCGGCAACCTGCATCCCCGTCCCCACACTTCGCCAGGGCGGATCGCCAACCGGGATTCGTCGGGCGCTGTAGTTGCCCATCGACTCGCCGCGACGCGCACCTGTGCAAAAATCGTTTCAGGCGGCATAGCCTGCCCAACCCCACCCCCCCAGCCTCGATGGCACTGCTACCGCGAGATGGCCGCGGCCAGGCAACGTGGCGGCAACCGTCGTCGGCCCCCGCGTGGCGATCGCCCTCGCGTTTTCGCACTGGGTTTCCGCACCCGGGGCGTTGCAACCGCCGCCCCGGCGGCGCACGATAGCGGGCAGAAACGTCACGCACCGTTGCGTTTGCCCGTCGCGCCCGCACTCCCCCCCCAACGCGCCCCAGACCAACAGGAAACAGGCCCTCCCATGCGACACCATCTCGTTCTGCTGGCAGCGCTGGCCGCGCTGTTTGGCTCTGGCAGTCAGGCCCTCGCGCGGCAACCCAATATCGTGTTCTTTTTGGTCGACGACCTCGGCTGCATGGACATTGGGGCCTACAACCCCGACACCTTTTACGAAACGCCGCGCGTCGATCAACTGGCTCGCGAAGGCGTGCGGTTCTCCGCCGGCTATGCCGCCAACCCCGTCTGCAGCCCCACCCGCTACAGCATCATGACCGGCAAATACCCCAGCCGGGTGCAAGCCACCAACTGGTTCTCCGGCAATCGCGAAGCCCGCTTCCGCGGCGCGGTGCTCCACGATCGCATGCCCCTTGAGGAAGTCACCCTGGCCGAAGCCCTCCGCGAGGCCGGCTACCGCACCGCATTCCTCGGCAAATGGCATCTGGGCGGCACCGAGGACCTGTGGCCCGAACACCAAGGCTTCGAAGTCAACATCGGCGGACACCACCGCGGCTCTCCCCCCGGCGGATACTTCGCGCCCTACAACAATCCCCGCCTGACCAACGGACCCGACGGCGAACACCTGCCCGAACGACTCGCCAACGAGGCCATCGGTCTGATGGAAAAGTTCAAAGACGATCCCTTCTTGATCTACCTCTCGTTCTACTCCGTTCATACGCCGCTGCAGGCCAGGCCCGAGCTGGTCCAAAAATACCAAGCCAAGGCGGCGGCCCTGAAGCTGCCGGGCCCCGAGTTCCTGCCCGAAGAACAGGTCTGGCCCGTCGACCAGCCGCGCCAGGTGCGCGTGCAGCAGCGGCACGCCGTGTATGCCGCCATGGTTGAAAGCATGGACACCCAGGTCGGCCGCGTCCTCGACAAAATCAAAGACCTCGGCCTCGAACAAGACACCGTCGTCTGCTTCATGTCCGACAACGGCGGGCTCTCCACCTCCGAAGGTTCGCCCACCAGCAACCTCCCCTATCGGGGCGGCAAAGGCTGGCTCTACGAAGGCGGCATCCGCGAACCCTTCATCATCAAGTGGCCCGGCCGCGCCGCGCCCGCCGTGTGCGACGTGCCCGTCATCAGCAACGACTTTTATCCCACGCTGCTCGAAATCGCCGGAGTTCCACCCCGGCCCGACCAGCATCGCGACGGCGTCAGCCTGGTGCCGCTGCTTCGCGGAAAATCACTGCCCCGCCCCCGACCACTCTTCTGGCATTACCCCCACTACAGCAACCAGGGCGGATTCCCCGGCGGCGCCGTCCGCGACGGCGACTACAAGCTCATCGAGCGCTTCGAAGACGGCCGCGTTCACCTCTACCACCTCAACGACGACCAGGGCGAACAGCACGACCTCGCCGCCGCCATGCCCGACAAGGTCAACGACCTCCGCGCCCGGTTGCATCGCTGGTATACTGACGTGAACGCCCACTTTTTGCAGGCCAAACCCGGCGGACCCCAGCCCTGGAAACCATCGCCGTAAACGGCTTCCCGTTCCCGCCAGCAACCATCCTCCCCCGCATGATCGAGCGCCTCGTTCAATCGCTGCAAACCATGGTGGCGCTCGAGGACGACCCGGCCCTGGCCGCCACGGTCGATCTGCGCAAGCTTTCGCTCGACTACTCCGACGCCCTGCTCCTGGCGACCGATTGCCCCCAGTTGCAGCTCGCGCCCCGCCAGCTTTACCTGCTGCGACAGGTCGAACAGGTGCTGGAAACCCAAGACCTGTGCTGCCGCGATCAAACCCCACTGGCGGCGCTGCAACGCGCGGCCCAGGCTGCCCTCGCGGCCATCGAATGACCGCTCCCCGCAAAACCCCGCCACTTGGCCCAGCCGGCCCAGACCGCAATTTCCCACCCTCCCCCCAAGCCGGTTGCCATCGGCCCGACGGCAACCTACGTTTGCCCAGCGGCCCTGCCACAACCCTTGCCGTTCCAACCCCCCTTGCGCCCGTGTCCACAAGCGTCTTATTCGTGCTGGTGATTGGCATTACGAACCTCGTCCTGGGGTTCGCGCTGGGCACCTACGTCATGCGCGATCGCCTCTGATCGTCTCGCTTTCCCCCCCTCGCTTCTCGCCGCCGCGATTTCCTCCCTCCCCCCGCGTAGCGAGGTACAAGCGAAGTGTGGGGGTGGGGGGCCAGAACCGGGCACCCGCGCAGCACCGTTTGCCCCTAGCGGCACCTGCTCGGAAGGCACCGCGACCCGCGGAAAAACTTGGCCGTGCCAAAACACGGTGCTGCGGGCCCTTCCCCCCCTCGCTTCTCGTTTCTCGCCGCTCGATTCTCGCGTCTGGCCCGCGGCCCTTTTTGCCCCTTGCCGCCCGCAACCTATAATGTCGGTTGACCTCGACGCATTACCGGGACAAGATCGTGCTTGCCGCATGGATGCGCCGGCCGCCCCGGCGCCCTGCACCGCTCCCCGCGATGCACGCGCTGGCCGGGAGCCAGTGAACGGTGGGCTGCTGTTTGCCCGCCCCCGTTGGTGGACCGCCCCCCGCGCCGCCAGCCGACCCCGCCCGACGCAACTTTTTTCCAGCGGAGATACCACGCCATGAAACACCGACTGCTGCTGAGCTCGTTTTGCTGGTTGACCTTGACCGTCGCGGCGATGGCCCAAACCCGGCAAGTCGCCCCGCTCGATAGCCCTCCCCCCGCCGACATGCTCTCCGCCGAGGTCGCCCAGTCCCTCTCCGCCAAAGGCTACAAAATCAGCCAGGGCGAAAAAACCATCGCCGAGTTCTGGTTCCGGAAGGAATGGCCCATCAAGTCCGGCTTCGAGGCTTCGGCCAGCGTGCTCTACCCCTTCAAGCCCGGCGAACTCGTCGGCGTCGTCCGCTTCGAAAGCAGCGGTGAAGACTTCCGCCAGCAGCAGTTCCGCAAAGGCGTCTACACCCTCCGCTACGGCCACCAGCCGGTCGACGGCAACCACGTCGGCACCTCCGACACGCTCGACTTCCTCCTCCTGCTGCCGGCCAAGAAAGACACCGCCGCCGCCCCGCTCGACGCCATGAAAATGTTCCAGCTCAGCGCCGAGGTCACCGGCTCGACCCACCCGGCCATCCTCAGCATGCTCGCCATCACCAACAACGACCAGAAACTGCCCGCCGTCCTCCACGACAGCAACCGCGAACTGTGGAGCCTGCGCTTCAGCAACCCGGCCAAGGCCGACGGCGAAGCCAAGCCGCTCCCCGTCGAACTGGTGTTCGAAGGCCACTCGCCCGAATAACCGCCGCCGCGCCGGCAAGATTCGCCCCGTACCCAAAACCCACAGCCAACCATGTTCAGGCCCCAGCTTCGTTCCAGCGCCAGGCCGTCGTGCCGACCCGTGCGGTTCGCCCTCCTGGCGCTGGGCATCGGCCTTCTCCTCGGGCCGGCCATCCTCCACCACCGCGCCGCCGCCCAACCGCCCGCCGCGCAATCGCCCGATTCGCCCGCGGCCAAGCCCCCAGACGCCCAATCGCAGGCCGAGTCGCCCAACCAGCCCCGTTACACCACCGACCGCATTCGCGGCCGCGTGGTCTGGCTGGCCGAGGCCGTCCAAAAGCTGCACGGCGTCGAAACCGATCCCGATTTCGCCCAGTCGCTGGTGGCCTTGCAATCGGCCGATGGCACGCTCACCCCGCTGCTCAAAGACGCCCGCGGCCGGGGCTTCATGATGGACAAGCGGCTCCGCAATCGCCCCCTGGAATTGCTCGTCCGCCGCTACCCCGGCCTACCGTTGGTGCAGGTCATCACCGTTTACACCGTTCACGACGACCAAAAGTTCGAACTCGATTACAGGTGCGACATCTGCGCCATCTCCATGTACGAACTCAAGGAATGCGAGTGCTGCCAGGGACCCATCCGCCTCCGCGAACGCGCCGTGGGCTCCAACCACGACTGATGCGCTACCTGCTCGCCTTGCTGCTGGCCGCCCTGCTCATCGCCGGCATGGTCGCCCTCGCGGCGGCGGTGCCGCTGCCGCCGGAATTGCCCTCGGCCGCCAGCCAGCGGCAGGCGCCCCCCGGATCCCAACTGCTGCTGGTCTCGCTCGCCCACACCATTCGCCAGCACGGCCCGGCCATCGCTGCCGGCCTGCTGGTCCTCTGCCTGGCCACCGCGGCCCTCTGTCCGCCGCGCGCCGCCAAGCCCCGCACCCACGGCCCCTCAACGCAGGGCAAGGAACAACCATGACCGAAATGGTGGAACTGGTCCGCGTCACCACCGCCGACGGCGTCCGCCTCGACGGCGCCTGGCACGCCCCCTCCGCTGCCGTCGCCCCTTCGGCCTGCGATGGCTTGCTGCTGGTGCACGGCACCGGCGCCAACTTCTATGCCAGCTCGCTCCTCCAATCGGCCGCCCAGCATTTTCAAGCCCAGGGCGTGCCCGCCCTGCTCGCCAATACCCGCGGCCACGACATCCTCTACACCGCCAGCACGGCGTCCGGGCCGCGACTGATGGGCGCGGCCTTCGAGCGCGTCGACGACTGCACGCACGACCTCGCCGCCTGGCTCGACCTGCTGCACGGTCGGGGGTGCCGCCGCATTGGCGTGCTGGGCCACAGCCTCGGCGCCATCAAGGCCGTCTACAGTTTCGCGCAATCCGTCCCCGCACACCTCGCCTGGATCTGCGCCGTCTCCCCCGCCCGCCTCTCCCATCGGCACTTTCTCGCCGGCCCCCATGCCGACGAATTCCAGCAAACCCTGGCCGAGGCCCAGGCGCACGTCGCCGCGGGCCGCCCCGATACCCTCATGCAGGTTCGCTTCCCCATCCCCTACGTGGTCACGGCCGCCGGCTATCTCGACAAGTACGGTCCCGACGAACGCTACAACGTCGTCGCCCACGCCGGCCGCCTCGCACTCCCCACGCTGTTCACCTTCGGCAGCGTCGAAGTGCACCAGCACGCGGCCTTCCAAAAACTGCCCGACGACCTCGAAGCCGTCGCCAACCCGCACCTCGAAGTCGCCGTGATCGCCGGCGGCGACCACGTCTATTCGGGAACCAGGGCCGAACTCCTCTCCCGCATCGACCGCTGGCTGCGCAAGCGGTAACCGTCGGCCTGCTCCCTCGCACCCTTGGCAAACCACCGCGCGCCTGCGATCAAGCCGCGCCCGAAAATCCTTGCAGTTCGCCTCCAACCAATTCCATAATCAATCTCCCCTATAGGCTCCGGCCGATTTGCATTCCCGGCTCTCAGGCGAGGTGAAGCATGCGCCGCTGGACGATCCTCTGCACGCTGGTTGCCATCTGCCCCGCCCTGGGTGCCGCGGCCTTGGCAACCCGCGCCGCGGCCGCCGGCGACGCCGCCGCGCTGGCCGAGATCATCGACCGCCACATCGAGGCCCGCTTGGCCGACGAACGGCTCGAGCCTGCTGCGTTGGCCAGCGACGCCGAGTTTCTCCGCCGCGTTTATCTCGACCTGCATGGCGTCGTCCCCACCGCCGACCAGGCGGCTCAGTTCCTCCACGACTCCCGCCCCAACCGCCGCGCCCGCCTGATCAACGCCCTGCTCGCCAGTCCCCGCTACGGCGAGTACCTGGCCGACCTCTGGCAGGGCTACCTCGTCTCGCCCCTGGCCGACGACCCGAGCCGGGTCGACGACCTGCGTCCCTGGCTGGCCGAACAGTTCAACAACCAAAGCTGGGATCGGATCGCCACCGACATCCTCACCGCGAAAGGAAAAATCGAGGAAAATCCGGCGGTGATTTATCTCGTCGAAGGCCGCCTGCCCCGCACCGTCCCCGACCTCACCGACCTCGCCACCCGTTACTTCCTTGGCATCCGGCTCAGTTGCGCCCAGTGCCACGACCACCCCTTCGCCCAGTGGACCCAGCAAGACTACTGGGGAATGGCGGCCTTCTTTACGCAGATTCAAACCCCGGGCCGACCCAAACAGGTGTATCAGCTCGGCGTCCGCGATAACCCCCAACTCACCCTGGCCTCGCTCCAGGAAGACGCCATGGTCGACGGCTTCCTCGACCAGCCGCCCACCTTCCTCGGCGGAGAACCGCTGGGCACGCGCGCGGCCACGCCCCATCGCGCCGCCCTCGCCGCCTGGATGACTTCCCCTGCCAATCCCTACTTCGCCCGGGCCATGGTCAACCGCACCTGGGGACGATTGTTCGGACGCGGCATCGTCCACCCCGTCGACGACATGCTCGCCGCCAATCCCCCCTCGCACCCCGAACTGCTCGACGCCCTCAGCCGGCAGTTCATCGAGTCGGGCTACGACCTCAAATTCCTCACCCAAGGCATCGTGCTCAGCCGCGCCTACCAGCGCGCCAGCCACGCAGCCGGCGCCCCCGACCAACAGGCAGAACTCTTCGGCCGCATGGCCGTCAAGGTGCTCTCGCCAGGGCAGCTTTGGGACTCGCTGGTTACCGTTTTCGGGCAGCCCGCCACACGCAAAGGACCGAACCAGCGCGGCGGCGCCCGCCGCGAGTTCACCGAGTTCTTCGCCCAAGATGGCGAAGATTCCACCGCCTACCTGCGGGGCATCCCCCATGCCTTGCGGCTGATGAACTCGGGGCAGTTCGCCCGGCAAGACATCGCCGAGCTCGCGCCGCGCCTGGCCAGTCCCCGGCCCGACCCCGACGAAGTTGCCCAGGAAATCTACTTGAAAATCCTCGCCCGGCGGCCCACCGCCGCCGAGCAGCAAATCTTCCGCGAGCACTTCGAGGACGCCAGCTCCCTCCCGGCCGCCGCCCGCGAGTTGGCCTGGGCCCTGATGATGAGCTCCGAATTCTCCCTGATTCATTAGCACCACCGGCTGGTTGCCCGCGGCCGCATGCCGGCGCTTCCTTCAAGCCCGCCGGCATCGCCGCCCAGGCGCTGTTCCGCCCCATACCACCGAAAGGCCACGCCATGTTGGACGCTACGCATCTCGGCCGCCGCGGTTTCCTGGCTTCCACCGTCGCCGGCGCCACGCTCGGCGGCTGGCTCGGCAGACTGGCCGCGCAGGTACCCCAACCGCGGCCAACCAAGTCCTGCATCCTCTTGTGGATGGCCGGCGGACCCAGCCACATCGATACCTTCGACCCCAAGCCCGACGCCCCGGAATTGGTTCGCGGCGAGTTCCGACCGATCGATACCTCCGTGCCCGGCATCCGCATCAGCGAGCACTTCCCCCGCTTGGCCCGGCTGATGCGGCACGCCGCCATCCTCCGCGGCATGAGCACCCTCGAATCCGACCACGCCCTGGCCACCTACCATTTGCATACCGGCTACCAGAACCGGGCCGGCGTCGTCTCCTTCCCCAGCGTCGGCTCCATCGTCTCCCAAGAACTCGGCCAGCGCGACCTGCCCCTCCCCAACTTCGTCTGCATCGGCGGCAGCCTGCAGGGCGCCACCCGTTCCGGCTTTCTCGGGCCGGACCATCAACCGCTCACGGTCACCGACCCGCTGCGGGGACTCGACTACATCGACCCCGCCGCCCCGGCGGCCCAGTTCGACCGGCAACTGCGCCTGCTGCGGCAGTTGGAACAGGCATCGCCGCCCGCCCGCCAAAGCCCCGCCGCCCAGGCCCACCAGTCCGTCGTCGACCAGACCGTCCGCCTGATGAACGCCCGCCAGAAACAGGCTTTCGATCTCGCCCTCGAAGACGACGCCGTACGCGATGCCTACGGGCTCGCCGTCCCCGCCGCCGCCGACAACGCCCGGATCAAGTCCGCCGTTACCAGCGATTCGCGAGGGCGGACCAACTTCGGCCAGGCCTGCCTCATGGCCCGCCGACTCGTCGAAACCGGCGTGCCGTTTGTCGAAGTCGTGCTCGACGGCTGGGACACCCACCGCGACAACTTCCCCCGCACCAGGGCGCTCTCCCTCCAGTGCGACGCCGCCATGTCCACCCTGGTCGAAGAACTCCGCCAGCGGCAACTGCTCGACTCCACCCTCATCGTTTGGATGGGCGAGTTCGGCCGAACCCCCCAATCCACCGGCGGCGGGCGAAATCACTGGGCCCGCGCCTGGAGCACCGTGCTGATGGGCGGCGGCATCCAAGGCGGACAGATCATCGGCCGCACCGATCAGCAAGCAGCGGCCGTCGTCGATCGCCCGATCTCCGTCACCGACTTCCTCGGCACCGTCCTCGCCATCCTCGGCGTCGATCACACGCGGGAAAACCATCCGCCCGGCGCCAACCGCCCCATCCCCATTGTCGACAACACCAAGGGCGTCAACCTCATCGACGAACTGCTGTAACCGCCTATCCAAATGCTCCCCTCTACCCTCGCGGGAGAGGGGTCGGGGGTGAGGAAGCCGCGGCCGGCCGGGGCGTTCAAAACTCCTCGCGGACCGCCCTGGTTTCCGTTGCCTTGTCGTGCGGCCCGCGCAGGCTGATCTCCATGTCTTCCCCAAAGTAGTGCTTCCGCGCCTCGGGGTGCGAGGTCACCTCGCGAGGACTGCCGTGGCACAGCACCTTCCCCGCCCGCACCACGTAACTGCGATCGGTGATCTGCAGCGTTTCGCGAACCTGGTGGTCGGTGATCAGGATCGAAATGCCGCCCTCCGCCAGCCGCCGGATGATCTTCTGAATGTTGGCGATGGTCACCGGGTCGATGCCCGTGAAGGGCTCGTCCAGCAAAATGATCTTGGGGTCCGACACCAGCGCCCGGGCGATCTCCAACCGCCGCCGCTCGCCGCCCGACAGCGATTGGGCGTAGCTCTTCCGCAACTTTTCGATCTGGAATTCTTCCAGCAGCTCGTCGCAGCGCTTCTTCCGCGCGGCGCGATCCACCCCCAGCATCTCCATCATGCCCAGCAGGTTTTGCTCCACCGTCAGCTTGCGGAACACGCTCGACTCTTGCGCCAGGTAGCCCATCCCGCCGTCGCGGGCCCGCCGGTACATCGGCCAGTTGGTTACTTCCTTGCCCCCCAGCGTCACCTTTCCGGCGTTGGGTTCGATCATTCCGCAGGTCATGCGAAACGAGGTCGTCTTGCCAGCGCCATTGGGACCCAGCAGCCCCACGATCTCGCCGTCGTGAACTTCAAAATCCACGCCGTCGACCACCCGCCGCTTGCCGTAAATTTTCACCAGACCGCGAGCTTCCAGCATGGGCATGGGTGCGTCTCTCCTTGACGTTGCCAGTCGATTGTATGCCTGGCCGGTGTGTTCCGCCGGCCAGTCCAATTTCTCCGCGCTACCGAATAAAACCCATCCGGGCAAAGTTCGGGCGGAAGTACGACCACGAATGCGGCCAGTAAATCAACAGCGCCTTGCCGATCAGCAGGTCGCGATGCACGGTATGCTTCTTTTCATACGGAATCGCCGGCGGCAATCGGTCGTCGCGGTTGCCGCCCGTTCCCCAGTACCGGCTGTCGCTGCTGGCGTCGGTGTTGTCCCCCAGCGCGAAAAACTCGTCCTCGCCCATCCGATACTCGGCGTCCCGGCCCGGGTTCGAATAGTAAACGTCGCGCAGCACCCGCAGGTGCGATACCTTGGCCGTGGCCCCCACCGCCGCAATCCCCACCGGACTGAAGTCCTCGGCCGTGGGGTCGGCAGGAAAGCTCATCTCGTACTCCGCGCCTCCCAGGTATCGGCCGTTCACCCACAAATACAGCTTGTGGTCCACGTTGGCGAACTGCACGTCAAAACCGCCCGAGGTCGGCAGACCCTTGATCTCGGCCAGCGTGGCCGCCAGCGGACCTGGGCCATTGGCGCGCCCCAGCGTGGCCGTGCCCGCCTGCAAGTCCAAACGAGCTTGAAACCGCTCGCCCCCTTTCACCAGTTCCAGTATCAACCCGCCTTGGCCCGCCTTCTCGATGTCGACCCGGCATTCCAGCGCCAAGTCCGATACCCAAAACGACGAATGCAACTGGTTGTAGGCCAGAAAGCTGTTGATCGCCAAAGGGTGCCGCGACTGAAACGGCGGCATCCGCACCTCCCCAATCGCCGCCAGGTCGGCCGCCGAAAACGTGGGCTGATCGACCGCCGTGGTCGGCCACGCCATAGGCACGAAATGCCGGTACCGCAGCCACGCCGGTTCGGCCGGGGCCGCAGTGGCAAACGAACGAAAACCATCGCTCGTGCTCCAGCTCCCCTGGCCCGCCACACCCTCGGCCGGCATGTGCGTCGACCACACCAGCGGCGCCTGGTTGTCTCGGGCGTCGGTCGGCCAGCCCTGCCGAGCCAGTTCGGTCAAGTCGCGCGGACACGCCTGCCATCGCGGCGGCCAACCGTCCTGCGTCATCCGATCCACAATGTAGTCGTTGTCGTACACCGTCCGCAGCATCGCCACCACCTTGTCGGGCGGCTTCCGCTCAATTTTGTATTGGTCCGGCGTGCTGTCGGCCGGCCGCCGGTAAATGTCTCCTTCCACAATCTTGAGCCATTCGTTCGGCATGCCCACGATCCGCTTGATGTAATTCGTCGCCGCCTTCAACGGATACCGAAACACGCCCACGTCCCACCGCTCGGGATCGCCCAGCGCGTACGAAAACTTGGTGACAATGATCCGGTCGCCGTTGTACGGCGGAAACTCCTGCTCGCCCAACTCCGTTTCCAACCCCGCCACCCAAAACCGGCACAAAGGGCAAACGGCGCTCAAGAAACCGGCGTTGCGGCCTTCGCTGTCGCCCAGTTGGTACTGATACCCGCAATTAGGGCAATCCAGGTCGCGATGCCGGCCCATCAGCGTGGTCGCCATCGAACCGGTGGGAATCACGAACGCTTCGGCCACGAACGTGCGAAAAATAAACGCCAGAATGAACGCGACCACAATCGCTTCCACGGTTTCCCGCATGCCGTCGACGGAAACCTGGCCCGTGGGTCCAGCCGCCGCCGCATTGCCCGGCTTGTCCGCGGAAGAAGTTCGCTGTTCGTCTTTGGTCTTGGCCATGTCGCACAAACGGGTTCAAAGCGTTGCTGGGAGTCGCGCCCGCGAGGCTGGAATATACTCCAAACCGCGCGCGCCCGAAACTTCAAAGAGGACATCCCCCGCCAAGCCCTCCGCGGCACGCGCCACCAACCGCCGCGCGGCGGGAGAAGGCTCAGCGGAAGGGCTACAGGTGGTTCGTTCCCCGCGCCGCCTTCTTGAACCTCGCTTCCCTGGCTTCCCTCGTGAAAAAGGCGGCCCTGGCTTTATCCCCACACAACCGCGCCCCGCGTGCCGCGCAGCCGTCGCCCGGCGTCCGCGACCCACACATACCCCCAGAGCCACCCAGAACCACCCCATCGCCGCGGTCGCCGAGGCAACCCCAAGGAGGGGGTTCCATCCCCGGGTTTGCCTGATTTCGCGACAAAAAGCCTTGTCTCCCGCGGCAAATTGACTATTCTAATAATGGTTAGCCTACCTAACCATTAGCCCGGGGCATGATTAGCCGAGCCACGTTTTTGGCCGAGGGAGTGCGCTTTGGAGCCCAAGTACAACCACCGCGAAAGCATCGGCTATTGGTTGACCATCACCACCCAGGCCTACCACCGCGCCCTCCGCGATGAATTGGCCCCCTACGGCATTACCTACCGGCAAATGCAAGTCGTTGGCTGGCTTGCTGTTGAAGGCGATCTCTCCCAGGCCGACCTGGCCTCGCGGATGATGATCGAACCCCCCACCCTGGTGGGCATCATCGATCGCATGCAGCGCGCCGGCTGGATCACCCGCGAGGCCTGCCCCCGCGATCGACGCAAAAACCTGATCCGACTCAACCCCGAGGCCCAGCCGATCTGGGAAAAAATCACCCGCTGCTTTAAGAGGGTGCGAGCCCAGGCCACGGCAGGCTTGTCCGAACACGAATTGAAAGTCCTCGAACGCGCGCTCGATGTGATTCGCGAGAATCTGGGCGCCGGCGAGTCCGCCTTGGAAAACTCGGCCTGACGCGGCCCTCATTCGGTCAGGCGAACCCCTACCGCGGTACGTTTCCCCCAGTCGCCCGGCGGCGACCCTCCTCCCTCCCAAAAAATCCTTGCACAGGATCGACCCGCCATGCGTTACCTCACCGCCGCCATTGCCATCGCCGCTCTGCTCGGCCTCGGCCTGCTGGTCTGGAATCCCTTCCGATCCGCTGGCCCCGCCGATCCCGCCGGCCAACCAACCGGGCAACCTGCGCCCGGCGGTCCGCCTGCCGCGTTGGTCATCGTCGAGCAGGTAACGCAAGAGGAAGTCGTTCCCCGGCAGTCGTTCGTCGGCACGGTCCAGCCGCTCCGCCGCGCGGCCATTGGCAGCGCGGTCGACGGCCGCGTGGTCGAGGTGCCCGTCGATATCGGCGACCGCGTCGCCGCGGGGCAAAAGCTCGCCCAGCTGCTCACCGAAACCATGAAGCTCGAACTCGAAGCCGCCTCGCAGGAACTCGCCCTGCGGCAAGAAGAGCTCCGCGAATTGAAAAACGGTTCGCTCCCCGAGGAAATCGCCCAGGCCAGGGCCAACATGGATGCCGCCGGCGCCATGTGGGATTACCTCAACGCCCGCTACGAAAGCGTGCTCAAGCTCAGGGATTCCAACGCCATTACCCCCGTCGAGTTTCGCGAAGCCACCTCGGCCTGGCGCGCCGCCAAGGAAAAACTCGACGAAGCCAAGGCCCGCTACGACCTCGCCGTGATCGGGCCCCGCGAGGAACGCATTGCCCAGGCAGAAGCCAAGGTCAAAATGCAGGCCGCGCTCGTGCAACGCCTCGAAGACATGATCAAAAAGCACACCGTCATCGCCCGCTTCAATGGCTACGTCACCGCCAAGCACAGCGAAATCGGCCAATGGGCCAACCGCGGCGATCTCGTCGCCGAAATCGTGGCCCTCGACGAAGTCGAAATCGAGGCCGGCGTCCTCGAAGATCACGCCCGCTACGTCCGGCTCCACATGCCGGTCGAAGTCACCGTCCCCGCCGTCGGCCTCCAGTTCCAAGGCTATATCTCTCGCATCAACCCCCAGGCCGACCCGCGCACCCGCACCGTCCCCGTCAAGGTGCGCGTGCTCACCACCCCCTTGTCCGAAGACGCCTTGCTCGTCACCCAAGCCGTCGCCGGACCGGCCGTGCAAACCTGGCACCACCTCGAAACCAGCCACCGCGGACCGCTCCTCAAGGCCGGCATGCTCGCCCGAGTCAGCCTCCCCACCGGACACGCCCGCCAGGCCCTCCTCGTTCCCAAAGACGCCCTGGTACTGGGCGGAAACCAAAAACACCTGTGGGTGATCGACCGCCCCGTGGCCGCCGTCGGCCAGCAGGGCTTTTTCCAAGGCCAGGCCCGCAGCATCCCCGTCGAAACCGGCTTCGCCAAGGGACGCTGGATCGAAGTCACCGGCGACCTTCAGGCGGGCGACCTTGTCGTCAAGGAAGGCAACGAACGCCTGTTCGGGCCCCGGCCCGGCGAACTCCCGCTGGTCCGCTGGACCGCCCCGTCCCCAACCCAAAATACCGCCCAGCTCCCCGCGGTCCCCGACACCGCCGCGGCCTTGACCCAGTAACCGCCGCCCCCGGCAAGCACCACAACCAGAGCCCCGCGCGGGGGGCTTTCGCGCTCAGAGATCCTCAGCGATGCAATTGATCGACTCGTTCGTCCGCAACCCCGTGAAGGTTATCGTCGGCGTCCTGCTGGTGGCGCTCTTCGGCTACATTGCGCTGGTGCAAATGCCCATGCAGCTCACGCCCGAAGTCCAAACCCCCACCATCACCGTCGAAACCCGCTGGCCCGGAGCCAGCCCCCAGGAAATCGAACGCCAGATCATCCTCGAACAGGAAGAACAGCTCAAAAGCGTCGAAGGCGTCACCAAAATGACGTCCGAAAGCGCCGACTCCATGGGCAAAATCACGCTCGAATTTCTCGTCGGCACCAACATGGACCGGGCACTCCTGCTGGTCAACGCCCGCTTGCAGCAGGTTTCCGACTATCCCATCGACGTCGATCAGCCGGTGATCACCACCGCCAATGCCTCCGATCGCCCGATCGCCTGGTTCATCCTCAGCGCCCGCCCGCCGTCCAACGAACAATTCGACGCCTTCGAAGCCCAGCATCCCCAACTCCGCGAGTCGCTGGCCCCCGTCCGCCGCGCCCACAACATCGGCCTCGCCATGCTCCGGCTGCGCAAGCTCGCCGCCGAAAACCCCGCCTTCAAACAACTGCTCCCCCCCGACGACCTCGACGTCAACAAGCTCCGCCGCTTCGCCGAAGACGAAATCGAAGCCCTCTTCGAACGCGTCGCCGGCGTCTCCCAGTCCAACGTGGTCGGCGGCCTCAATGACGAACTCCAGGTGATCGTCGACCCCGAACGACTCGCCGCCCGCGGACTCACCATCGAAGACGTCCGCCGCGTGATGGCCGCCCAAAACAAGGACACCTCGGCCGGCGATTACTGGGAAGGCAAACGCCGCTGGGTCGTCCGCACCTTGGGACAGTTCCGCGACCCCGAACAGGTTAAAAACCAGTTGCTCGCCGAAAAAGACGGCTCGCTCGTCTACGTCCGCGACGTCGCCGACGTCCAACTCGGCTTCAAAAAACCCGACGGGCTCGTCCGCCGCTTCGGCGAAGCCAGCGTCGCCATCAACGTCCTCCGCGAAACCGGGGCCAACGTCCTCGACGTGATGGACGGCCTCCGCCAGGTCAACCGCGAACTCAACGACGGCATCCTCCAAAGCGACCGCTTCCGCGACTGGCCCCTCACCCTCACCCAGGTCTACGACGAAACCGAGTACATCTACTCCTCCGTCGACCTCGTGCAAGAAAACATCTTCATGGGCGGCGCCCTCACCATGGCCGTCCTCATGCTGTTCCTGCACCTCAGCGTCCCCACCCTGGTCAGCATCCCCCTGATCCTCGCCACCGGCTTCGCCTCCGTTTACCTCTCCCCCTTCTTCTTCGTCGTCACCCTCGCCATCATCATCGGCTCCGGCTTCTGGTTCGCCCGCGGCTCGCTCGTCGTCGGACTCGCCATCCCCACCAGCATCATCGGCACCTTCCTGGTGCTGGGCATCCTCGGGCGGTCGCTCAACGTCATCAGCCTGGCCGGCATGGCATTCGCCGTGGGCATGCTCGTCGACAACGCCGTGGTGGTGCTCGAAAACATTTACCGCCGCTTCCACGAAGGCGAACCGCCGTTCACCGCCGCCGTGCGCGGCACGCACGAGGTGTGGGGCGCCGTCGTCGCCTCCACGCTGACCACCATCGCCGTGTTCTTGCCGATCGTGTTCGTGCAGGAAGAAGCCGGCCAGCTCTTCCGCGACATCGCCCTGGCGATCAGCGCCGCGGTGGGGTTGTCGCTGATCGTGTCGGTCACGCTCATTCCCACGCTGGCCGCCCGCATGCTCAAGCCCACCCGCGAGGCCCTCTCCCACGCCGCCGCCGCGCACAAAATCCACCCCGTCGCGGCCGAGCACCTCAAGCACGCCGACCATGCCGATCGCCCCGCGCACGGCGAACCGGCCCCGCACACCGATCACGGCGCCCTGCCGGCTTGGGCCGGGTCGCGCCGCTTGCCCCCCGCCCAGCCCGGCAACGGTCACGGACCCGAACACGACGAGTCCTTCCCGCCCCATCTCGAGCGCGGCCACGATCACCGGCTCGTCCATAGCCGGCGCCACCGCGCGGCCAAAAAAGTGATGGGCAGCCTCGATACCGGCGGCGCCTGGATCGTCAATCTCATCGTCGGTATCAACCGCTGGATCCAAGTCGGCCTCGCCCGCCGGCTGTTCGTCGTCGTCGGCCTGCTCCTCATCTCCGTCGGCGCCAGTTGGGTCATGTGGCCCAAGGTCGAATACCTGCCCTCGGGCAACCGCAACCTGGTGTTCGGCATCCTCCTCCCCCCGCCCGGCTACAACCTCGACGAACTCACCGCCATGGGCAAGCGGGTGGAAGACGCCCTGGAAAAATACTGGAACGTCGACCTCGAGCAGGTCCAAGACCACCAAGGCCCCATCATCGGCGACTTCTTCTTCGTCGCCCGCGACCGCCAGGTGTTCCTCGGCCTGCGCTCGCACGACCCGATGAAGGCCGCCGACCTCATCCCCCTGGTGCGCGAAGTCGGCCAGGCCCTGCCCGGCACCATCACCATCGCCAAGCAAACCAGCCTGTTCGAGCAGGGACTCACCGCCGGACGGACCATCGACATCGAAATCACCGGGCCCGACCTCACCAAACTGGTCGGACTCGGCGGCATGGTCATGGGCCAAGTCAAGCAGTTCTTGCCCCCCAACACCCAGGCCATTCCCGTCCCCAGCCTCGACCTCAACAGCCCCGAGGTCCACATCAATCCCAAGTTGGTGCAAGCCGCCGAAATGGGCATCAGCAGCACCGAATTGGGCTACGCCGCCAACGCCCTCGTCGACGGCGCCTACGCCGGCGATTACTACCTGGAAGGCGACAAGATCGACCTCACCATCATGGGCCAGCCTTCCCACGCCCAGCAAAGCCAGGATATCGAGGCCCTGCCCATCGCCACCCCGCTCGGCCGCGTCATCCCTCTGGGCGCCCTCGCCGACGTCACCATTGAATACGGCCCCGAAAAGGTGCAGCACCGCGAACGGCTCAGGGCCATCACCATTCAGGTCAGCCCGCCGCCAGAAATGCCCCTCCAAGACGCCATGGAGGTCATCCAAACCCAAATCGTTGCGCCGCTGCAAACCAGCGGCCAACTCGGACCCGGCTACCGCGTCAACCTCGAAGGCACCGCCGACAAACTCCGCGACACCTGGGCCGCCCTCGAAGGCAACATCAAGCTCGCCCTCTGCATCACCTACCTGCTGATGGCCGCCCTGTTCGAAAGCTGGCTCTACCCGCTGGTTATCATCCTCACCGTCCCCCTCGGCGCCGTCGGCGGAGTCCTCGGCTTGCAGGTGCTCAACCTGTTCTACCTGCAACCCCTCGACGTCCTCACCATGCTCGGCTTCATCATCCTCATCGGCACGGTGGTCAATAACCCCATCCTCATCGTCCACCAATCCCTCAACCACATACGCGAAGATGGGATGGGCTCGCGCGAGGCCATCCTGACCAGCATCCGCACCCGCATCCGACCCATCTTCATGACCACCACCACCACCGTGCTCGGGCTCCTCCCGCTGGTGCTCTTCCCCGGCGCCGGCAGCGAGTTGTACCGCGGGCTCGGCAGCGTGGTCCTCGGCGGCCTGCTGGTCTCCACCGTCTTCACGCTGTTCCTGGTCCCCACCCTGTTCAGCCTCACCTTGGACGCCAAGGAAGCCCTGCTGTCGCTGTTCCGCCGGCCAGCCCCGGCCACGGCCGCAACACCCGCCGAAAAACCCGCCCCGCCGTTTCCCCCGGCCGAACGCGAACCCATCGGCACCCCCAGCTCCCATTAACCAGCCGCGGCCCCCCATGCGCGCAACCGGTGAATCGGCGCCGGGCGGGCCGGCATTGGCGAACAGCAATTCTTGGCGGGTGCCACTGGGCTTTGCCAGTGTGAATGGACGCCGAAGCGGTATACACTGCTGCGCGGCAACAAACGGCGGCAGCGGACGGACCCAGCCGAGTTTTGAAGTCGTAGCTTTTCTTGGTGGCGGCCCCGGTCCCACCGTCAATAGGCGTGCAGAGGTGGAGGAGCACAATCATGAGCTATTTCGCGCAGGTCGCAAAGCTACTTATCACGGCAGCGATCTTTACCTCGTGTCCGGGCTGCACCGAATCCGTGGTGCCACCCGAGCCACAACCTCAACCTGCGCCACAACCTCAGCCTGCGCCCCAACCTCAGCCTGCGCCACAACCGAAACCAGACCCACGCGTGGAAGCAGATCCCAACCCAACCCAAGGGCCTCGGAATGGTGAAAATATTCAGGCGGGCGCCGGCCTGCCTGCTTTGCCGATTCGCGAGGTAAACAAGGTACCCGAACTTCCCGAACTCCAAGACAAATTGAAGCAATACGCGGCGATGTCGTACTTGGGCGCGAAACTCCAAGATGAAATTAAAAAGATGCGGGAGGAAGACGGAGGCGAACCGACAGATTTGTTGTATTTGAACGAGGGGTATGGAGGAAAAGTCATCAAAGGGACCTACGGCGGCGCTCCGCGGGGTTTTTTAGAGGACTCGTTTTACGGCTGGGAATCTGCGGGGATGTTCGATCTCTATTTTGAATTGGCGAAAGCTCCTTCAGCAGAAGCGTTCCTGGAAGCGGCAATGTCGTATTTATTGGTGGGTCGATTCGACTCGGCACTCGATGTGATCGACAAAGGCCAGAAGGCAGGGCACAACTCCACGCTGTTCGATCAGTTTGCAGATCACGCCAGGAACGTAAAAGACGCGTTGACCAACGCTCAAAACGAACTGCGCAAGAAAGGCCTGGACGTCGCCTATCCCGACGAAGCAATTTTTATCGGGGCATTTGCCCAAGCGGATGGCAAGAGCCGTTATCTCATTCTCAATTTGGCAGATGCCTACGCCACCGCATTTCCGGATTCTCTGACCGCAATCCGCTGTTTGGCAGAGGCCAATCTGACAATCTACGAACGTATTGCTGACGAAGCCACCCGCTTCACGGATGAAAACGACGTTCCCAGCACAAGGTTTAACGCGGCGGCTTTGCGCGGCCACCAGGCTCTGCGCCGGCATTTGAAATTGGACCCCAATAATCCGTTTCCACCGATTCGAGTAATCCAACACTTGAAAAGTCCGGGGTGCTGGGAGGACGTTCCTCCCGCTATGCTTCGCCCCGATGAGGATGAAGCCAACAAATATGGCAAGGTAACCAGGGCGTACATGAAAGCCGGACTAGCCGACTACTGGTTGAGTTCCAAGGATGGCTGGGGCAATGGTCCAATGACCAATCTTTGCCTCGATCTGATCAACCAAGCATGTGACTTGGCGCCCGATGTGAAAGAATTCCGCGAACTTCGACAGCATGTGGAAACAAACCAAGCCAAGATCGATCGGGACATGGAACTTGTCTACAAACTCCGACAACAACGATCTCATGCTCGCGCTCAAGACTTGTTTGGACAGACGCAAGGAAACTTGAGGCGTCTGGAAGTCGAACGCGCGATGTACGATTCGGTCAACGCCGTCTTTCAACGGAGCATGGAGGAGGTGCGAAAAAAGAATCCTACGGTGGGCGAGTTGTTCCATCGATGCGTCTTCTGTTATGGCTCCGGCAAAAAAATTTGGCAGGACGCCCATACCACCTGCCCGGCCTGCCTCGGCTCGGGACTGCCGCCGGAAAGGTAACACCCCCTGGGGTTTTCTCAGCCAGCGCAGCCGTTGCCCATTCGTACGATGGGCGCTGGCAGCCATCGCCTTCGGGCTGAAGTTGTTCCCCGCTGGCATTCACGCTGGGCCCCAACGGCCAACATGCCGTAGTGCGCCAGGCTGGCACGTTAGCGGCACCCGAAAAATCCACTCGCCGACCGTGCCACGCAGCCGAATGGAATGGAGGCTGGGGAGTGAAATGGCGGATGCGCCAGCGAATCGGTGAAATCAGGCCAAGGGGAGGGAAACGAAAACCATCGGTCGTTCGTCGAAAAGACGGCGGAGCGTTACGCCAGGTTCGCCTAAGTCCCGTAAGGAGACCTTCATGTACCGGGCCCTCATCCTGGCCGCATTCGGAGCAATCCTGGCCCTCATCGCATTCTCACCGACGGAGGCCCAGACACAACAGAAACGAGGGCCGAGCCGCAAGTCCGAGGAGGCCGCGAAGTGGTTGGCCGCGACCGGGGACCGGTTCTCCCTTTCCCTGGAGGGGTGCGGCTACACCCTCGTGTTCGTGACGGACCCGCGGGTCGCCGCCGCTGGCCCCCAGGGCACGATCTTCCTGCTCTCGGCAGACGAGGCCGCCACCATCGTCCAGATGTTGGTCGATTGCGGGATGTGGGGGCGGTCGGACCAACTCCCCTTGGGGCCGCTCCCGCCAGGCCGATACCTCACCGTGGGTCCGAGCGACACGCAACAGGCCGCCCCGTGGTGGTGGCACCTCGGAGACTGCTCGGATGATGTCGGCGCGATGGTCATCGTCCAGCACCTGCTCAACACATTCAAAGGCGAGCGGGAACGCGCCCTGACGGCTTGGTTGTCGCATGGTCGAAGCAACGAGAAAAAGCCAGCCTAGCCTGGCTCCCCATTCGTACGATGGACGCTGGCAGCCATCGCCTTCGGGCTGAAGTTTTTCCCCGTTGGCATTCACGCTGGGCCTCCACGGCCAACATGCCGTGGTTGTCCCAGGCTGGCACGCACCAGCCAAACATCGGTCACGCGGGGCGAATCCGATCTGAACGCGCGCAGCCGCCATTGGCTGGGCGATGAAATTCGCCATGCACAGTCGCAAGTCCACCCGGGCCGATCCTGGGCGTAAACACGATGAACCGTTCGCTGGCCACGCCCGCCGCGGTCGATTCGTACTGGCGAAGCTCCGCGTCCCCCTGGCAAACCGAATATTTCCTCAATTTTGCCTGGTAACCATTTCCCCCGCTGCGTCAATTCCAACACGCAGCGCGGTGTGCCCGTCGTTGCATCAACCGACGCCGATTTTTTTCGCAAAATCTTGGAAACGCGCTTGTGTTTCAGGGTTGAAGCGGTGTTATAATCGGCCGTTGATGGTTTGCTGAAATGATTCCCGTTTTTGCTTACTGCCCGCCGGTTTGTCGTCCCGACTTGCCACGGACCTGCCGCAGAATGATCGTGTTTGCACCGGTTCGCCACCCGCGCGAAAACGATGCGAGCGATCAACCTGCCGAAACAACGTCCCACGGTCTCATCGGCCGCGGGATCCCCAGCATGCAATCGTTCATTCACTCCCAAGCCTGAGCACCCTTCCAGGAGGGACACCATGGTCTTTCGGCGTTTTGCTTGTCTTGCAGCCGCGGCTGCGCTTCTCGGCTTTGTGCCCCAGGCGTCGTCTGCCGCCGAGGCGCCCGGGTTGGGCGATCCCGGCAAGCTCGAAAAATTAGAAATCATCGCCAGCAGCGAAGAAATCGGCCGCCTCCGCGGGGCCGACGACCGTCTGCAACTGGTCGTGTCGGGCATCTACAGCTCCGGCCAGTTCCGCGACTTCACCCGCAAGGCGATGTACGAAACGGCTCCCGCCGGCATCGCCCAGGTGGACGAGACCGGCATGGTCACCCCCGTCGCCAACGGCAAAACGGTCATCACTGCCCGCAGCCCCGAAGGCGCCACCGGACAAATCACCATCGAAGTCAGCCACGTCGGCAACGAACTGCCCATCAACTTCCCCAACGAAGTGGTGCCCATCTTCACCAAGTTGGGTTGCAACGGCGGCGGTTGCCACGGCAAGGCCAGCGGCCAGAACGGCTTCAAGCTGGCCCTCCTCGGCTTCGAGCCCGAAGAAGATTACGAGTACCTGGTGAAAGAAGGCCGCGGCCGCCGGCTGTTCCCGGCCGCTCCCGACCAGAGCCTGCTGCTGGTCAAGGCCATCAACAAACTGCCCCACGGTGGCGGTCAGCGGCTCGAGCCCGATAGCCACGAGTATCGCCTCATCCGCCGCTGGATTCTCCAAGGCATGCCCTACGGCGAAGAGACCGATCCCACCGTCACCAGCATCGAAGTTCTGCCCCAGCGCCGCTCGATGATTCGCGGCGGCGAGCAGCAGATCAAAGTCGTCGCCCACTACAGCGACGGCAGCGTTCAAGACGTTACCCGCATGGCCCAGTTCGATCCCAACGATCCGGAAATGGCCGAATGCACGCCGACCGGCATCGTCAAAACCCTCGACCTCACCGGCGACGTGGCGATCATGGCCCGCTACCAGGGTCATGTCGACGTGTTCCGCGCCAGCATTCCGCTGGGCGTCGAAGTCAAAGATCTGCCGCAGACCGCCAACTTCATCGACGAGGCCGTCTTCAGCAAGCTGCAAGTGCTGGGTATTCCGCCCTCCGATGTCTGCGACGACGCCACCTTCCTGCGTCGCGTTTCGGTCGACGTTGCCGGCCGGTTGCCCACCCTCGAAGAAACCCAGGCGTTCCTCGCCGACACCAATCCCGCCAAGCGCGACAAGCTGATCGACCGCCTGCTCGACAGCAGCGCCTACGCCGACTACTTCGCCAACAAGTGGGCGGCCGTGCTGCGGATCAAGCGGGCGAACAACGTCTCGGTTCGCGGCAACTACGCGTTCCACGACTGGATTCGCAACAGCTTCCATACCAACATGCCGTACGACCAGTTCGTGCGCGAGATTCTGGCCGCCTCGGGCGACGCCGGCCGCCAGCCCGCCGTCACCTGGTACAAGCACGTGCGCACCGCCAACGAGCAGGTGGAAGACACCGCCCAGTTGTTCCTCGGCCTGCGTATCCAATGTGCCCGCTGCCATCACCACCCGTTCGAGAAGTGGAGCCAGGACGACTACTACGGCTTCCAGGCGTACTTCTCCCAGGTGGGCCGCAAACCCAGTTCCGAGCCCAACGAAGAACGCATCTTCCATAAGCGCGGTGCGGCCGGCGCCACCAACCCCAAAACCAACCAGCGGCTCGTGCCCACCGGGCTCGACGCCGATCCCGAGCAGCTCGCGGCCGATGACGATCCCCGCCACGCGCTGGTCGACTGGATGGCCGATCCGCAAAATCCGTTCTTTGCCAAGGCCCTGGTCAACCGCTACTGGAAGCACTTCTTCGGCCGCGGCATCGTCGATCCCGAAGACGACATGCGGGTGACCAACCCCGCCAGCAACCCCGAGTTGCTCGACGGCCTGGCCCAGCACTTCGTCAAGAGCGGCTTCGACATCAAAGAACTGGTGCGGACCATCTGCCGCAGCAAAACCTACCAGCTCAGCTCGTTGCCTAACGAGTACAACGCTAGCGACAAGCAAAACTTCTCGCGCTACTACCCCAAACGCCTCAATGCCGAAGTGCTGCTGGACGCCATCGACCAGGTGACGGCCACCAACACCGCTTTCTCGGGCCTGCCCAGCTCGACCCGGGCCGTGCAGCTCCCCGATAGCGGCGGCATGAACTACTTCCTCACGGTGTTCGGCCGCCCGCAAGCCGAAAGCGCCTGCGAGTGCGAACGCTCGTCCGAGGCCAACCTGGCCCAAAGCCTGCACCTGCTGAACTCCAACGAGGTGCAAGGCAAGTTGTCGTCGGGCAGCGGCCGCGCCCGCCAGCTCGCCGCCGACACCACCCGCAGCGACGAGGAAAAAGTTCGCGAGCTTTACATTTGGGCGTTCGCTCGCGAGCCCCAATCGACCGAAGTCCAGGTAGCCGTGGCCCACATCGCCAAGCACCCGGACCAAAAACAAGTGGCGTTCGAAGACATTCTTTGGGCCCTGATCAACACCAAGGAATTCCTCTTCAACCACTAAAGCCCTGCGTAACACCTCGCTTCACGCCAGGTGAACGCAAGAGCAATGTCAACTCAGAGAACGGGGGGCCCTAGCGCCCCCCGTTTTCGTCAATACCAATCATTCCGCGCGACCGTAACGCTCCGCATATTTTCGTCAATACATTCCCAGCCGAAATAAATCCGCCCGGGGCCCGCGACCTGCCTGCCGCTGAACAGGCGCCGGCCCGGCATCAACCACCAGCAACCGCTAACCGCGCACCGCAACCCTTGACGCGCACCGCAACACCGTCTGCCACGCCCGACGCCGCACCTTCGATCGCACTCCCCGCCCTGGCGTTGCCCGTTGCCAAAAATCAACACAGCTTGAAATGCAACCGCGCATCGAAACGACCGACCGCCCGTTGATGAAACGGCATGCAACCGCTGGCCGCCGCTTCCCGGTTGGTTCGGAATTTTGACGCCGCGCCCCCACGAAAAACGGTTTGGTCCTTTTTTGCTAACAGAACGCTGTATCGGTAATTTATTGCGATTATATTGAGGAGTGTCTGTCCGGTGGGCGGGGCCATCGGCGCAGATCCTGCCGGCGCTTGTGCGCCCTACAAACTTTCCCAATCCCCGCTCGCCGTGGATCGCTGCCTGGTGGAGAACCTGACCCGCCAATCCAGGCGCCGATCGCTAAGCTTGCCCACACGCCCGCACCGGTTTCGAGACGAAGGAGTCCTTCGATGTCGCATCAGGCTTTCACCCGATGGTTCCCGCGAATTGCCGGCCTTGCTGGCTGTCTGGCTTGTTGTGCCGCTCTGGCCTGGAGTACCACGGCCTGGGGACAGCTTCCCGCCACGCGGTTGAGCTCGATCTTCCCGCCCGGCGGGTCCCAAGGCGCCGAGGTCGAACTGACCCTCGCCGGCACCGACCTCGATGCCGCCGATCGGCTGCACTTCTCGCACCCCGGCCTCACCGCCAAACAAAAAACCCGCGACCCCAAGGAATTTGAAACCGGCCCGCAGCCCGTCCCCAACGTGTTCATCGTCTCGGTCTCCAGCGGCGTGCCCTCGGGCGTGTACGACGTTCGCGCCGTCGGCAAGTTCGGCATCTCCAACCCGCGGTCGTTCGCGGTGAGCAGTCTCCCCGAGATTGCCGAAACCGAACCCAACAACAGCCCCGAAACCGCCACCGAAGTCCCGCTCGGCGTGGTCAATGGCCGCTGCGGCGCCGCCGCCGACGTCGACTGGTTCAAGTTCACCGCCAAGGCAGGGCAGCGGCTCATCATCGATTGCCGCGCCCAGCGCATCGACTCGCCGCTCGACGCCACGCTCATCCTCTACGACGCCCAGGGCAACCAGATCGACTCCGACCGCGACACCAATGGCCGCGACCCGTTGATCGACTTCACCGCCCCCTCCGACGGCGAGTACCTGCTGAAGCTGTACGACTTCGTCTATGCCGGCGGAGCCGATTACGTTTACCGCCTGCAGATTTCCCCGCAGCCCTACATCGACTTCGTGATGCCCAACGCCGCCGCCCCCGGCGCCAAGGCCACCTTCGAAGTCTACGGCCGCAACCTGCCCGGCGGAAAACCCACCGACGAAAGCGTCGACGGCAAAGTGCTCGAAAAAGTCACCGTCACCATCGACGTGCCCTCGGGCGACGCCGTGAGCCAGGTCGATGCCAGCGGCTACGTCACCTCCACCGGCTCGTGGATCGATGGCTTCCATTACCAGATCAAAGGCCCGGCCGGCGAATCCAACCCGGTGCTCATCGGCTATGCCGCGGCCCCAATCGTGCTCGAAACCGAACCCAACCAGCCCGCCGCCAAGGCCCAGCAGATCACCCTGCCTTGCGAATTGGTGGGCCGCTTCCAGCGCCCGCGCGATGTCGACTACATTCGTTTCGAGGCCAAGCAGGGCGAGAACTACTGGATCGAGGCCTTCTCGCAGCGCTACGGCAACCCCACCGACCCCTACCTGCTGCTGCAACGGGTCACCAAAAACGCCGAAGGCGTCGAGCAGATCGCCGACATCCGCGAGATCGACGACAACGCCGTGAACGTGGGCGGCCTGGCCTTTAACACCGCCGCCGACGATCCCAGCTTCGCCTTCACCGCCCCCGCCGATGGCACCTATCAACTGCTCATCCGCGACTTGTACTACAACGGCGACCCGCGCTACGTTTACCGCGTGGCCATTCGTCCCGCCCAGCCCGATTTCCGCCTGGTGGCCCTGTCGCCGCTGCCCGCCGCCAACGCCAACACCATCAACGTGTGGACGCCGCTGCTCCGCCGGGGCGGCAACGAACTGATCCACGTGATGCCGCTGCGGCGCGAAGGCTTCAACCAGCCGATCGAGGTCAGCGTGGAAGGCCTGCCCCCCGGCGTGACCTGCCCGCCCGTCACCATCGGCCCCAGCCAAAACTTCGCCCCGCTGGTGCTCACCGCCGCTGAAAACGCCAAGCCCTGGGTCGGCGCCCTCCGCATCGTCGGCAAGGCCAAGGTCGATGGCAAGGAACTCGCCCGCAAAGCGCGCGGCGGAGCGGTCGTTCGTCCCGGCGCGCAAAACACCCCCGCCGAATCGCGGCTCACGCAAGAGTTCACGCTGGCCGTTTCCGAACTGGAATTGGCCCCCTTCACCGTGCAAATCGGCGACGGCAAGCCGTTGGAAATGTCCAAGGCCGGCACCCTCGACGTGCCCGTCAAGGTCACCCGCCGCGAAAACTTCAAAGGCAACGTGGCCCTGGTGGCCAACGCCATGACCGGCATGCCCAACACCATCCGGGTTGCCAACCTCACCCTCAACGCCAACCAGAGCGAAGGCACGATCAAGGTCGAGGTGCTCAACAACGCCTTGCCCGAGCCCCTCTCGTTCTACATGCTGGCCACCACGCAAGTCGATTACCAGCGCAACCTGGAAATGGTGGCCAAGGCCGAAGAGTACCAGAAAAAGATCGACGGCCTGACCGCCGACGCCGACAAGGCGGCCAAAACCGCCGCCGACGAGGCCAAGAAAGCCACGGACGCCAAGGCCGCCGCCGACAAGGCTGCCGCCGACGCCGCCGCCCAGCTCAAGGCCGCCGAAGACAAAGCCAAGGCCGCCGCCGACGCGGCCGCCAAGGATCCCGAAAAGGCCGAGCTGAAAGCCGCCTCCGAGGCCGCCGCCAAAGAGGTCGCCGCGGCGCAAGAAAAGGCCACCGCCGCCAAAACGGCCGCCGAGGCCGCGGCCACCGCGGCCACCGCCGCCGAAAAGGTGAAAACCGAAACCGACGCCCGGCTCAAAATGCTGCAAACCGAAAAAGCGGCTGCCGCCAAGTCGGTCACCGATCTCAAGGCCGTCGCCGCGGTCAAAAAGATCAACGTGTTCGAGCCCTCGTCCGCCATCGTGCTCAACGTGGCCCCCGCCCCGATCAAGGTCGAAAGCTTGTCCGCGGCCAAGGCCAAGCAGGGCGACAAGACCGAGGTCACCGTCAAGATCCAGCGACTCTTCAAGTACGAAGATCCCGTTACCCTGGCGGTCACCATTCCCGGTTCGCTCAAGGGCGTGAAGGTCGCCAACGTGACCATCGAGAAAGGCAAGAACGAAGCCAAGCTCACCGTAGAAGCCGATGCCACGGCCACGCCCGGCTCGCACCAGTTGCCGGTCAAGGCCACGGCTCGTTTCAACAACCAGAATCTCGATGTCACGGAGAACCTGCCGCTCACCATCGAGGCGGTCGAAGCCGCCAAGTAAGCCGCCTCGCACACGAGGATGCTGTTGTTCCTGCGAAACGTCACGCCACCCCCGAGGAAAGGTGTTCCCAGTGCCCCGCCCAACTACCAGCCCTGCCTGCCGTTGGCCGAGGCCCCGCATCCTCCCGGCGTGCGTTCCGCGATTAGAGGCGTCGTTTTAAAGTCTGAGACTTGCCCGCGTTATCCATAGGTCTGCCCATCATGCGTTACTCCATCTCCAGTTCGCTTGTCGCCGTGGCTCTGCTGGCGGGCTTGCCCGCGCCGGTGGTCCACGCCCAAACGCCGATCGCCGTCGCCGAAATCAAACGCGAAGAGCCGGTTGATTTCGAAAAAGAAGTGCTGCCAATCCTCAAGCGCAACTGCCTCGCCTGCCACAACGCCACCGAGGCCGAAAGCGATCTCGTCCTCGAAACCCCGCAATCCATTCTCAAAGGCGGCGCCCTGGGGCCCGCCGCCGAGGCCGGCAAAGGCGCCGAAAGCTACCTCATCAAGGTGGCCTCGCACGCCGAAGACCCCGTCATGCCTCCCAAGGACAACAAGGCCAACGCCAAAAACCTCACCCCCCAAGAACTCGGCCTGATCAAGCTCTGGATCGACCAGGGCGCCACCGGCACCGTCACCGGCGGCAAGGTCGTCTTCACCCCGCTGCCACCCGGCGTGAACCCCATTTACGCCACCGCCATCACCGCCGATGGCCAATACGCCGCCTGCGGCCGCGCCAACCAGATCTTCATCTACCACGTGCCCACCGGGCGCGAAGTCGGACGACTCACCGACCCCGAACTCATTTCCTCCGGCCTCTACTCCCAGCCCGGCGTCGCCCATCGCGACATCGTCCAGTCGCTGGCCTTCAATCCCGAAGGCACCCTGCTGGCCTCGGGCGGATTCCAGGTGGTCAAGCTGTGGCAGCGCCCCGAAAACGTGCAGCAGCATAAATTCGCCGCCGGCGCCGAAGTGGCCGCCACCGCCGTCAGCCCCGATCGCAAATGGCTGGCCGCCGCCGCCGGAAAAGAAATCGCCCTGTTCGACCTCGCTGCTGGCAAGCCCGGTCCCAAGCTGCAGGGCCACGGCGAAAACGTTACCTCCCTCGGCTTCTCGCCCGACAGCGCCAAGCTGTACTCCGGCTCGCTCGATAAAACCGTCCGCGTGTGGACCCTCGCCGACGGCAAAGAAGCCGGCAAGCTCGAAACCCCGCAGCCCGTCGCCGCCCTGACCGTGGTCGGCGAAGGCAAGCAGGTTGCCACCGGCGGCGGCGATGAAGTCATCCGCCTGTGGAACGTGGAAGACCTGTCCAAGCCGGCCGAGGAACTGTTGGCCAGCGAGCTCAAGGGCCACACCAAGCCGGTCACGTCCCTGGTCACCATGGCCAGCGACAAAACCCAAATTGTCTCTGGCAGCGAAGACGGCACCGCCCGCCAGTGGAATACCGCCAACGCCCAGGCGGTGCGCACCGTCACCCACGGCGCGCCCATCACCGCCGTCGCCGTCAGCGCCGACGGCCAGCGCTACGCCACGGCTTCGGCCAACAACACCGCCCGACTGTGGAACGCCACCAATGCCCAGCAGGTCGCCGAAGTGAAGGGCGACATCCGGGCGCAAGCCGTTGTCGCCAGGCTCAACAGCGACATCAACCTGGCCCAAACGGTCGTCAACACCAAAAAGGCCGCCAACGAAGCCGCCACCAAGGACGAACCGGTCAAGGCCGAGGCCGCCAAGAAGGCCGACGAAGCGGTAGCCGCCGCCGACAAGGCCCTGGCCGAGAAGAAAGGCCCCGCCGACAAGGCCAAGGCCGACAACGAAGCCGCCGCCAAGGTCCTCGCCGCCGCCGACGAAGAAGTGAAAAAGGCGACCGACGCCGTGGCCAAGGCCGTCGAGGCCCTCAACAAGAAGGCCGACGACGAAGGGCTGAAAAAGGCCAAGGCCGACGCCGACAAGGCCCTGGCCGACGCCCAGCAAAAACAGCGCGACGCCGACACCAAGTTCAAGGCCACCCAAAAACCGCTGGAAGACGCCGACAAGGCCCTCGCTGAAGCCCAGCGCACCTTGGACTCGGCCAAGAAGGCCCAGGAAATCGCCCAGGCCGACCTCAAAAAGGCCAAGGACCTGATTCCCGCCAGCCAGAAGGAATTCGAGCTGGCCACCGCCAACCACAAGAAGCTGACCGACGAGTTGGCCGCGGCCCAAAAGACCGTCGCCGAAAGCGAAAAGCCGTTCAAGTCGATCGCCTTCTCGCCCGACAGCCTCGAACTGGCGGTCGGCGGCGACAGCAACCTGGTCCACACCTACAGCGCCGCCGACGGCAGCCCGCTGGCAGTGCAAGTCGGACACGCCGGCTCCGTCAGCTCGCTGGCCTATATCGACAACACCGTGGTCGCGTCGGGCTCGGCCGACAAGAACGTCGTCGTTTGGCAAACCAGCCCCGAGTGGCAACTGGTGCGCTCGATCGGCACCGACGAGTCGCCCCTGGCCGATCGCGTGATCGCCCTCAGTTTCAGCCCCGACGGCAAGCAGCTCGCCACGGGCGGCGGCGAGCCGTCGCGCAGCGGCGAATTGAAAATCTGGAACGTCGCCAACGGCAAGCTCATCCGCGAAATCGTCGACGCCCACAGCGATACCGTGTTCAGCCTCGAGTATTCGCCTGCGGGCGACATGCTCGCCAGCGGCGCCGCCGACAAGTTCATGAAGGTCTGGGACGTCGCCAAAGGCACCATGATCCGGTCGTTCGAAGGCCACACCCACCACGTCCTCGGCGTCACCTGGAAGTTCGACAGCACGGTGCTCGCCACCTGCGGCGCCGACAACGTCATCAAAATCTGGACCTTCGACACCGGCGAGCAGCAGCGAACCATTGCCGGGTTCAACAAGCAGCTCACCGCCATCAAGTTCGTGGGCGCCACCGTCGAGGTGGTCTCCAGCGCCGGCGACAAGCAGGTGCACCGCCGCCGCAGCGATAACGGCGGCACGGTCCGCACCTATGCGGGCGGCACCGACTACATGTACGCGGTGGCCGTTTCCGCCGACGGCAAGATCGTGATCAGCGGCGGCGAAGACAGCATCTTGCGAGTCTGGAACGGCGACACCGGCGCCGTAATCCGCAACTTCGAGCCGCCCAAGCCGGCCCCAGCCTCGGAAACCGCCGCCAAGTAAAAGCGGTACCTCACGGCATGTTCTTCACAATCCCGGCGGGAACCACCCTTCCCGCCGGGATTTTTCCTGCGCGACGCGCCGCCTGTGTGGCGCACAAATCCATTCCCCGTCTCGTTGATGAACCGTTCCGGCGGCCGCCGTGAGCAGACGACGCATTGCTTCGAGCGAGAAAAAACTACGCCGCTCAATCCCCACTAATGGCTGGCATCGCCGCGGCGAACTGGTTAAATTGTGGAACAGGCCTGCTGTGACGAGCCAGCAAATATGCTCGTCCATCGCGGCGACCGGTCGTGGGGCAATTCCATTCGCCGACCATCGCAAGCGGATCGAAGAAGAATTGTCCGACAAATGCTGCGTGCGGATTTTTTGAGCGATCGATCGGCAAACGCCGAGCTGCCAAAAATCCCAGTGCGGTTGGCACGCCTTCTGTCCCTCGCCGCCCGCGGCGCATGGCGATCAAGGCGGTCGCCTTGCGTGCGGCGTGGCAGCGAACGCAACAATTATCGGACCTTTCGTCTTCCCAGGGGTATGCTATGGCCATTTCGATTGAGCAGTTCTCCCATAACCTCAACAGCAGCGGCCTGCTTTCACCGGAAGAACTGGCCAGATTTCAGCAGCGTTTGCCGTCGGGCAAGCGGCCGCGCGATGCCCAAGGGCTTGCCAAAGAACTGGTTCGCGCCGGCAAGCTGACCCGGTACCAGGCTACGTCGGTGTACCAAGGTCGGTCGGCGGGACTGGTGTTCGGCGACTACGAAATTCTCGAAAAATTGGGCGCCGGAGGCATGGGCGTCGTCTATCGTGCTCGGCACCGGAGAATGCAGCGCGAAGTCGCCATCAAAGTGCTGCCGCCGGAGGCCCTGAAGAGGAAGGAAGCGGTTGACCGCTTCTATCGAGAAGTGCAGGCCGCCGCGCGGCTCAACCATACCAATATCGTTACCGCTTACGACGCCAGCGAACACCGCGGCAACCACTACCTGGTCATGGAATGCGTTCAGGGACAGGATCTGGCCACCCTCCTCAAAGAGCGCGGCCCGCTGCCTATCGACCAGGCGCTCGAATGCGTCATTCAGGCTGCCCGGGGGTTGCAATACGCCCACGACCAAGGCATCGTCCATCGCGACATCAAGCCGGCCAACCTGCTGCTGAGCCAGGATGGCACCGTCAAGGTTCTCGACATGGGCCTCGCCCGGTTCGCCGACGAGCAAGGGTCGAGCGACGAACTGACGCAGTCAGGGCAGATCATGGGCACCGTCGACTACATGGCGCCCGAGCAGGCGCAAGAAACCAAAGCCGCCGACGCCCGCGCCGATATCTATTCGCTCGGCTGCACGCTGCATCGCCTGTTGACCGGGGCGCCGCTGTACGAAGGCCAGAGCGTGATGAACAAAATCCTGGCCCATGGGCAGAAGCCGATTCCCAGCTTGCGTGCGGTTCGCTCCGACGTGTCCGAGCAACTCGACCGCGTGTTCCAGAAGATGGTGGCGAAAACCCCGGAAGAACGCCAGCAGTCCATGGCCCAAGTGATCGCGGAATTGGAGGCCTGCCGCGTAAAGAACGCTTCATCACCAGTTCTTTCGGGGCCGTTGGACGAGGCCGTCCCGCTTTCCCAATTGGTGGCTGGGTTGAATTCCGCAGCTTCCCGGAATTTTGGCACGGCGGCTCCGCAGAGCCGTCCAGACCAACGGATCAAACAAGCCGCGTCGCTCACCCGCGCCACGCCAGAAGCCACCGCAAACTTCAACAGCACGGAGCACGAAACCGATCCGAAAACGCAGCATTCGCTGCCCCCGATAACGCCGCGAATCCCACGCAAATCGCCATGGTGGACCAGCCGCCGCGTGCAGGTGGGCTCGGCCAGCGGAGCTTTGGCGCTATTCGCGGCAGTCGTGTTCTTCTTCCCGACAGCTCACGGCACCTTGCGCGTGGAGATCAACGACCCGGAAATCGAGGTGTCCATCAAAGGGACCGAGCTCGTCTTCAAAGGGGCCGACCCAAAAGAAGTTTCGCTCAAGCCGGGTGAGCATGTCCTTCATGTCAAACGCGGCAACTTCGAGTTCGATACCAAGTCGCTGCGACTCACAAACGGCAAGTCGACGATAGTCAGCGTCGAATTGCTCGACGGCTCCATCCGCGTCGCCAGTTCGGGCGTGGAGATCGGCTCGCAACCGCTGAATGGCGAATCGCCCCCGGCATCCGGCGCGCCTGCCGTTACTGCCTCGGATCGATCCGGCAAACCCGGCCGCGGCACCGAGGCAACCGACGACAATCCACGCCCGGAATCTTCGCCGGTAAACTTCGAGTTCGAGTTGGCTCACACGCTGCCCAGCGACCACCCGGTCGCCCACGTGGTGTTTTCCCCTGACGGCAAGTTCCTGGCGTCGAGCAACTTTGGAATTAGAGACGACGACGCGCAAATCGTGCTTTGGGACGCGCGGTCCGGCGCCAAGCTGCGGAACATTGGCGAGCCATTGAGCGACATTTCGTTCCTTGGCTTCCTCGCCGACGGAACGCTGACAGCCGCAAAAGGACATGGGCCGGTCTATGCCTGGGACCCGAACACCGGGATGCAAACGCGCACGATTGAAGGCATACCCGGCGTCGCGGGTCTTTCTCGCAATACACGCCTGCTGGCCACCGGGCATGCGATAACCGATCTGCTCCGCCTGCACCAGGTTCAATGGTCCGGCGACGTAAAACCGCGAATGTTGTGGGAACATTCCCGAGACGAAGATCAAATCGTCGCGGGAATCGCGTTTTCGCCTAACGATCGGCTGGTCGCGGCCGGAATGTACCGCCGCAAACAGAATGCCCCCGCGTGCATCCGGATTTGGGACGTGCTCAGCGGCAACCTTCGGCAGGAATGGGAAGCCCATTCCACCATCGTGGGAGATGTTGCGTTCACCGTCGACGGGCAATGGCTGCTTTCCGTGGGAAACGACAAGACCCTGAAAATTTGGAATGCCCAAACGTGGGAACTGGAGAACCAGATCGACACCACACCAAGCTATCCGCAAAAGATTGCCGTCTCGCCTCGCGGTGATCTGGTCGCTCTCTATTGCCTGTTCAGCGATCGGATTCTCTTGATCGAGACTTCCCAATGGCAAGTGGTGCAGATTTTCGCGGTGGACCTGTCACAAGTTCACCGCGTTGCGATTGCTTTCTCACCCGATGGCCAGATGCTAGCCGCTGCGTGTGAAGACAACGCCGCGAGGATTTGGAAGCAGGTGCCAGCGGCCGCTTCCGGTCCGTAATCCTCGCGCGCACTATGATTTCTGGTCGAGGCGTCGGGTGGCATGCCCTGAGGCACGAAGGGCGTGGTCGACGCGGGTACGATACTGCCAGCAAGCGTAGCCTAATTGCCAATCCGTACGATGCGTGCCGGCAACCATCACCTTCGCGCCGAACTCGTTTCCCGTTCGCATTCACACTTGGCCCCAACGGCCAACATGCCTTGGTTCCCCCGCCTGGCAAGCACCAACCAAACATGGATCGCACACGGCGAATACGCTATAAACTGGGGGCAGCCGCAATC
>JAANMT010000061.1_pt1 | contig 97353 bp, 86 predicted proteins | sample 7279711 | NCBI WGS metagenome assembly JAANMT01 (sample SAMN14094538, study PRJNA606508) | bioreactor metagenome | isolation source: A lab-scale SPAN reactor treating ammonium-rich wastewater day 1 | place: Ireland: Galway | collected 2017-01-16
GTTCGGCACGATGGTGGGTCTGGCTCTTCTGCTTCCCGCGTACGCCATCGGCGGCATGGGAGCCGGCGACGTGAAGCTGCTGGCCGGCGTGGGCGCTTGGGTCCACGGCGAAGCCACCTTCTACGCCTTTTGCGTGTCGACGGTGATCGGCGGCGTGCTGGCCTTGGCCATGGCGATTCGTCGGCGGAGCCTCCGCAAGCACACGCTTCAGGCCCAGACCATCCTGAACGAGATCATGACCATTCGTAATCCCAAAGTTCTGGCCGAGATTGCCGCGGAACGCAAAAGCTCCATGCTGTTGCTGCCTTATGGGATCCCTATCGCCATTGGCGCCATCCTGTACTTTGCTTGGGCGGGCATGTTGGCGTAACGCGCCTTACGAGAGGAGACGTTGTTTATGCAAGCCAGGGCAACTGGGATGAATCCGTTGACTGCCGCAACCTTGCCGGCGCGCCCCTGCGGGCTGGATAAAGTCTGCCGATTGTACCGAAAGAACCGACGGGGAGCCTCGGTCGTCGAGTTCGCCCTGGTGGCTCCGGTGTTCTTCATCCTGGTGTTCGGGATGATTGAGTACGGCCGGATGGTGATGGTCCAGCAGGTATTGACCAACGCCACCCGCGAAGGGGCTCGGCGAGCCGTGCTGGATAACGCCGACACGGAAGACGTCAAGCAGCAAGTGGTCGATTACCTCCATTCCAGCGCCATCACGGCGGCGGTGAAAGAAGATGTGACGGTGCTGCCCGATCCGCTCAGCGGCGCCAAGGCGGGAGATCCAGTGACGGTCAGCGTCACGATACTATTCGATCGGGTGAGTTGGCTCCCCTCGCCCATGTTCCTTGACCGGAAGGAAATGCAGGCTCAATCGGTCATGCGGCGCGAAAGCGTCCAATAACTCAAATCTCACGAACACACGTGTTTCCGGCTTGGCCGGGAAACCTCGGGAGGATGCGAAATTAAAGCGGCCAGGGAGTGGCCCGGTCCTTGGCCGTTTGCGAGGGTGAAAACAACCATGCGTTCCAAACCACTAGTGCTAATCCTGATCGCCGCCGTGTGCGGCACCGTGGCCGCGACCGGCGTCAGCCAGGCCATTAAGGCGCCCACGCCGGGCGCCACGCTGGAGACGGAGAAGATCTTCGTCGCCGCCAAAGAGATTGACATCCGCGAGACGTTCAACGCCGAAAACATCCGCTTGGAAGAATGGCCCAAAAGCAAGGTCCCCGAAGGCGCTTTAACCAAGCTGGAGGAGATCGAAGGCCAATACTCCCGCACACGGTTATTTGCAGGCGAAGTGATTTTGCAGCAGAAGCTGATGGGCAAGGACGAAGTCGGCAGCCACGAGATTACTATTCCCGCGGGATACCGCGTCAAGTCGGTCCATGTCACCATGGCGTCGGCCGTATCGAACTTGATCATGCCCGGCTCCCGCGTGGACGTGCTGGTGTTCTTGAAGGAAGGCGCCGGCGTTGCCAAAACGGGCGCTTATACCATCTTGAAGAACGTGCGCGTCTTTGCGGTTAACGACAAGGTGGACCGCGATCTGGACAGCGAAGGGCAGTCGATTACGGCGAAAACCGTGTCATTGTTGGCGAAACCGGACCAAGTGGAAAAACTACTCGTAGCAAGCTCTGTCGGACGTTTGGAGCTTTCTCTACGGCGGCCGGACGATGAGTCCGATGACGAAGAAGCCGATGACGATATGACCGCACTAGGCGAGCTCCTGCGAGACGGCGGCGAGCTGGGAGTCGAGAAGAAAGCCCAACCGGCCCGCGAGACGGCGGATGATTTCGCCGAGTTCCTGCGCAACGGCGGCGCCACGGCGCCGGCCGCCCCCGAGCCGCCGGTCGCCGACACGGCAACCTACCCGACCATGCTGATTATGACGCCCACGGGCGTGCAGCAATTCCGCTGGAAAGATCCGAATCAACTGCCCGAGGAAGTGCAAGAAAACCTGACCGCCACGCCCGCGCCGATCAACATGGCGCCGGTGAGCCCAGCCCCGCTGGGCGCCACGATCGCTCCGAACCCGCTCGACGGTGTCGCCACGGGGCCGGCGCCCACCGCGGTGGAGGAGCTTCCCGCGGCGGACGACGAGCCGCGCTAGTCGCCCGGAGGCGAATCACGACGACGAATGGCCAGCGCGGCAGGCTTCGCTTGCCGCTCGACGACGCTACTCACGACCAATGCAAGGATGTTCACGGATGGCTGATTACCGCTTGGCGCCGTTGGCGCTGGTCCGTCTGACTTTAGGGTTCGCAGTGTTGGGAAGCTGCGCCTCGTTGGCTCATGGCCAGGCGACGCCGTTGGCGCCGCCAGCGGCTCAGGGCGCCGTCCCGGCCCAGTCTATCACCTATCGGATCAACTCCGCCTCGCAACGGCTGGAGATGATCGTCAACACCAGTCGTATCCTCACCCTGGACCAGAACGTTCCCCGGGTGTTTGTGAACAACCCGGACTTGGTCCGGGCCACCCCGCTCTCGCCCAACCAGATTCAAGTCTCGGCGATGCGGCCGGGCGTGACTCAGGTCAACATGTGGGACGAGCAGCAGCGGGTATTCACGGTCGATGTGATCGTGCGGCCCGACGCCCGTGAGCTGGAGGACCTGCTCAAGACGGAGTTTCCCGACGCCTCGCTCACGCTCCGGCCGTTGTCGCAAAGCGTGGTCGTGTCGGGCAACGTGCCCACGCCGGAGATGGTCAGCCGGATTGTGACCGTGGCCAAGGATTACTACCCCAATGTGATCAACAACATGTACGTGGGCGGCGTGCAGCAAGTCATGTTGCATGTGAAGGTGATGGAAGTCTCCCGGTCCAAGCTGCGGCAACTGGGCGTGGACTGGGCTGCGATCGGCAAGGATTTCTTCGTGGTCAGCACGCCCTCGGGCATCGGCAACGCCGGCGTCTTGCAAGGCGGGACCCCGGCCGGGTTTGGCGACACCTTCCGCTTTGGCATTATTGGCAACGATACGGCGTTCTTCGGGTTCCTGGACGCCTTGCGGCAAAAGAACCTGGCGAAGCTGCTCTCGGAGCCGACGATTGTGACCGTCAGCGGGCGCCCGGCCACGGTGAACGTGGGCGGCGAGTTCCCGATCATCGTGCCCCAAAGCTTGGGCACCGTGTCGATCGAGTATCGGCCCTTCGGCACACGCGTCGATTTCGTGCCGCTGGTTCTGGGCAATGGGCGGATTCGCCTGGAAGTGCGTCCGCAAGTGACCGAGCGCGACGACGCCAACGGCGTGAACGGCGTGCCGGCGTTGACCACGCGTTATGTCGATACGGCGGCCGAAATGCAAGCGGGGCAGACGCTCGCCTTGGCGGGTTTGATCCAGCACCGTGTCGAGTCCGAGAACCGCGGCATTCCGGTGCTGGCGGAGATTCCCTGGGTCGGCTCGGCTTTCCGCCGAGTGGAGGAGCGCGTGAACGAGGTCGAACTGCTGTTCCTGGTGCGGCCCGAGTTCGTGGACGCGCTGGACCCGTGCGAGGTGCCTCCCTGTGGCCCGGGCGAGTTCACCACCACGCCCAACAATACCGAACTGTACATGCGCGGCTACAACGAAGTGCCCAAGTGCTGCGACAACGGGGCTTGCGAGACGACCGGGGGCGCCGTGCCCGTCGGCGGCTACGAGACGTATCCCGGCGCGATGTCGGCCCCGGTGATGACGCCGAATTACTCGACTCCCGGCGTGGAGGCGCCCGCGGCGCTGGGCGACCCGTATCTTGGAAATAACCGGTCGCCCGCGACCGGCGCTGGGGTGGTGTCGGCCCCATCGGCGCAGCCGCAGTTCATCGGCCCCCTGGGTTATGACGTATTAAAGAAATAGGCGGCTAACATTTCGTCGCCAGAGTCCATCTTGGGTTCCCGTCACGTTTGGTCCTTTCCCCCCTGCACGCATGAGCACCGTACTGCGACTGGCGATCGTCGATCCTCAGGACGCCGCGCGCGAATCGCTCAAGTCCATGCTCTTGGGCATGGACATGGTGTGGCTCGAGGCCGAGTGTTCCCGCTACGAGTTCTTTGCCGACGTAGTCGGGCAAACGCAACCCGAAGTGGGCGTGATCTCGCTCGACGCGAACCCGGAGAAGGGGTTGGCGCTGATCGAGAGCGTCCGGCAGATCGCGCCGAACTGCGCCATTCTGGTCGTGAGCAGTTCGTCCGACGGCCAGTTGATCTTGCGGGCCATGCGGGCGGGCGCCAAGGAGTATCTGAACAAGCCGCTGGGCGTGGAAGACTTGATCCAGGCCCTCCACCGCATTGGCAATCATGGAGCGGCCGCTGGCGGTCGCAACCGTGGTTGCACGGTGATCGCCGTGGGCGGCTCCACGGGGGGCGTGGGCAGCACCAGCGTGAGCGTTAACTTGGGCTGTATCCTCGCCAAACAGCCGGGCAACAGCGTGGCCCTGGTCGATCTGGACCTGTCGCTGGGCGACGCCGACGTGTTTCTCGATACGATCCCCGACTATACGCTGGTGGACGTGGCGCAGAACATCACGCGGCTGGACTTCGCGCTGCTCAAACGCTCGCTGACCAAGCATAGCTCGGGGCTGTACCTGCTGCCGCGCCCGGTGCAATTGCAAGACACCTCGCTTGTGACGCCGACCGACTTCCAGCGCGTGCTGGGGTTGATGAAGGCGTCGTTCTCGCACCTGATTCTCGATCTGTCGAAAGCCTATAGCGAACTGGACATGGTCGCCCTGCGCGAAGCGACCCATGTGCTGCTGGTCACGCAATTGGACCTGCCTTGCCTGCGAAACGTGGTGCGGCTGCTGATGTCGTTCGACGAAATCGAGGGCCTGAAAGATAAAGTCAAGATCGTCGTCAACCGCGCCGGCCTGGACGCCGGCCAGATCGGGCTGAAGAAAGCCCAAGAGACGCTCGGGCGAGAAATTTTCTGGCAGATTCCCAACGACTACCGCGTGATGGTCGAGGTCCGTAACAACGGCGTGCCGCTCATCGACCACGCCCCGCGGAGCGGCATCGCGCAGTCGTTCGTTGGTCTGGCCGATACCTACTCCAGCACCCCCGCGAACGACGAGCAAGACGACGACCGCAAAACTCCTGGCGGCCGCCGCTGGCTCAGCTTCTGGCCCGCCAAGGCTGGCAAACAGCCCACCGAGAAGGCGTAAGCGCCTTCGCCCCTTGCGGCGAATCGGTTGCAAGGCCATCAAGTTGCATGGTCATCGAATTGGTCGCGCATGAACAATTCAGAGCGCGCTCGTTCGGCTTCTTGAACATGGCCCGTAGGTTGGGGCCGGCTAACCCGCGTGGTCGAAAGGCTCTATAATTTCGGTAGCGCCGCTGGGCGTGCGTGGCCGCAATTGGCCTTTTGAGTGATTTCGCCATGCAAAGTCCCTTTCCCGGAATGGACCCCTACCTGGAAACGCACTGGGGTGACATTCATACCAGCTTGATTGTCTACGCCCGTAATCAGCTCAACGCGCGCCTTCCGAATGATCTTCAGGCGCGGGTGGAGGAAAGTCTGGCCGTGCAAGAGGATAAGGAGCGCGTGCGCACCGTTTACCCTGATGTGCGCGTGGTCGAAGAGCCGGACGTATCGCCGGGCGATGAGGGCGTGGCGACCGCTACGCTGACCGTGGCCGAACCTTGTCTTGTGCGCCTGACCGACGAGCCGCGCACCGAGCGGCATTTGGAGATTGTCGATACGAGCGATGGCGGCCGGGTGGTGACGGCGATCGAAATCCTCAGCCCCGCGAATAAGACGGGCGCCGACGGCCAGTTGGCCTACATTCGCAGGCAACGCGAATATCTCGACGCGGGCGTGAACCTGGTGGAGATTGATCTGGTTCGGGCTGGAGGTTTTGTTCTGGCTGTACCGCCCGAGCGGCTCCCCGCAAGCTGCCGCACGCCGTATTTGATTTGCACGCGCCGGGCGACTCGCCGCAATTATGCGGAACTGTACCCCGTTCCGCTTCGGCAGTCTTTGCCGAATATTCCCCTCCCGCTGCGGCCCTCGGATAAGGACGTGATCTTACAGCTTCAGCCGCTCCTGGACGCCTGCTACCGCGATGGCCGCTACCATCGGTTGAATTATCGCGTCGATCCCACGCCTCGCCTGGGCGAAGCCGACGCCTCTTGGTTGGACGAGGCCTTGCGCGCGAAAGGGCTACGCTGAGAGGCTGTGAATGTTTTGTCAAATCGTCGTAGCGGCGGCGCGAGCGCCGCCGCTACGGAAAGATTCACAACCTCTGAGCGGAGCGGGATTAGAAGCGGTGTTTTTCGTCGCGTCTTGCAGTCCGGAGGCAGGTTTGTCTCCGGGTAGTGTTGACTGCCGAGAACCGCGCGTGATTCCATAAGCTAGGGTTTTCTAGGGAAAGTTTGAGTCTCCCTCTCTCCCTTGGGAAAACTGGCAATGGCGAAGGCGTACGTAAACAACATTCCCGCCCCCGAGGCGGCGAAGCAGGAAGAGTTCGAGAACCTCAAGCGGCGGATTCACACCAAGTTGGTCGATAAGCTCGACTTGACCAAGGTGGGCGAGCTGCAAGGCGACGTGTTGCGCCGCGAGATTCGCCTGGTGGTCGAGCACCTGTGCGACACCGAGGACACCTTCCTCAACCGCAACGAGCGCGAACGCCTGATCGAGGAAGTGCTCGACGAGACGTTCGGCCTGGGGCCGCTGGAATTGCTCCTCAAGGATGAGTCGATCAGCGATATTCTGATTAACGGTCCCAAGAACATCTATTGCGAACGCCGCGGAAAACTCGGCAAGTCCAACGTCGAGTTCCGCAACAACGACCACCTGATGCAGATTATCGACCGCATCGTCTCGAAGGTGGGACGGCGCGTGGACGAAGTATGCCCGATGGTGGACGCGCGGCTGCCCGACGGCTCGCGGTTTAACGCCATCATCCCGCCCCTAGCGCTGGATGGGGCGTGCGTGTCGATTCGCCGTTTCGGTTCGCACCCGCTCAAGCTGGAGGACTTGCTGAACTACAAGGCCTTCACGCCCGAGATGGTCATGCTCCTGGAAGGGGCGATGAAGGCCCGGTTGAACGTCATCATTTCGGGCGGCACGGGGTCGGGGAAAACGACGCTCTTGAACACGCTGTCGAGCTTCATTTCCAATGACGACCGCATTGTGACGATCGAGGACGCCGCCGAATTGCAGCTCCAGCAGTCGCACGTGGTCCGGCTGGAAACCCGGCCGCCCAACATCGAAGGCAAGGGCGAAGTGACCGCCACCGACCTGGTCAAGAACGCCCTCCGCATGCGGCCCGAGCGGATCATCATCGGCGAATGCCGCGGGGCGGAAACGCTCGACATGCTTCAGGCCATGAACACGGGCCATGAAGGCTCGTTGACCACGCTCCACGCCAACACCCCGCGCGACGCGCTGGCCCGGTTGGAGACGATGATCATGATGTCGGGCTTCGAGTTGCCCATCAAGGCCATGCGAACCCAGGTGGCCAGCGCCGTGGACCTGATCATCCAGGCCAACCGCTTGCAAGGCGGCATTCGGCGCGTGACGCACATTACCGAAGTGGTGGGCATGGAGCAGGACACCATCGTCATGCAAGACATTTACAAGTACGTGCAGACCGGCATCGACGAGTCGGGGCGGACCCGTGGGCACTTTGAATCGACGGGCATCCGCCCCACGTTCATGGCTCGCTTGGAAGCCGCCGGCGTACGCCTGCCCGCCAGCGCCTTCCGCCAACGCGTAATGCTGGTGGATTGAGGAAGTGAGTCGCGAATTGTGAGTCGTGAAGAAGCAAGGGGAGCCAGGCGGCCTGTTCGGCCGACACGGCGCTTTCAACTCGCTGTCTTCCAACGCACCTCGCCATTCACGACTCGCGGCTTCCTACTCACTATTCGCTTCTTCAAACGATTCGCCACGTTATGTCGATCCTGATCGTAAGTGCGGCTGTGTTTCTGGGCGTGACCGCCTTGGTGGTGGGCCTGGCGACGATGCTTCGCGGCGAAAGCCGCTCGAAAGCTGAAGACCGCCTGCAAGTCTTGACCGCCGGCGGGGGCCGCGGCCCGGTGCGCGAGGAAAGGCTCAACTTGCTGGCGCAGCCGCTGGATGATCTGCCGAGCGTGGTGGAGCAGTTCTTTTCGCGGTTCGGCAATGTGCGGCGGTTTCTGGAGCAGGCCGACAGCCGCATGAGTCCGACCAAGTTTCTGGCGATTTCCGGAGGTCTGGGACTGGGGGGAGCGGCGCTGTGTGTGGTGTCGCCGCTTCCGGTCGCCCTGGCGCCGTTTCTGGGCCTGATGCTGAGCGTCATGCCGCTCATGCTGATGTTCCTCAAGCGTCGCCGGCGCATCAACGCGTTCTCCAAACAGTTGCCCGAAGCCTTGGAGCTGCTGGCCCGCGCGCTGCGCGCCGGCCATAGCTTGGGCGCCGGCATGAACCTGGTGGCGCAAGAAATGGCGCAGCCCATGCGCAAAGAGTTTCAGACCGCCTACGAAGAACAGAACTTCGGCATTCCGCTGGAAGAAGCGCTGGAAAACATGACCGACCGCGTGCCGAACTTGGACCTGCGGTTCTTCGCCACGGCCGTCATCTTGCAACGGCAAACGGGCGGTGACTTAGCGGAGATTCTCGACAAGATCGGTTACCTGGTCCGCGAACGGTACCGCATTTGGGGACAGGTTCAGGCGTTGACCGGCGAAGGCCGCCTCTCGGGCATCGTGCTGTTGGCCCTGCCGCCGGCGCTGTTCCTGGCGATCCTGTATTTGAATCCCGAGTACGTGATGATGCTCTTTACCGACCCGCTGGGCAAGAAGATGCTCGCTGGGGCGATCTTGCTCCAACTGATGGGAGCCGTGGCGATCCGCAAGATCGTGAACATTAAGGTATAACGACCATGACTAATTTGCTTGCCCTCACGTTGGACCTCGCCTTGCTCACGCCGTTGGCCGCCTTTGGCGCCATGGCGGCGATGGCGTGGCTGGCCGTGGAGAAGTTCTTCGGCTCGCCCGACCGCGCCCACCAACGGTTGGACGAGATTCGCGATCCGCGTAAGCGGCGCCGTGACGAACAAGGCGCTGCCGGCGCGAAATCCGGCGCGATGAGCCAATTGCTGGAGAAAGCCTCGCCGGCGCTGTCCAAGCCGCTTACGCCCAAGTCGGAGAAAGACGCCGCCAATCTGAAGTCGCGGCTTTCGTTCGCCGGTTTTCGGGGCGATGCGGCGGTGTCGGTGTTCCTGATGCTCAAGCTGATCGGCCTCTTGGGAGGCGCGGCGATGGCGGGGGGCGCCGCGCTCCTGTTCTCCAGCTTCACCATGATGACCCTGCTCAAGGTGCTGATGGCGGCGGGCGTTTCGTTCTTCCTGCCCGACGTGCTGGTGTGGTTCCTTGCCAAGCAGCGCAAACAGGCGATCTTCCTGGGCCTGCCCGACGCGCTGGACCTGATGGTGGTTTGCGTCGAGGCGGGGCTGGGCCTGGATCAGGCCATGCGCAAGGTGGCCGAGGAAATGAAAAAGTCGTACCGCGTGATCTCCGAGGAGTTCGGCATGTGCAACATGCAGCTCCAAATGGGCCGCGGGCGGACCGAGGTGCTGCAAGACCTGGGCAAGCGCAACGGGGTGGACGACCTCCGCACGCTGGCGTCGATCATCATTCAGGCCGACAAGTTCGGCTCCAGCATCGCCCAGGCCCTGCGCGTGCAAAGCGACGCCATGCGCACCCGCCGCAGCCAGATTGCCGAAGAGAAAGCCGCCAAGACCGCGGTCAAGCTGATCTTCCCGCTGGTGATCTTCATCTTCCCCGGCATCTTCGTGGTGCTGGTCGGCCCCGCCGCCATCACCATGATGCGCGAGATGTTCCCCGCCATGCAGGGTGCGAAGTAAGGCGTTACGGCGCGAACCTTATTCTGTTGACGCTCTCTCGCGGTATTCTCGCCGCGAGACAACCAACGGCGCCCAAATAGAGCGGGACGGTTGAAGCTTAAGACGGTGATTGGTGCACGGTCAACCGCCGCCGAGCTTTCAATTTGATGGTTTCTAAGGGGCGGCCAGCACATCGGTAAGCGTCGATTTCGATTTCTTCCTCTTTCGTCAGCGTTCCTTCGCGGGCCTTGGCGGCAAACGCATTCATTCGCGCCATGTCGTCCGGCGAACACAGGATCGTTTTAGCGAGAATCGCCAAGGGCCCAACAGCCACGTGATTGAGGATTCTCCCTACTAACCCGAAACGCAAGCGAGGATAGCACTTCCGTCCTCGCTAACGCTTCGGGTTAGTGACAAAAAATCGCCAAACGGTACCACTCCCCACCGCCGTCAGAGTCCTAACCATTTGCGGGCCTCGGCGGCCAGGCGGCGTTGGGTTAGCGTGACGAGCGGTTCTTCCAAGTTGCGACCGCCTAAGCGGATCTTGCTTTCCAAGTGGCGGTCGTCGATCTCGTGACGGTCGAAATCCATGTGCCGGCGTAGCGGTTGCTTGCCGATCGCGCCGCGGCGGTCGATGCGGTCGGGCGGGCGGTACTCCAACCGCGGGCCAAAGTCCTGTCCGACGGTATGCACCAGGCACGCGTGCCGTGCGTCTTCCTCGCGGAACGTGTGCAGACCGTTCTCCGGCTCCAACAGCGGGAACGCCAGCGGCCCCCGAATCCGCAGTGCCAGCCCCACCACGCCTTCTTGCTCTGTCGCCAGAAAGGTCAACGGGTCGTTGACCGCCGCCGCGCGCAGCACCGTCTCACCAGATTGCTTCAGCTTGGCGCGGTCCACGCCGGGACCAAGTCCCACAAAGAACTCGCTGGAGGCCAGCGGTTCCGTCTCGCCCGCGGCCAGGCGGTGGTAAATGCTCTCGGTCAGCGTCCGCAGAGCGTACAGCGAAACCTGGTAGTCCCGCTTCTTCGCCAGGCGGTAATACGCCAAGGCGAGCGCGTGAAGCCATTCCGGCTCCTCGCCATAAACCACCAGCGTTACCAGGTCCGATTCGCCAAAATTCAACGTGTAGAGATCAAAGACGAGCGACGACAATTCCTTGCTAAGCAATTCCGCCTGTTGCACGCAGCCGCCTGTGTCCACCGCCTGGCCTTGATAACAGGCCAACAGAATGCGGTCCTCCAGTTCCGCCGCGCCGCTGCTTAGACGGCTGACGCGCTCGTGCAGCTTGCGCAGCGCCGCCAGGCGCTGCAGGCGTTCGTGGTCGCGCTGGGGAACTCGCTTTCCCCGGAGCAATTTCCTTTCGATCTGTTCCAGTCGAAAGACGGTGTTCTCGATATCCAACACCGCGTGCGACTGCTGAAGGCGAAAGGCCTCTCGCCGCAATTCCACACACTGCCGGGCCACCGACGCCACGCGCGGATCGTTCACACCGGCGGTTTCTTCGCTCTCGCCGCCTTCCGCCTTGCGCCCGTGCGTCTTCACGCGCAGCCCTTGGGCGCGCATCTCGATCTCGGCCGTCAGCGGCGTATCGTGGGCGAACTGGTTGAGCGCGTCGGCCAGCGGCGCCAGCAATTCGCGCTCGATCGCCCGCTTGAGCGGTCGCGCGCCATAGCGCGGATTGTAGCCGCGCTCGGTGAGGTGCGCCGCCAGGTCGTCGGTCAGGTCGAGGTGCAGATCGCGATAGCGCACCCCGTCGCGCTGTTCCAACAAGTTCAACTCCCGCCGCGCGATCCGCCGCAAGAGCTTTTCGCCCAGCGGATTAAACGGGACGACACGGTCGATGCGATTGACCAGCTCGGGCCGCAAGAAACGCCGCACCGCGCGCAGGTAATGCTCCCGCACGCCTTCGGCCGCCTGCGCCTCGTCGCCAAAACCCAGCGCCGCCCGCTTGTGGTCTTCGGCGCCCAGGTTCGAGGTCATAATCACCACCGCGTTGCTGAAATCGGCCAACCGGCCCGCGGCGTCGGTCAAGCGCCCTTCGCCCAGCACTTGCAGCAGCATGTCGAACAGCCGCGGGTGAGCCTTCTCGAATTCATCCAGTAGCACGACGCCGAAGGGCTGCTCGCGAATCCGGGCGGTTAAAAAACCTTCCTCGTGGAACGTGCCGCCAATCAGGCGATCGGCCGCCAGCGGGTCGGCGTACTCGCTCATGTCGATCCGCGTCATGCGGCGGGCGTCGTTATACAGGAACTCGGCCAGGGTCTTGGCCATCTCGGTCTTGCCCACGCCGGTGGGACCGATGAACAACAACGAGGCAATCGGCCGGTGCGGCCGGGTCAGGCTCGCCTTGATCGTGGCCAGCAAATCCACAATCAAGTCCACGGCCTCGTCTTGGCCGATCACCCGCGACATGAACCATTGCCGCGCTTGCGCCAGATCGAGGCGACGGCTTTCGTCAAGCAAGTCCAGAGGCAGCCCCGTCTCGACCGCGAAGGCGGCGGTCACGGCCGCGGCGTCAAGAGGCGGCGCCGGGCTTCCGTCAACCTCCTGACGAGCGGGGCGCGCCAGCTCCTTGTTGGAATCGCCGCCCGGCGCGGCGCCATCAAGCGGAAGCGGGGCCGGGGCGCCGTGGGGGGCGCGCCGAGCGCGTGGTCCACTCTGGGGATTCCGGTCTTCCAGCAAGTTATGCAGGAACCGGAGCGGCCGGCCGGGATTCGCCGAATAGGTGGCGTAGCGACGGTGCAGGCGGTCGATGGCGTCCAGCGCATCGTCGGTCAAGGGCGACGGTCCCGGCGTGTGATGCGCCGCGTACTGGTGGAGAATGCTCCGACTTTGCTCAGCCGTTGGCTCTTCCACGCGGATCACAAAGAACGCATCCAGCAGGTTCGGCGAACGACGCTCGATGTGCGTCAACTGCTCGGGCGTGCATTCGCAGATCGCCAGCACGTCGCCCCGCTCCAGGTGCGGACGGAGGAAACTGGCCACGCCTTGCTGGTTCCCCTCGTGCTTGCCGACCTCCATCAACTCCAGCAAGTTGCCCAAGTAGAGGAGCGCCTTCTGTTTGGCCGCCTCGCGGCACAGCTTCTGGCAGCGTTCCTGCCACATGCCATAGCCGGTCATGCCCGACACCAGCCGCGCGCCGCTGGTCGCCCGCAACGGCGTGTTGGCCAGCCCGAACGCGGCCCGGCGGCGAGCCAGTTCCAACACCAACGCCGTCTTGCCGACGCCCGAGGCGCCCACCAGCAGCGCCGAGCGCGGGCGGCGGCCGGTGAGCGCTTCAGCCAGACGCGCCACCAGCGGCTCTCGCTCGAAGACCGGCCCCCGCGCCATGTGCGTCAGGTCGGTGGTCACATCACGCAATGTCGAAGGTTTGTCGTCTTCCTGTGCGACGGCCCGTTCGCGCGGCGTGCGGACCGAAACGCTCGTTGTCGTGGACCTTACCTCGACTTCCGCGACGCGCTGGAGCCACACCAGCGGGCGGAGCGAAGCGGTGGCTTTTTGCCGCATCAGCGCAAAGCGAATGTGACTTGGCAGGAGTTTTTGCAGTTGCTCCTCGTCCTCGGCCACGACTTCAATATCCAGCGCCGGCACGTAGGCGATGACCGCGTCCTCGCCATGAGCCCAAGTGATGACGTGGAAAACCAACTCCACCGGCTGTGTCCAACAAACATCGGTATGGGGCGAGTCCAGTTCGATCCGCACTTGCCGCACTTGGGGCGCCTCGGTCGGCCGACGGCGATACAGCGTCACGGGACCGTCGTTCGCGACGATCCACGCCACCCCGCGGTGGATCTCGTCGGTCAACCGCTCCAAGTTGCGTCCGATCGCTGACACCTCGGGGTAGAACAACGGCAGCAGCAATCGGCCGCCGTCGTCCAGCGTCAAGTCCACGGTCTCCACGCGAAACGGCAAAGCAGGCATCGGCGCGTCAACGTCAAGAGAAAAGGGTGCGACACCGTCCTATTGAAGCAGATCGGTCGCCCCAAAACCACTAAGCGAGGGGGTGAGGGAGGGTGTAGGGAGTTTTGAAACCACCGATGCGCATAGGCAAGAAAAGGTTCGCCATCCCCCGCGACGAACTTGGGGCCAGGAAGCCGATGTTTTTCCAGCTTCAAAAGTCGATTTCGCCTCTTCCCTCCGATTTTTTCTGCGCTCTTCTCATACCCTCTTTATCCGTGCCATTTGTGGTTTCAATTCTTACCATTTCGGTTGGGTTCCACCTGCATTGCTTGCACGCAACGTTCCCGGCGTTTGCATCAACAACACCCCATCGGGCGGGGTTCTCGCCCGTCTTGCCGCGACTCCGGGTTCGCGATACGATTAAACTCTTTCCCCCACATTCCCGATGAGAGTGCGATAGGAATCGCCGGCCATGAAAAAAGAAGGTCATCCCAAATACTTTGAAACGACCGTCTCCTGCGGTTGCGGCAATACGTTCATGACGCGCAGCACCCGTAAAGAGTTGAAGGTCGATATTTGCAACGCCTGCCACCCGTTCTATACCGGGCGCGTGAAGTTTGTGGACACCGAGGGACGCATCGAGAAGTTCCAAAGCAAGTTCAAGGCGGGCGCCTACGCCAGTTTGCAGCAGAAGCCGCAAAAGAAGAAGAAGCAGGCTGCCGCCAGCGACGAAGAGTAGCCGCCCCTCTCTTGCGCCAGCATTCTCGGCTGGCTTGACTCCTCCGCTGGACGGACCCGAGGCGTTCGTCCCCATAGGGCGGAGGCGTGTCTTTTTTCGCGGACAGAGTTTCCTCTGTCCCTTCTCTCCAAGCCAAGAAGAGACCGGATCAAAGTCCGTTCAACCACGTCAGGTTCTCTACGCGGCGAATGACAGCGGCCGTATAATACGGCGTAAGCGTTTCACTTTCAACGACGCGCTGCGTGCGCGGTTTTCTCATGCGCGAGAAACTCGAAAAAACCTTGGGGCGATTCGAGGAGCTGGAGCGGCAGATGTCGGACCCGGCGGTGATCTCCGACTCCAACCGCGTCTCGGCCATTGCGCGCGAACATGGGTCGTTGGCCCGCCTGGCCACCAAGTTCCGCGACTATAAGGGCCTCAACCAGCAATTGGCCGAGCTGCGGCAGATGGCCGAGAGCGACGACCCCGAGGAGCGCGAATTGGCCGAGGCCGAGATCGAAGCCATCAAGCCCCGCCGGGAGCGCCTCTGGGAAGAACTGCTGGAGATGACCATTGGCGGCGAAGACGCCAACCGCTCGCGGTGCATCATGGAAATTCGCGCCGGCACCGGCGGGGACGAGGCGGCCTTGTTCGCTCGCAACTTGTACGAAATGTACCGCAAGTACGCCGAGGAATGCGGCTGGAAGTGCGAGGTTCTGGAAGCCTCGCCGACCGAGCTGGGCGGCTTCAAGGAAGTGATCCTTTCGGTCGATGGCGAAGGCTGCTTCCGCATTTTGCGTTACGAAAGCGGCGGCCATCGCGTGCAGCGGGTGCCCGAGACCGAGACCAAGGGCCGAATCCACACCTCGGCCGCCACCGTGGCGGTGCTGACCGAGCCGGAAGAAGTCGAAATCGATATCGACCCCGCCGAGGTGCGCGAAGAGACGATGCGGGCCAGCGGTCCCGGCGGCCAGCACGTGAACAAGACCTCGTCCGCCATTCGCCTGACGCATCTTCCCACGGGCATTACCGTGTCGATGCAGGACGAGAAAAGCCAGCACAAGAACCGTACCAAGGCGTGGCGCATCCTTCGCAGCCGACTGTACGACAAGCGCAAGCGAGAGGAAGATGCTAAACGCTCCAGCGAGCGCAAGAGTCTGGCGGGATCAGGCGACCGAAGCGAGCGAATTCGCACCTACAACTTTCCCGAGAACCGGGTGACGCATCATCCGTTGGGCCTGTCGATCTACCACCTCGACCAGATCCTGGCCGGCGACTTGGGCCAGATCATCGACCCGATCCTGGAGTACGAAAAACAACTCCTCCGCGATTCGATGAAAGAACCCGCCAAGGAGAAAAGCGTCTAAGCCACACGCGACCCATTGCGCCGAGTAAGCCCCGCCACGATCCTGACCCCTGAGAAGTTGTGAATGATGGTAGGTCCCGCCTGCCGGGCGGGACCCTCCTAGAAAAAACCACGGAGATCGCAGGCAAGAAGAAGGTCCCGCCCGGCAGGTGGCGCCTACTTTGCGAAAGATTCACAACCCCTGACCCCTGACTCCTCCGCTCTCATGCCGCAAACGGAAACATGGACGATTGGCCGTCTGCTCACCTGGACGACCGACTATTTGAAAAAAAGCGGGTCCGATTCGCCGCGGCTGGATGCGGAAATCCTGCTGGCCGAAGCCTGCGGCTGCGAGCGAATCAAGCTGTACGCCACCTTCGGCGACGAACCGACCGAGCAAGCCCGCGTCGCTTTTCGCGAGCTGGTGCGCCGCCGCGCGGAGCATACGCCGGTGGCGTACCTGGTGGGACATAAGGAGTTTTATTCGCTCCCGTTCCGCGTTACGCCGGACGTGCTCATTCCGCGGCCCGAGACGGAACTGCTGGTGGTGCAGTTGGTGGATCTGGCGGGCGCTCGCGCGGAGAGCACGCCTCTGGAAATTGCCGACATTGGCACGGGCAGCGGCATCCTGGCGGTGTGCGCGGTCAAGCACGTTCCCGATTGCCGCGTGACGGCGGTGGATATGAGCGCGGCGGCGCTGGAGGTGGCGCGGATCAACGCTCGCGACCTGGAGGCGGCCCAGTCCATCGAGTTCATCCAGAGCGACTTGTTTGACGCCGTGCCCGCCGAGCGGCGATTCGACTTCATCCTGAGCAACCCGCCCTACGTGAGCGAGGCCGAGTATGCCGAACTCTCGCCCGAAGTGCGGGACCACGAGCCCCGACTGGCGCTCACGGCGGGTGAACGGGGCACCTCTGTGATCGAACGGCTCATTCCCCAGGCGGCCGAACGGCTCAAACCGGGTGGTTGGTTGTTGATGGAGATCAGCCCCATGATTGAGCGCCGTGTCCACGACCTGTTCGCCGCCGATGACCGCTTCGAGCAGGTCGCCACAGTCAAGGACGAAGCGCTGCTTGCCCGCGTCGTGCGGGCGCGCAGGACGTAGGGTGAGACAAGTCCGCTGAATCCCCGCAGGCGCGAAACCCCGCGCGATGGCGCGGGCGACTTCGTATTTTTGTGCCTTGATAGAAGGCGGGATCAGGTCCGTCTTTGAAAGTATCTTATGAACCCGAAAACGTGGTTAATTCTGGCCGGTTTGTTGGGCGCCCTGGGCGTGACGCTGGGGGCGTTTGGGGCGCATTGGCTGCCGGGTTGGTTGGAAGGGCACGACCTGGACGCCACGGAAGTCAACAAACGCATGCACAACTGGGAAGTGGGCGTGCGATACCAGATGTACCACGCGTTGGCTCTGGCCGCGGTCGCGCTGCTGGCGCTGCGGCGTCCCACCCCCTCGCTCACGATTGCGGGCGTATGCTTCTTGCTGGGTGTGCTGATCTTTTCGGGCCTGCTCTACGCGCTGGTGATTAGCGGCGTCAAGATTCTGGGCGCCATTGTTCCCATCGGCGGCGTGTTGATGATTATTGGCTGGCTAGCGCTGACCGTCGCCGCCGCGGGGATGACAAGCTCGAATGTTCCCTGAGTTGAGCCGCCGCATTACAGCGAGTAGAAGTCGCTCGCCGCATTATGCAAGCACGCGAACTTGCTGATGCTTTGTCGTTGTCGCTGGCGCGTTTTGGAACGAAGTCGAGCCTGAGCGGAGACCGTTCGACGTCCGGTCGGCGCCGATCGTCGTATGTCGGATTGGTTTTTCTTCGGGCGCTGTCGCCGGGCGATTGGCTTCTGCCGCGGTGAGTCATTTCCGCAATTCGCGCCGGTCCGCGCCGAGACGTCCCTTCTTACATACAGGTCCACGCCACAATAGAATGGATGTTGTTGTTCGTAGGAACTCATCATGATTCTCTTTGTACGGGACGAAGGCGGTTGTAGCCGGCACACAACCATTGAGCCTTAAGCTCTTCCACCCCATCACGAGTGCTAGGACAAACGCTTCCTCGCCAAGAAGGCCATGGTTGAGTATCCCGGCGTTCAGCCCGACGTGGCGCGTCGCGCGGGTTTGGATTTCAGCACGCCCAATCGGCCATGCCCGTTAGTTTTTTCATTGGGCGGCGGAGAAATGCGCGGATGAACGAGACGGGCCCTCAAAGTAACTTTGGCATCGCCGATGCCATGATCTTGATCGCCGCGACCGCCGCGGCCTTAGGCTGGCTCAGGAATCCACTCGACTGGAGCATTGCCTATCCCAACGAGAGCCAAATGCGCTATTACCTAAGACTGGCGCAGCTGGTCGGTACGGCGCTGGCGACGACGTGGGGGCTCGGGATTTTAGCCATCCGGTTCCGGGCCTCGCATCGCGGCGGGAGGGACGGGAGATGCCGGCCCGGTGTCGTCGCCTGCGCCGCGGCGACCGCTGGGTGTCTCATCCAATTCGCACTGATCATGATCTGGCACGCCGTGCGGAGTGAGCCGCTCTGGCCCGGTCGCGATATCATCGAGGCGCTGCTCGACCCCGCGGCGACGGGAGTCGTGGGCGGTTGGTTGGCGCTGGGACTCGCCGGGCTCTGGAAGCGTGAGGGGACCTGGATCGACGACCTCGGGATCGGCGTCGGGCTCTCGTGGTTCGTCTTATGGGTGATCCGCCTGGTTGCTCTCTGCGTCTGATGAAGTCGGCGGCACGCCGGGAACAGCACTCCACGTTTTGGCTTGGTCAACCACAACCATGCCGCCTAACCTCTGCATGGCCTCGGAAGTCAAGTAATGCGCACGGGCAGGGGGCGAAAAACTTCCGAGCTTTTTCGGACGGTGTTCTTCGGGGCTGCTTGCGCTCATTTCTTTCTTTGGCGCAAGGGAGTTGGTAGCCCCTCTTGTCGTCCTGTCGGCGCTGCGGCGCCGATCGTCGTAGTTCGGATTGGTTTTTCTTCGGGCGCTGGCGCGCCGTCGCCGGGCGATTGGCTTCTGCCGCAGTGAGTCGTTTCCGCAATTCGCGTTGGTTCGCGCCGAGACCTTCCTGCCCGTGGCGCGGCTGCGCGCAACATCTGTCAAGGCTTGACGGGAATGCCTCTCGCAACTGGGGGTCTGCCCGGTCTGCCGCCCAGTGCTGCAAAAAGAGGAGGAGCATCACTTGCATCATCGGGATGGAAACCATCAGAATAATGCGCTAGAGAATCTGGTGTTGCTCCATCCCGCGCCATCGGCAACAGCACGCCGCAAGCGGTAGACGAATGACCCCGCCGCGTCCTTCCCGGGGCGTTTGTAATGCTTGAGCGACATGCGATGAAAGTCGCCAGCGTCGTTCTGAAGGGACGGGGCAGCGGCAACGTCGCCCTGCTACCTGGCGGCCACTTGGGAATGTTCATGAACCCAGTTCGGATCGCTGTGGCGGCCATCACCGGAGTTCTCCTAAGCTCATGCGGCAGAGGGTCTGCCGCCGAGGGCCTGAGCAGTCCCCACCCGGACGACCCGGCGAAACAGGTCGAATACTTCCTCGAGAAACCGTCTGGCGAGGGCCCCTGGCCAACGATTATTCTTTTGCATGGACACCAAGAGGGCGCCCGGCCAGGAGGAAAAAGCTTTGCCGAGTGGGGCGTGCTCCAGCAACTGGCGGCGCGCGGTTATCTGGCCGTCGCGGTGTCCCAGCCCGGATACGGCAATTCGGACGGCCCGCCTGATTTCTGCGGAGCATACACGCAACACGCGGTCTCGGCCGTGATTGCCCAACTTCGGAAGGAGGCTCTGGCGGCGCCCCAGAAGCTCTTGATCCAAGGCGTCAGTCGCGGCGCCTTGACCGCGGGCCTCATCGCCGCACACGACCCTTCGGTGTCGGGTTTGGTCCTGATTTCTGGCGTGTACGACCTGCCCGCGTAGGTTGCTGACGCCGAAGCCAGCCCCGAGAGGAGTTTCGTGGTCAAGGCAATGCTGGCGGAGTCGGGAGGGACACCTGACGCGTTGAAGGATCGCTCGGTTCTGAGCGTGGCCGGCCGCATTAAGGCGGCTGTGCTAATACTCACCGGCGCCCGAGATGCCCGAACGGACGCCGCTCAGGCGCAGAAGCTGGCCGAACAGATTACGAAAAACGGCGGTAACGCCAAGGCCATCATTTATCCCGATTTCGGTCGCAAGATCCCGATCGAAGCTCGCAACAAAGACATTGATCCCTTCATCGATCGGGTGCTGGGGAACCGCGATGCCAATGAGATCGGCCACCAAGCGGCCCAACCTGCTAAGGATTGAAGTTCGCGCAGCCGAACTTCAATCGGGTGTTCAAGAAGCCTGGTGAGCGTCGCCGGGCTGCGGCTGTTTAGGGGAATGATTCGGCGCGAGGGGGCGCCGGACAGGTCAACTTCGCATGTGAGCGGGAGGTAACGCGGGCCGGCAAGCTCGGCAACGCGGCGTTGCGGCGGCAAGCGGGCAGCGAAGGCGGTGGATGAGGGCGTGGGGAACCACGGAATCGCAATTATCGCGCTGCGACCAAACCCCAGGCCACGCTGCCGACGGCCCATACGGCGAAGAAGCCGAAGAACAACACGGCCCACGCCAGGATCGCCCGCCGCCACCAGTTCATGCGCACGCCGGGCGGAAGGCGGCGCGTATTCATGTACAGCAGGGCCGCGCAGTAGAGGAACATCACCCCGCCGTTCATGGCCGACGTGAGCTTGAACAAGGCCAGCGAGCCGACGTGGACCCCCACCGTCTCCAAGAGCAGGATGCCGACCGCCGAGAAGATCATGCCCCAGAGGCAGAGGTAATAGAGGCGGCTTTCGCTCCAGGTGGAGTTTTCTCGCAGCCAGGCGACTTTCATGATGTCGCACGAGATGCGGCTCGCGGCGTCCAGCACGCCGAATTCGGTCGTCAACAGGATCGCCACGCCCATCAGCAGGAATAGCGTCTTGGCGACGGGACCGATGACTTGGGCCAGCGATTGCGCTTCGCCCCAGACAAAGCTCAGTCCTTCGCTGTACTGCTCGGCGCCGACGACGCGCTGGCCCGTGGCGTCGTAAAACAGGATGTAGCTGACCAGCGTCAGCAGGACCAGGCAGATGACGCACGTGAGAAAGAAGTTAATGAAATGTTCGGTCCCCGCTCGGCGCCACCAAACGCGCCAGCGGGCAAGGTTGTCGGCCGTCGCCGGGAAGTGGTAGCCCAATTCAGTGGTCGGTTCTTCGCGGCCGGTGATGGGGCTGGTGATCCGGCCGATGTAGCGCCCCATCCCGTAGCCCTTCTCCTTCACATAGTTGCTTTGCCCCAGGTTGAGCGTCCCCCCGGCGCCGGCAAAAGCGAGCGCCCCCAGCAGCAGCGCGGGAGTAATGTCGTCGTCCAGGGGCGGCGTAAACTGCGGCGCTCCCAGCGTGACCGTGGAGGTGAATTGCTTGACGATCGCGTCGGGCCGATCGCTCACCAGCCACACGGTTAAAACGACGACAATGACCATGATCAGCGTCACCAGCAACATCTGCACGCGCTCGATGGTCTCATAAATGACCGGACCAAGGGTGAGAATCGCCCCGCAGGCAAAAAGCCCGCCGACAGCCAACGGCGTAACGTAGGGCGAGACGAGCCGGCCTTCTTCGGTAAAGGTTGGCTCCCAGATCAGCCAACTCACCAGCTCGGCCGCTCCCTTGGCCCAGGCGGGAATGATCCACGGCAAAATGTTAAACGCCAGGAAGACCCACGCCAGCGGCTTGCTGAGGCGCACAAAGCCCGTGATGGCGCTTTCGCCGGTGGCCAACGTCCAGCGGCTGATTTCCATGTTGATGAAGTACTGCGTGGCTACCCCCAGCAGGCAAGCCCAAAAGAAAACGAACTGCGTCTTGTACGTGATGTAGGGCCAAAGGACGTACTCGCCGCTCCCGAGGGCCAACCCCGCCAGGATCAAGCTCGGCCCGATCATCCGCCGCAGAGGGACCGGCTCGGGCATGTCGCGATATCTCAGCGGCGGCAGCGTGCCTGCGGGAATCACGTCGTCGGGAACCGTCTTTTCGGCATTCAGTTCAGTTACGTCGCTCATAGCGGCCAACAACATCGGGTAGGACCAATTCCGCGCAGTCCCACGCGGAACCGGCTCGCGATGTAAGATAAGCCCCCTGCGCCCGTCCAGCAACCTTGCGAGGAGCGACGCGAAGCGGCTCCTAGCGCATCAACGGCGAGCGGCCAGCGTCGGCCGACGGATGGAAGCGGCGCGCACCGTTGCGACGCACGGCGTTACGGGATTGCGTGGCGGCGCCGAGCTTCTTCTCGAAAAAGGATCGGTAGGCTTCCCGATTCAACTACCGCCACGCCGATTGAAAATAAACCTGCGCAAAAACGAAGGGCGCCAAAGCCAATCCCAACAGGATGCAGACAGCCAGCCCCAACACCAGGCACAACGCCGAGATGGCGATTTCGGTCCGGCGGCGTAATCGCTTGAGCCGTGGGCGTGTTCGGCGCCAAGAACCAGCGAACAAGCCGTGGTCCGGCTTGAAGCGCTTACGCGACGGCGGGCTGACGCGGGCAGGGGGCGCCTGCGGAGTCATCGCGGCGCCGGGCCGGCAGACGGAATCCAAAGGCTGCGAATCGTAGCGTTCAAGAAAGGGGCTCATCGTACAAGAGCGGTTCCGGCCCGCTGGCGAAAGCTGCGTTATTACCAAGGTTTGGCGTTCCCTTGGTAATAGCGCAGCAGTGGGCTGTTTGTTACATGCCAGCCGCTCTTGCAAAGCAGACAGGTTCCCCGACCAGTTTAGCCTTCCTGATTATCGCGCCGGACGGTGACTTTTTTGCCCTTGATGGTGCTAGCGCGCAAGGCGCGGATCACCGCGCCGACGACGCTTTCGGGGACTTCGACCAGCGAGAACCGATCGGCAATGTCGATGGCGCCTACGTCGCGGCCGCTAATCCCCGCTTCGCCCGCAATGGCGCCAACCAAGTCCTGGGGCCGCACTCCCGCGCTGCGCCCCGCGCCAATATAAAGCCGCACCATGCTGCCTCCCTTGAACTTGCGTGGTCCGGCGTCTTTGCCGAACTTGCGTCCCTCGTCGCGGCCTTTGCGGCCGTTGCGGGCCGGTCGTTCTTCGCGAGGGGAGCGTTCGCGGAATGGCCGTGGAGGTGGAATCTCTTCCTCTTCTTGGGTCTCGCCGCCGGTGGACTGATGCGCCAGCTTGACCGCCGCGAGCGCGACTTTCATGCAATCGAACTCCTCGGCCAAGGTCTCCACGACGACGCGGAATCCGTCCAAATCGCCTGCCACAAGGATCTCGCGCACGGCCGAGCGAGTCATCTCCAGGCGCCGGGCCCGTAGATCGGCAATGGTCGGCACTTGTTCCACCGCGATCTTTTGCTTGGTGGCCTGCTCAAAGTTGCGCAGCAAGCGATACTCCCGCGGCTCCGCCAGCGTAATCGCGACGCCCTCTTTGCCCGCCCGGCCCACTCGGCCAATGCGATGCACATAGGCTTCGGGGGCGGATGGCACATCGTAGTTGACTACGTGGGTCAATTGCTCGATGTCCAGCCCGCGGGCGGCGACATCGGTGGCGATCACCAGTTCGGCCGAACCGCCGCGAAGCCGCTTGATGACGCGGGACCGCTGCTCCTGCGACATCCCTCCGTGCAGCGCTTCCGCGCGGTGTCCGCGAGCCGCGAGCGTCTCGGCCAGTTCATCCACTTCGGTGCGGGTGCGGCAAAAGACCAAGGCAGAAGTCGGATTCTCCACGTCCAGCACCCGGCTGAGCGCCGAGAGCTTGTACGCTCGCTGCACGATATACGCCGTCTGCCGGACGCGCGGCAACTCGCCCTTGGCGACCGATTCCCGCGCAATTTGAATGCGCACGGGGTCGCGCACGTGCTTCTTGGCGATCGAAGCGATCCGCGGCGGGAGCGTGGCCGAGAACAGCACCGTTTGCCGTTCGGGCGGCGCCGCCGAAAGAATGGCCTCCAAATCTTCCGCAAAGCCCATGTCGAGCATCTCGTCTGCCTCGTCCAGCACCACGGCCGCCACGTGGTCCAAGCGAAGCGTCTCGCGGCGGATGTGGTCTAGCGCGCGGCCGGGGGTGGCGACCACCACATCGACCCCGCGCTGCAGCCCGCGAAGCTGTGGCGTGAACGCCTGACCGCCGTAGATGGGCAGCACGCGGGCATCCAGCGAGCGGCCGTAGCGGTGCGTCGCCTCGGCCACCTGCATCGCCAGTTCGCGCGTGGGAACGAGGATCAACACGGAAGGTTTCGGGCGGTCCTTGCCGAGCGCCGCCAGGCGCTGGAGCAAGGGCAGCGCGAACGCCGCTGTCTTGCCGGTGCCCGTGGCGGCCTGTCCCACCACGTCTTTGCCTTCCAAGAGCGGCGGAATCGCCTCGCGTTGGATGGGCGTCGGCTCCTCGTAGCCGAGCGCTTGGAGCGTCTCGACGAGTTTTGCCTCTAATCCCAACGAGGTGAAATCCTGGGTGCTGGCGCCGGTTGTTTTGCGAGCCATAAGCGTAATACGCAATCGAGTTGGCGGCGAGAAATTCAGCAGCGGTAGTTCGCCGCGAGACTTGCCCTGCCGGAATTGGGGCTAATGTGATGATTTGTCGTGGTTGAATTCTCAAGAATTCAGCGATTGTTGGCTGAATTTGGAATCAGCTACAACCAAAATGGCCCGGTTCGCCTGCCGGAGGTTCATCGCGCGGCGTGCGGTGAGTACACTAAGACACGCTATTCGCCAGGAACGAACAGCGACGCGCACCCGTGGCCCTTCCCTAGATTACCGCTGCAAAGGCTATTCCATCTAGGGGCCATGTCTCGAACTTTCGGACTTTGTTCCCCATTTCATCGAGTAACCATGCGTTTTGAGAACAAGGCGGTAATTGTTACCGGTGGCAGCAAGGGCATTGGCGAGGGGTGCGCTCGGGTGTTTTCCCGCGAAGGCGGGCTGGTCGCCATCCTGGCGCGGGGGCGCGAGGCCGGCGAGCGACTCGCGAACGAGTTGACTTCTCAAGGCCCCGGCCGAGCGATTTACCTGGCGTGCGACGTGGCGCGGCCCGAGCAGTTCACGGACGCGATCGACCGCGCGGCGGCCGAATTCGGGCGGCTGGATTGCCTGGTGAACAACGCCGGTTGGCATCCGCCCGCGACGCGCATTGACGACACCACGATCGAACAGTTGGAGGCGCTCATGCGGCTCAACTTTGTTTCGACGTTTGTCGGCTGCAAACACGCCTTGCCGCACCTACGCAAGACGCGGGGGACGATTGTGAACATGGCCTCGATGGTGGGCATCCTGGGGCAAGACCAAGCGGTGGCCTATTGCAGCACCAAGGCAGCGCAGATTGGGTTGACCAAAGCGCTGGCCGTGGAGCTAGGCCCGCAGGGAGTCCGCGTGAACGCGATCTTGCCGGGCAACGTGGACACGCCGATGATGCACGAATGGGCCGCCACGCTGCCCGACCCGCAATCGGCGCTCCAGCGCGTTGCCGGCCTACAGGTCTTCGGCCGCATGGCCACGTCCGAAGAAATTGGCCGGATTGCATTGTTCCTGGCCACCGAGGACTCCAGCTTTCTCACGGGCCAGGCGATTGAAGCGGAAGGGGGCGCCAGCTTGGATTATTAACGTGGACACTCGCTTGGCGACGATCGGCGCCCGCGCAAACTGGTCAGCCCGTCTCTCGGGGGAGGCGTGGCTCATCGATCGAGGCATCGGGAAATTGATAAAATTTTTGATCCGTTGGCCAATATTTACGAGAACGGAACGAATTCCTCTCGACGAGATATAGCGAAAATCTTCCGTTGACGTCTTTTCTAGTGAGGAGTCGCATGCTTATGACGAACACGTTGCGAAGGGTGCTGCTTTGCGGCGCCGCGCTGCTCGCTGGGGGGGTGGCGGGGACGAAGACGGCTGGGGCGATGGACGTTAGTTTTATTCCGGCCGACGCGGTGGGGGCGGTGATTGTCCGGCCGCGGCAATTTCTTACGTCGCCGCAGGCCAAGCTCATGCCGATCGAGGTCTTCTCGGCGCTGGGCAAGCAACGCCTGGGAATCGATCCGCTGGACATCGAGCAGGCGGTGATGGTGTTCGACAAGCTCCGCAATCCCCAGGCGCCGCCCGAGTTCGGCGTCATCCTGCGTCTGACCAAGCCGTACCAACAGGCACAAATCCTTCCCGAAATTTTCGGCGGCGCACGGCAAGTTACGGCGGGGAGCAAGAGTTATCTCAAGGGCGACGCCAAACCGCTCAATGCCTTGCACGTACCTGATGCGCAGACCGTAGTGCTGGCCACCGAGCCGATGATGCAGCAAATGCTGGCCGTTACCGAGCCGGCCGGCCACCTGCCGACGCTGCTCCAACGGACCAACGTCGACCATCATGTGACCGCCGTCGCCTCGTTGGACGCCATGCGGGCCGAGATCAACGCGATGGTCGCCCAAGCCAGGTCCAGCCAGGTTCCACCGCCGTTTAACCAGTTTCTAGCGCTTCCCGAACATCTCTCGGCCGTGGCGCTGCGGATGAGCCTGGCCGACCAGTTCCGCATGGAATTGATTCTGCTGGCGCCGAACGATCCTTCGGCGGAAGAGCTAGAGCGCCTGGCGAAGCTGGCGGTTGCAATGGGAAGAGAGGCGGCTGAGAACGTGGCCACCCAGCAGATGCAAAAGGGCGACCCCAACGATCCCGTGCAACAAGCGACGGCCCAGTACGTAGAACGAATGGTCGACTACTATGCCGAAATGTTGGAGCCGCGGCGCAGCGGTCGCGCGGTGACCATTGCCGCTCAAGCCGACCCCGGCGCCAGCGCGGTCGGCGTGGCGGTGAGTTTGCTCCTGCCCGCCATCCGGGCCGGCCGCGGCGCGGCGGCCAATGTGCAATCTTCCAACAACCTCAAGCAAATCGGGCTGGCGATCCATAACTATCACGACACTCACCGCGAGTTCCCCACCGATATCACCGACGACCAGGGCAAGCGGCTTTTGAGCTGGCGGGTGCGTCTCTTGCCGTACCTGGAGCAAGCCCCGTTGGCCAAGCAATTCCGCCTGAACGAGCCGTGGGACAGCGAACATAACCGCCAGTTACTGGCTCAAATGCCCGCTCCGTTCAGGAACCCGGCCATCGCCGACCCCATGATGACGAATTACCTGGCGCCGCGCGGCGAGGGGACTTTGTGGGAAGGAAAATCGGGGAGAATCAGTATGTTCGACGTTACCGATGGAACCAGCAACACGATCATGCTGGTTGAGGCGAACGCCGACAAGGCGGTTCCGTGGACCAAGCCCGACGACTTGGAAGTCAATCTCCAGAATCCCCTGGCAGGCTTGGGCATGGCTCGGCCTGCCGGCTTCGCCGCGTTGTTTGCCGACGGCAGCGTGAAGATGATTTCTCCCACCATCGCCCCCGACGTGCTCCGCGCCCTCTTCACGCGTTCCGGAGGCGAAATAGTCCCGCGGGACTTTTAATTGATCCAAGAGGTGGAAATTCAGCCACGGATGGAACACGGAAGCAACACGGATACGAAGAAAGAGAAAGAACGTGTGTTTTTCTCTCGTTTCTCTTCCGTGTTTCTTCCGTGGTTCTCTTAATTCCTTCGGACCGGGCGATCATTCCTGTTTGCGTTTCTTCCGCGATGTTTTCTCTTTTTTGGCGGGCTTGCGCTGCTGGCCGTCAGTCTCTTGTTGGACGAGGCGGAAATCCAGTTCGCGGCGGTCAACGTCCACGTGAGCGATCTCGACGTGCACCACGTCGCCCAGGCGGTACGCGTTGCCTTCGCGACGGCCGGCCAACGTGTGCGTGCGTTCGTCGTAGTGGTAATAGTCGTCTTGCAGCGAGTTAACGTGGATCAACCCCTCGGCCGGCAACTCTACGCCTTGCACAAACAGGCCAAAGTCCTCGACTCCCGTGACCACGGCGTCCATTTGCATGCCGATCTTGGTCGCCAGGTAGTTGAGCAGCTTGACCTTGACCAGTTCGCGCTCGGCTTGTTCGGCTCGCTGTTCGCGTTCGGAACACAAATCGCCTAGCAACGACATCTCGCCGAAGTCCTGGGGCGGCCGATGCCCTTGCTCTAGCGCGTCGAACGTGCGGTGGATCGTTAAGTCGGGATACCGGCGAATGGGCGACGTGAAGTGGCAGTAGCAGTCGCTCGCCAAGGCGTAGTGGCCTTCTTCTTGGGGACCATAGACCGCCTTTTGCATGCTGCGCAGCACCGCGTAGTTGACCGCGTTGCGATCGGGCCGGTCAGCCACTTCTTTTAACACGCGCTGAATCTCGAAGCGGCTCTCCAGGCTCTCGGCCTGGATCCCCAACTCATGTACGAACTCGGTCAGCACTTTCAGTTTGCGAAGATCGGGCGCGGCGTGGATGCGGCGCAGGAAGAACAGCTCGCGGTCGGCCAGCGCCTGGGCCACCGCCTCGTTGGCGGCCAGCATGAATTCCTCGATGATCTGGTGGCTCTCGGTGTTCTCGGCCACGTGCGCGCCGCTGACCCGGCCTTCCGAGTCCAAGTCGATTTTGAGCTCGGGCAAGTGCAATTCAATGGCCCCCCGCGTGAACCGCCGCTGGCGCAGGATCATCGCCAACTCGTACATGCGAGCCAGTAGCTCCCAGACTTCGGGCGTTAGCTTGGAACGCCACGCCTGCCGGTCGGCCAGGTACTCGTCCACCTCCTCGTAGGCGAACCGACGCTTGCTGCGAATCGCCGAACTGCGCACCTCGGTCGCCACCCGCGCGCCGTCGGGCGTGAATTCAATGAACACCGTGCGCGCGTAGCGCACCTTGTCGGGCTGTAGGCTGGCCAGATTGTTGCTGATGATCTCGGGCAGCATCGGGATCACGCGGTCGGGCAGGTAAACGCTTGTGCCGCGCTGCTTCGCCTCGCGGTCAAGCGCCGAGCCGGCTTGTACGAAATTCGCCACGTCGGCAATGTGGACCCCCAGCCGCCAGTGGCCATTCTCGATTCGGTCCAAAGAAATGGCGTCGTCAAAATCGCGAGCGTCCACGGGGTCGATGGTGATGATCGTCTCGCCCGTCAGGTCGAGTCGGTCGCCCAGCGCTTGATCGAACTGGTCGGCCTCGCTCCGCGCGTTCTCCAGCACATCGTCGGGAAACTCTTCGGGCAGACCGAACTCCTTGATGATGGTCATGGTATCGACGCCCGGCGCTCCGCGTGGGCCGAGAACCTCGGTAATCACGCCCTCGCCTTCGTGAATGTGCGAAGGGAAGCGGACCAGCTCAATCACCACCTTATCGCCGGGCTGCGCGTTCTTGGCGCCGGGGTCGCCCACGTAGATGGCCTGCGCAAACACCGTGCCGTCCACCTGCACGAAGCTGTCGCCGCCGCGCTCGGAATACGTGCCGACAAACTGGTGCGTGTCGCGCTCGACGACTCGCGCGATCTCGCCAGCGATGCGGCCTCGCTCGCGACCCAAAATGCGCACTTCCACCAGGTCGCCGCTGGAGGCGTCCTTGCATTTTTTTTCGGGAATGAGAATGTCTTTGGCGCGTCCTTCGGCCTTGGTGACTCCCGAGGGACGCACAAAACCGTAGCCGCGCGAGGTGCGGCTGAAGATGCCGGTAAGCCGCGCTCCCTTCTTATCCGCCGCCGGCGCTTTACCTTCGGCGGGCTTGTCCTTCTTTTTGCTCTTCTTGGTTTCCCCCGGCGCGTCGGCCGCTGGCCGAGGGCGATCGACAACGGGGAACACCACATGCTTGGCGCCCCATCCGATCTTGCCTTGCTTGATGAGCCGCTTGACTGCCTTGCGGACGTCTTCTTTCGCCTCGGGCGGCAGCCCAAGCTTTTTGGCAATTACCCGCGGCTTCAGGGGCTGATAACCCGGCCGCAATACGAAGTCCAAGATGCGTTGTTGCAGATCGTCGTGTTCCATTCTCCCACTGTACCTGCCGCGCATTGCCGTCGAAAGTCCCAAGGCTACCCGCACCGATGAGCGCGGCCGGGTTCCCGCGAATGGCCTGCTAGTCAGTTTTGATTTATCAAAAACGAAGTATTGACTATTAGAAAAATGTTTTTAGATTGTTAGAGTGCGTTGGCGGGACCATGAGGGATAAAAGCAAGTGAGGAGCAACATGGACTGGAAATTAAGGCGGCAAACTGCTGACCGGCGAGCATTTACCCTGGTCGAACTGCTGGTGGTAATTGCCGTGATCGGGATGTTGGTAAGTCTCTTGTTGCCTGCGGTGCAAGCGGCGCGGGAAGCGGGCCGGCGGTCGCAATGCGGCAATAACCTGAAGCAAATGGGATTGGCTTTTCACCTTTATCACGATACGCACCGGCAGTTTCCTTCGGCCTACGTCAGCCAACCGGGCGGAGCCAGGGAAGACGCCACGACGCTCGACGCCGCGCCAGGTTGGGCCTGGGGAGAACTCCTCTTGCCGTTTCTAGAGCAGGAGAACTTGCACGCTCAGTTCGTGCATGCCGCGCCTTGTTGGGACGCGCTGAATGCGACGCCGGCCCGCGTCGTGCTTGATGTTTTTCTATGCCCTTCCGCTTCGGGCGACCGCGGGCCATTCAACGTGCTGGACGATAGCGGCGCGGTGCTGGCCACGTTCGGGCGTTCGCACTACGTCGCGAATGTCGGACAAGAGGAACCGTGGGGGTTCACCGCGTCGAGCTTCATCGGCATCGCCGACGGGCCGCTTTACCGTAACTCGACGACACGCGCGGCCGACGTGACCGACGGCCTGAGCAACACCGTGTTTGTTGGCGAGCATCATTCTGTCTTGAGCAACAAGACCTGGGTGGGCGTCGTGCCGGGAGCAGCAGTATGCCCGGCGCCGAAGTTCGCGTTCTCGACCTGTGATAAGGCGGCCACGATGGTGCAGATCCATAGCGGTCCCGCGACGGGCGAGACTCCTCCGGCGATCCACCCGCCCAATAGCCCCCTCTGCCACGTGTGCCAGATGTACGCAGAGCACCCCGGCGGCTGCAATGTGCTGCTGGGCGACGGCAGCGCCCGATTCATTTCGGCGCTAATCCACCAGCCCACTTGGGCCGCATTGTCGAGCCGCGCGGGCGGCGAAGTGGTGGGCGCGTATTGAAACCGGCGGCTTTGAACAGGCGGCTCCTTAATGCAACTTCCTCGCGGATAGATTAACTGACCATGAGCAGCTACCGACCTTGGGCATGGATCTTCGGTGCGTTGTTGCTGTATGTGGCGGGCTGCGGCCATCCCCAGGTGCAGCCGCATAACCTGGAGTTGACCGTCAAGCTGCGCACCGCGCTTTCGGCGCGGAGCCAGGAATGGCTGGCGATGAACGAAACGTTGGTAGAGGAGCAGCGCCGCGCCGGCGAAATGTCGCTGGAGGAATACGAGGCGTTTCGGAAGATCATCGCCTTGGCCCGCGAGGGCGAGTGGGAACAAGCCGAGTCCCGCTGTGTTCGCCTTCAAGCCGCCCAAGAGCCGCCGCCCGAGCGGAAAGCGCACATGGAGCGCATGAGCGAGTTGAGTCAACCCAAGTAGCGGTCGGCGGCCCACGGCGCCGCCGTGGGGATCAAGAAACGAACCAACCCCGGCGAGCTGGCGGCCGCCGGGGTTGGGTGTGGTTCATCGAGAGATGGGTGAGGAATCCTCACCCGCTAAAAATCGCCTCGCAGCCTCTGTCCCTCGATGAGTCCGATTTGCCGGGCGTCAAACTCCGGCACGGTCCACCGGTCGGCAAGACCGACCAGCTCGCGGCTCCAGCCCGCCCGACGGCGATGCTCCCGCTCGCTCCAGGTGGACCGAATAACCTCACAGGCCCGCCGGATTTCTTCCGGTGTCGGGTTATGACGTGAGCGCGCCATAGACGCACCTCCCACGCTGGAGCCCCTGTGATGCACACTATGTTAGCAGAAACACGCCGCAAGGGAAGAGAAAAGCAGCGAATCGTGAGTAGATGAGTAGGCGGTCCGGCTCGCGGCGACGCTTTACCGCTTCCGGTAGGGTGGGTCAAGTCTTCACGACCCACCGGAAGCAAGCCACAAGGATTGGTGGGTCGCGAAGTCTTGACCCACCCTACCAGGACTACAGCCGGGGCTTATACCAGGCCGCGTCCAGCGCCGAGTAAATGTGCACGATCCAGCCCAGGGTTCCAAAAGAAATCACCCACAGCCCCACGGCCAACAAGAAGTGGATGAGGGCCGCCAAGACGCGCCCTTGAACAAGCTGGCCCAGTCCGGCGGCAAAGAAGCTACATAGGGCGGCGATCACGTTCCCCGCGGAACCTTGTCCTGCGTTCAACCTGAATTTCCTTTCTGAGTCGTGGCTCGACAACGCCTGGCGACAAGAGTTATTCGCCCTTCCCTGGCGATTCTTGCCGCGCGGATCACGTGATTTTATTTCTCCGGCGCAAGCGGCTGGCCACAAGCTCCGCAGTACTGGTCGCTTGCCGGGTGGACGGCGCCGCAGTGGGTACAGCGCACGACTGGCTGGTGCGGAACTTGCTCGCCGCGCCGCCCTCCCAGCGTCGCGGCGAAGGCAATCGCCGCGACCACGCCCACACAGCCCAGGCCGATCAGACCCAGGATGAGCAGTTCCATGTAACCGATGCCTATCATGGCGCGCCTTTCCGCTTATTCGGCGTTCTTGGCCCGTACGTCGTAGCACCACAATGCGTCAAGGTCGCGAATGTAAAGCCGCCCGTTGGCCACCACGGGATACGCCCAGGCCTTGGACTTACCGCGGTCGGGCTGGTTCGGCGGCGTAAAGCGGCCTGTTTCGCGGTAGCCTTCCGGCGTGGCTTCGACCAAGGCCACATCGCCATTCTCGCCGTGCAGGTACAAACGGCCATCAGCGTAGCATACCGAAGCGGGCGCAATGCCGCGCTGGGTCCACTTCACGTCGCCCGTGGTAAACTCGGCGCAAACCACCACTTGGGCGGTTGTGCCGTACAGGTAATCGCCGACCAGGACCGAGCCGCCCAGGCTGGTGGGAAGCTTGGGGGTAAAGTAAACCTCATCGGCCTTGACGTTGCCTTGCTGGGCGGTCAGCTCGACCAGTCCGCCGCCACTGCGGCCCGCGGCGCTGTAGACGTAGCCATTGCGCACGACCGGAGTCGGCATGTTCGCGGGACTTCCCTCGGCCGTGCGTTCGTACCGCCAAAGGAAGCGGCCGGTTTTGGCGTCGACCCCCACCAGCGCCTTCCCGAGAAACTGCACGTACTGCTTGACTCCGCCGACCTCGGCCACCACGACGGAAGCATAGGCGGCCTCGTCGCCGCCGGGCACGGCGCACTTCCAGATCACGTCGCCGCTTTTCTTGTCAAGCGCCACGAGGGTCGCCGCGGCGCCGCCGGGCGTGCAAACCAGCACGTCGCCATCGATCAGCGGCGACTCGGAATAGGCCCACTCGCCGGGCACGCCGCCGAACTCGGTACGCAAGTTTTTGGTCCAGCGCACCTTGCCGGTTTCGGTCTCCAGGCAAACCAGGTCGCCGTCGGAGCCAAGCGCATAAAGGGACTCGCCATCGACCGTAGGCGTCGATCGCGCGCCGGGATACGCGGGGCGCTGGTCGGGGTTGCCGACTTTGCCGATTCGCGTGGACCAGACTAGCGAGCCGTCCTGCGCCTTCAGCGATCGGACAAACTCGTCCTCGTTGCCTTGGTTGCTCAGCAAGTACAGTCGGTCGCCCACCACGGCCGGCGTGGAATATCCGAAGCCAACTTCCTTGGCTTGCCAGAGCAGCTTAGGCCCTGCTTCGGGCCACTCCTGCAACAAGCCGGTTTCTTGCGAAACGCCATCTCGTTGGGGCCCGCGCCACTGCGGCCAATCGGCGCCGGCCGCCCAAGAGAAACAGGCCAGGCCCAAAGCGGTGAGTAACCAGTTCTTCGGTTTCATAAGGCGCTTTCCAATTAACAAAGGAAACATCTCTCTGGGCGGCGCTTGCGCCGTTGCCTACACAAATCTACCAGGATTCAAGATCCCCCGCGGGTCAAACTTCTGTTTCACTTCGCCCATCAGCCAAAATGGGGCCGAACCGCCCCAAACGCTTTGATGTGTCATTTCGGCGCCGCCGGGGTTGGAAAGGATTGCCACGTGCCCGCGACCGGCAAGGGCGGCGGGTTGCAAGCGACCGACTAACGTGCGGGCCAAACCATCTTGGGGAAACTCGGCAAAACGTGCAACTACGGCGCCATTGCCGGCATGAGCCTGAATGGAACACGCCGGGTCGATATCGCGCAGCGCGGCAAGGAACGACGTCACGGCGCTGGGGACGATGCTGGCCTGAAGCACCAGCGCGGCCGGCGCGACAGCGGGAAACGCGGCCAATTGGCGCCAGAGCGCGTCGGCGGCGGCGTCGCCGAATACTGTGTTCCGCGGGGCGCCCAGTTCGCGCCACTCCTGTCCTAGCCGTTGCACTTGCCAGTCCACTTCCACCGCAGTTCCCTCGAAACCGACGGCTAGAAGGTAGGCATCGCCCACGTCAATGTCGGCGTTTCGCCATTCTGGCCCAGACAATAATTCAATCGCCACAGGCGTGGTCTGCGAATGGACCAGCGCCGCCAGCAAACGTTCGGCGTCGTTCACGTTCTCGACGCGGGTGGTGACGAACGCCGTCGTTTCGGGAAGCGGTTTGACCTTAAGCGTCACTTGGGTGATAACCCCCAGCGCGCCGAGCGACCCGGTGAGCAGTTTGCAGAAATCATACCCGGCCACGTTTTTCACCACGCGACCGCCGCCTTGGAAGGGCATGCCGGTCCCATCGACCGCCGAAATGCCGATCACGTAATCGCGCACCGTCCCGTGACCATAACGGCGCGGGCCATTAAAGTTGGTCGCCACCACGCCGCCCAGCGTGGCCCGGTCGGCGTGAGGCACGTCGATTGGCAAACGCTGGCGTTCGGCGGCGAGCGTCTGGGCGAGCGTTTGCAAGGTTACGCCCGCCTCGACGGTGATCGTCATATCGCGGGCCGGGTAGTCCAGCACGCGATCCAGCCCGGCCAGCGAGAGTCCCACGCCTTCGCGTTGGCCCGGCAGACCGAAATCGAGGCTTGTTTCGCCCCCCAGCGGATACACGGCGGTGTTGTCGATGTAGCACTTGCGCACCGCTTCCGCCAATTCCGCGGGCGTGGTCGGGCGGACTTGTTCGACAATCGGTAACGACGGGGCGGTGGGCGTTTTTGCCATCGTGGCGGTGTTTGTTCGCAATGCGCCAAAGCGCACTGTTTGCGGGGCGTGTTAAGGCGCGGGGGCGTTCTTAAAGCGGTAGGCCCAGATCACGCCGTCGTCGCGGCTATCGCCGGCGCTGTGCAGGAATACGGTGTTAAGAGCAGGGTCGTAGAACCCGTTCTTGGCCTGGTTGTTGTGCAGTCCCTCGGGCAGCGGCCGCGATTCGGAAGACCAGGCGTTGCTCTCGGGGTCGTAAACGTACACGCCCAGTCGTTCTTCCTGGTCGTAGTGGAACGAGTGGACAATCAGCAGCACGCGGTCATTCGCCGAGTCGTAGACCATCACTGCGTTCAGCGTAGCGTACCGATTGGACCCTTGCGCGGGTTTGCCTTGCGGTTGCGGGTCGATCCAGCGATTGGTCTTCAGGTCGTAGATCCAGAAGGCGTGGCCCTCGTCGGGCGCCACCGGGTACGAGCCGCCGCCAATGTAGATGCGTTCCCGCTTGGGATCATAGCATGAGGTGGCGTCGATGCCCCAGGGCGGCTTCGGTCCTTCCACCTGCGCCTGCTCCCAACGGTTGCCGTCGAGGTGATAGAACCAGACTTCCTCGTTGCCGCGCGCGAAAAAGGCTTGGTTCTTGGAGGGAATGTAAATCAGCGTGTCGCCGTAGCCGCTGCGGGGCGCGGGCGTTCCGGTGCGCAGGCGGCGCCACTTGCCGGTAAGCGTCTCGAACATCCAGGGGCTGGCGTCTGCGGGAGCGTCCTTCAGCCAGCGGTCCCGCTGTGGCAGCGCGGTTTTCCAGTACGAGTGCAAGTTGGGCATGCTCAGCATGCGCCGCCCGCGCGTGTCGTAGGTGTTCATCGAGTAACCATGCACCTGCGACGCCACCGGGACCAGGTCGCCATCCTGGTTGGCCTCGAACCCTTGGTCGTTGACGTGCAGGTCCAGGGTCTTGGTGTCGGCGCCGGGGTAGCAGCAGATCCAGCGATGCGCGGCGATGTCGTAAAACCACAGGTCGTCCATGTATTGGCCGTCGGGCTTGGCGTAGCCGTGGACGCCTTCGCCGTAGAGAAACGCGCCGCGCAGCTCCGGCGCCAGGGGCATGACCGCGGTCCAGCTTCGGCCGCCAGCGCGGCCCCACTTCGGATCGGCGGCCGGCGCTCCCAGGTTGAGCCACGCGTTATCTTTCAGCGCCTGGATCTTCGCGATGTGCGGACCCGGTTCGCCAGGCAAACCCTGGAGCGGGCCGCGAATCTGGGCTGGCTTGGCAGGCGCCGCCGTTTGGTCGTCAGCGCCGACCGCAGCGCACGGCAGCAAACTGGCGGCGGTTACCAACAGCAAGCGAAGCGGCAGTTGGGGTCGATGGGACATAGAACACGACTCCCGGCGTTGAAAGAATCCAGACAATCTTGCAACGGGTTCCTACGCCGTGTGCCACTGCTGGCTTGTCCAGCAGTGTTTGGCTCAAACGCCGCACTGCTGGACAAGCCAGCAGTGGCACGCGGCGCTGGCTGGGGGACGTGGAGCGTCCAAAACGACGTGACGACGCAAAGCGTCGTCACGAAAGTTGGCTTCTACGCGGAGCGAACACCCAGCTTTACAGCTCGCGCACGTAGATGTTGCGGAAGTACAGCGTGTTGCCGTGGTTTTGCAGCTCGATGGGACCGGTCGAGTAGATCGGCTTGTCGCGCTCCCAGTAGTTTTCCATGGTCACGTTGTCGACCACCAGCTTGCCGTTGAGCTTCACGGTGACCTTGTCGCCCACCATCTTGATGTAGAACGTGTTCCATTCGCCGATCGGCTTATCGGCGATTTCGGTGGCCTTGCTGGGGTTCTTCTGGTTGTTGTACAAGCCGCCCGAGCCGACCTTGTGCTGGTTGGGGTCCCAGATTTGGATTTGCGGCGTGCCGCGCACATAGATGCCGCTGTCGCCCATCGGGAGGATCTTCCAATCCACGTACATTTCGAAGTCGCCGTAGTCCTTGGCCGTCAGCAGGTTGTCTCCCTTGCCGTCAAACACGATGATCCCGTCTTCGACCTTCCAATGCTCCTTCATCCGCTTGTCGGCGGCCTCTTGGCCTTTGGCCAACTCCTCCTTGCTCATCTGCTTCACTTTAGGCGGCGGCGCCACGTAGCCGCGCCAGTTCGTCAGGTCTTTGCCGTTGAACAGCGCGGTAAAGCCTTCCGGCGGCGTGTTGAGCGGGGCTTCATCTTCAGCCCGCGCGGCCAGCGGCGCCAACGACATCATCAAAGCGAGCAAGCCAGCGAAAGTTCGTACGTGCATAGCCGTTTCCATAAGAGGAAAGAAGTAAAACTTACCACGGCACAGCATAACCAAGCGCCTAGCGCTTTGCCACAAGGCGCGACGGGGTTGCGAAGCAAGAGAGGCGAACCACGGATGGCGCGGATGGGCACGGATACCCAGAAGAAAGAGGGATGCGAATCGCCGATCGTAGGCGTCGGTTGAGCGGGAAGTCAGCCGACGTCTTGCATGGGGCGAACCCGCGGCGCGGGAAGCGGTCGCCTTTGGGTTTGGAAATGGCGGATCATGTCCTCAACGCCATTGCACTATTCACCGTAGAGCCGTACCGGGTCAACGCCGTGGATGCCGGTGATCAGATCGGGACACTTGCCGAGGTAGGGGTTGCCCTCATCGCTCCACTCGACCCATTTGTGATCACGGTCGCTGGCTTTTATGGAACGATCTTCTTGCCGGTTCGCTGTGGGGAAAGATTCGGACGAAGTGCGACAAACGCTTCCAGCAAGCGGACCGCGGATTCCGGCCGCTTGCCGAAAAACCTTGCGCACCACGGGCGAATTTACTAATACTTCATCATAATCTCGTCCGGGTGCAGGTCGGAAATGCCAGGGAAGCCGCCATTGGCCACCGCTTCGCCCAGTTGCGTGATCTGGCGGAAGTCGCGGTCGGTGGGGCGTTGACCCAAGAGGTCGCGGGTTAATTCGCGGCAGTACACATCAGCGGCCTGGCGAACAATGGCCTCTTCCTGCGCGGCCGCGTACAGGCTGGCGCCAAGGATGACCACCATCTTTTGCACGCGGAGTGAAGCGTCCGACATGGCGCATTGCCGGTCGGCCAGCTTCAATTGGTGCTTGCTCATGATGCCGCTGATTCGCAGCGGAGCGCTTTGCAGGCTCCGCACCGCGAATTCGGCGTGCTGGCGGAGCGCGTCGGGAAGCGCGTTCACGTCGGGCATCCGCTTGCCCCGCACTTTTTCGCCCAGCCACCATTTGCCGTAGGGCAACGCCGCGCCCTTGAGCGCCCAGGCGTGGGCGGGATTGAACGGGTTAGGCTTGCGGATGTTGGCCTTCTTGAGCGCCTCGCCAATGGCCTGGAAGTACGTCACGCCGTGGTGCTTGACCAGCGACTTGAAGAACGCCATGCCCAGCATCTCGCCTTCGCCTTCGTAAATGCAGGGGGCCAGGTACTCGTGGACGTTGTCGCCGAACATGTGGCCATGCAGGAACGACCGGCCGCCGTGCGTCTTCATGAACAGGTCGATGGCCGCCTCCTTTTGCGCCTCGCTGCCGAAGATCTTGGCCACAATGCATTCCATCTCGCCGCGGTAGCCTTCATCCAGCAAGGTCGAGCACCACGCCACCAGGGCGTCGGCAGCCACGATCATGCCCGCCAGCTTGCCCAAGCGGCGCTGGACCAGCTCGCGGCGAGCGATCGGCTCGCTGTACGTCACGCGGTACTGCGCCCAGGGGATCATGCTGGCCATCATCAGCCGCATGGTGCCGGCGGCGGTGGCGCACAGGGCCACTCGGCCCAGGTTCAAGCCGTGATAGGCAATCGTCAACCCATCGCCGCGGGGCACGGTCAGCAGGTTCTCCTTGGGGACGCGGAAGTCCTTGAAGATTAGCCCGTTGTTGTAGGTATGCTTGAGGGCGTACAGGCCGTACTTTTTGATTTGAAACTGCTCGTTCTCTTGCTCGGGCAGGTCGCATACCAACACCGCGGGCTTGCCGTCGATCAGGCACACCAGGCCCACCGTCCGGCCGGGCACGGCGTTGGTGATGAATAGCTTCTCGCCGTTCACCACGTAATGATCGCCGTCCAGGCGAGCCGTGGTGCTCAGGGCCGTCAGGTCCGAACCCGCGCCCGGCTCGGTCAGAGCGAAGCCCGAGAGCTTTTCGCCGCTGGCCAATCGGGGGAGGAACCGCTTCTTTTGTTCTTCAGTGCCAAAAGTGCGCACCGGATCAACCGCCCCAATGCAGCCGTGAACCGACGCCAGTCCGGCCACCGTGGGATCGACTGTCGCCATCCGCGTGAGGAACGAGGCAAAACTGCGGAACGGCGCTCCCGAACCGCCGTACTCCTTCGACACCAGCAGTCCCCAATAGCCCGCTTGGCTCAAGTCTTGAAGCACGGCGTTGGATATCTTGCGGTCCTCGTTGTAGAGCGTGCCTTCCTGTCGATGCCGCCGCACCACGTCGACCGAATCATCCATGACTTTTTGTACCTCGGGCGGCGTGGCCAGCGGCGCTGTGCGGAACAAGTCGAGCGGGAACTCGCGGTCCCACACCGCCCGGTGCACGGGGCTGTTCACCGTCTGGTACTGCGGAGCAAAAAGCCGCTCCACCTGGTCGTCGGCCCGGTCGATGGCGCCCGTCCGCCGCGCCTCGTCCTCGCTCTTGCCGGCCAGTTTGAACGCGGTTTCGGCGAAGGATTCCTCGCGTTCGTCGGATACAGGCGGGTTCAGCTTGTCAGGCGAATGGGTAGACATGGGCGCTCCTGATGAAAGGTCGTGATGGCCTCCTAAAGATATTGTAGGCCGTGCAACGCCGCGAGGCACGCTTTGACGAGACGTGAACATCTCCGATAGCCGGAGGCTAACAGCCTCCGGATCGCTGTCTGCACGAGAAATTGTTGACTTTGTGGGCGCGGCATTCCGGAGGCTGTTAGCCTCCGGCTATTGCTTTATAATTGCGTCTTTCTTTTTTCGCTGCGAACCTCTTATGACCCACCCCTTGATTGACCTGCGAAGCGATACCGTGACGCGTCCCACGCCCGCCATGCGGCAAGCCATGGCCCAGGCGCCGGTGGGGGACGACGTGATCGACATTGACCCCACCGTACAGCGATTGGAAGAACGGACGGCGGAGCTATTGGGCAAAGAAGCCGCTATCTACATGCCTTCGGGCACGATGACCAACCAGGCCGCGGTGCGACTGCATTGTGGGCCAGGCGACGAACTGCTGTGCGACGCCAACTGCCACGTTTACAACTACGAGCAAGGCGGCTTCGCACAGTTAAGCGCCGCCGTGGCGCGGCCGGTGGCGGGCGAGTTCGGCGTGATGCGCTTGGAACAATTGCAAGGGCTGATTCGCCCCGATGATGAACACTTTGTTCGCACGCGCTTGGTGTGCATCGAGAACACGCACAACCGCGGCGCCGGACGCATCCAGCCCTATGACGAAGTCGCCCGCATTGCGCACTGGGCGCACGAGCACGGCCTGCGCATGCACCTGGACGGCGCCCGCCTGTTCAACGCGGCCGTGGCCAGCGGCATTTCGGCCGAGCGCTGGTCGCAGCACTTTGACACGGTGAGCGTTTGTTTCTCGAAAGGGCTGGGAGCGCCGGTTGGCTCGGCGCTCGCCGGATCGCGCGACTTGATTCGCGAGGCCCGCCGGCATCGCAAGCTGTTCGGCGGCGGGATGCGGCAGGCGGGGATCATTGCCGCCGGAGCGCTCCACGCGCTGGAGCATCACATTGATCGTCTGGCCGACGACCACGCGAACGCGCAGATCGTGGCGGCGGCGGTGCGCGAGATGGAAGGCTTGAAGCTGGAGCCGGACACGGTCGAGACGAACATCGTGATCTTCGGCGTCGATCCGCAACTGGCCTCGGCGCCGGAACTGGTGGCTGCTTGGAAGGAGCGCGGCGTGTTGGCCCTGGCTATGGCCGCCACGCAAGTGCGCGTGGTGACGCACCTGGACGTGGACGAGGCCGCGGTGCGGCGAGCGGTTGTCTTGTTGCAGGAAACGCTCGACGCCCTCCGCCGCGGCTTGCGGCCCGTTGAGCAGGGAGCGGCGTATTGACGCGATCCTCCCAAGTCATCGAGTCAATCGCGATCTCTTGCTCGATGCCCAGGCGCCTGCTTCTGACTTGCGAGCATGGCGGCAACCGTGTTCCGCGGCGTTACGCGCACCTGTTCCGCGAGGCGCAAGGCGTGCTGGATACGCATCGCGGTTACGATCCCGGTTCGCTGACGCTGGGACGGTTCCTGGCGAAGCGGTTGAAGGCGCCGCTGTTTTACTCGACTACCTCGCGGCTGTTGGTCGAGTTGAATCGCTCGCCGCGGCATCGGGCGTTGTTCTCGGAGTTCACCCGGCCACTGGACCCGGCGGCCCGGTTGGAGATTCTTGACGTGCATTATCATCCCTATCGGCGGCAAGTCGAACAATGGATTGGCGACGCGATCGCCCACGGCGGCGCGGTGTTGCACGTCTCGGTCCACACCTTCACGCCGGAGCTGAATGGGCTAGCGCGGAACGCCGACATTGGCCTGCTGTACGATCCTTCCCGGCCGAGCGAAAGGCATTTCGGCGACGCCTGGCGCATCGCGCTGCGGCGCCTGCGCGGCGACTTGCGGGTGCGAAAGAACTATCCCTACTTGGGCAAGGCGGATGGGTTCACCACGCATTTGCGCCGCCTCTGGAGTGATGAGCATTACGCCGGCATCGAGTTGGAAGTGAATCAACTTTGGCCGCGCCGGCCGGCGCGGGAGTGGCGCCAGTTGCAAGAGGCGCTTGCGCACTCGCTGGCGCAGGTTTGCCCCGTGTAGCGGCGGCGGCAGGCGTTGCCTCTGCGGAGAGGCGGCGTGGGACGCGTTCAAGTCGCCTGCCGTCCATGGAACGGATGTGGCAAAATCCGGGCATGAGCTCGGGGCGCGTCGATTTCCTGGCGGCGCTCAAGGCCGACCATCCACGGGAGAAGGTCGAAAGTCGGAAAGTCGAGAGTCGAAAGCGGCGATGAATCGCCGCACTCCAAATTTGGAGTGCGGAAGTTCTTTTCCGCGTTCCTCGTTTGATTCTTGACCTTTGACTTTCGACCTTTCCTATTTCGCGTCGGTAATTTCGGCGATGGCCACGGCGCGGTGCTCTTGGGCGGAGCGGTAGCAGGCTTCGACCAGGGCCATTGTTTTCAGGTTGTCCTCGCCGCTCAACTCGGGCGTTTCATGGTCCTCCAAGGCGCATAGAAGCTGCGCCATGGGACCGGCAAAGGCGTCGGGGAACCAGACTTCGCTCCAGCGTGGTTGGAGCCAGTAGCCGGGTTGCTGAACGGTGGTGAAATCCAGCGTACTTGGCTCGCGGGCGGGGTAGCGCGGCCAGCCGATCGAACCTTTGGCGGTGCCGGCGGTCCCTTCGACCCGCCACAGAATACGGTTGTCGGCGGCCGCCCCTTCCAGCGCCGGCCCCGCCCAGACATCGTCCCATGCGGAGCAGCGCAGGCCGCCCTCGTATTCCAGAATGTAGAGGCAGATGCCGTCCTGATGCGCGAACTTCTGTTCCGTGCGCGGATCGGGTCGGATGCTGGCGTACACGCGCTGGGGGTCGCCGAACCAGTAGCGAAAAGTATCCAGGTGGTGGATCGACATGATTCGCAGCGTGACCCATCCCAGGCGCTGTTGCCAAGGCATCCAGTGGGGGATGGCCCGCATGTCGATGGTGGCTAGCACCGGCTCGCCCAAGACGCCGCGGTTCAGTAGCGTCTTGCAGGCCCGCACCGATTGGTCGTAGCGCATGTTCTGGTTGACCGCCAGGGTCACTCCCGCGTCGCGGCACAGGCGGACAATCTCTTGGGCTTGTGCGTAATCGACGCCGAGCGGTTTTTGCGCCAGCACGCCGCGAATGCGCCCCCGGCGCTGCACGACCTCGCGGATTACCTCCAACTGTACGTCGGGCGGCACGGCAATATCGACTACCTCGACCGCCTCGTCGTCCAGCAGTTCCCGGTAATGGCAATACGCTTTGGGGATCTCGTGCCGCGCGGCCACCTCGTTGGCCCGGTCCGGGGTGCGCGAGGCGATGGCCACGGGATTCAACCCTGCCTGCCGATACGCGACCAAATGACAGTCGGCCATGATGAACCCCGCCCCAACGCAGCCGATGCCAACCGCTTTACTGCGTGGCATGCGAGGGAGGTAATCCAGGTCGAGCGAGATTCCCGTTTTGGCCATGAAAGGTGACGGTCCCAGGGTGTAGGAATGTGCCTACTTGGTTGCTGCGGTCTTCTTTTCCCCGCCGGTGGTGCGGTCCTCTTCTTGCTTCAAAAACTCCTGGGTGGCGGCGCTGGGCCGGGCGCCGGTGGCCTTGATGGCGGTGTCATCCAGCTTTTCCAGCGGCGTGTAGCGGGGATGGTGGGATTCTTTGTAGGGATCGTTACGCGCGGCGTTATAGCAGCATAACAAGCCCCAGCGGGGGCGGTCGCTCAGGTTCGGCTCGGAGCAGTGCAGCAGATTGCTGTGGAAGTAGAGGCCGTCACCCGCCTCCATTTCGCAATAGACTAGTTCCAGCCGCTGCTTGAGTTCCTCGACCCGCTCGGGGTCGGCGCCGGTCTGTTCGCCGAAGCGGCCATGTTCGATCCGGCCCACCAGGTGCGAGCCGCGCAATACCTGCATGCAGCCATTTTCACGCGTGGCCGCGTCCACGGCGATATAGACGCTCGCCATGTCGGGCCAGAGACAACCGTTGTGATACCAGTAACCGTAGTCCTGGTGCCACTCCCACGCGCCGCCCACTTTTGGCTCTTTGGCGCTGAGCTTGGAGTGATAGTGATACACCTCGCCGCCCAGAAGTTGCTCCATGGCGTCCACCACCCGGCGGCTGCGAGCGATGACGCCGTAGATATCGTCGCCGGGATGATTCCACAACGACAGGTTCGTGCGGCGCCCTCGGGTATCCTTCACGTCCATCGCTGCCGACTGCATCCGCTGGTCGGCCCGCGCCGCCTCGGCCAGGAAGCGCGTTTCGTCGGCGTCCAGGAGGTGCTTAATGAAGAGGTAACCGTCGCGCTGAAAGGCGGCGACTTGCTCTGACGTGAGGGGAGCGGTGGTCATGGTGTTAGCGGAGCAGTCGAATTGTTGGTCGGCGCGAAACCGACAAGCGAGCGTGCTGAGATGGAGGATCGCGTGAGCCTTGGTTGGAGCTATTCGTCGCGTAGCCCAACTTTTTGCATGAGTTTGTCGGTTTCGCAGTAGGCTTCGGTAACCCAATCGACAATCTTGTCTGGCTCGGGCGAGTATTCCAGCTCGATCGATACCGCGCCGTCGATGCCCAAGGCTTTGATCTCCTTCAAATAAGGCTCGAAGGGAACCACGCCGCGGCCGGGCGGAAGGTCGCCGTGCTTCTTCCCGTCGCAGTCGGAGATGTGGACGTGGATGGCTTTGCCTTTCAAACGCCGCAGTTCTTCGGGCGCCACGTCGGCCAACAGCAGATGAGAAACGTCGATATTGGCCCGCACCGCCTCGTGGTTGCAATCGTCGAGGAACCGGACCATCGTCTCGACCGAATTCACCAGCGATAAATGAAACGGCTCCAACTCCAACGCAATTTGCACGCCCAGGTTCGCGGCGTAGTCTCCAAGCTGGCGGCAGTTCGCCACGCCGGTGCGCCATTGCTCTTCGGGCGGAATGACTTCTTGATTCCAGATATACTCGCCCAGCACCAGCAATACGTTCTTGGCCTGGTATTCATAGGCTAGATCAAGGTACTTCTTGACCCGCTCCACATGGAACCGCTGCACCGAGGGGTTGAAGTCGACCAGCCCCACCGCCACGCAGGCGATCGACACAATGGGCAAGTCCAACCGATCACACTCGTCCTTGATCAGGCGCCGCTCGCGCACGTCGATGTCCAGCGGATCAACAAAGATGTCGATCGAATCAAACCCGATCTCCTTGGTCTTCTGCAAACCGAACTGGGTTGGCCGGTTCGCCTGCACCCACGCCGAATTGATCAGGCCAAGTTTCATGCGTTGCACCATCGGTGGAATGGACGTGACAGCGGGAAGGGGGTAGGAGTCAGGAGTGGTCTGGATGTAATAAGTCTGTCTCCTGTCTCCTAACCCCTAACCTTTCTGGCCGCCTCCAGAGCAAACCGCATCTTGTGGCGAATGTCAAGCGCGACGCTTGCTTGGCGGCTTGGGCTGCGGTAGGATGCAAGGGGTGAGGGGTGTTGTGTTCCTCCCTTCGGTTTCCTTTTTTGCGAGATTTTGAGGATGAGTTACGAACTGCTCGCTTTGCCCCAGACGACGGACACGACCGCCAAGGAAACGAAGACCACGACCGCCGCGCCGGTCGAGAAGGTGCTGGCCGAAATCGGCCGTGACAGCCGCCGCGACGCGCAGCAATACCTCGATGAGTCGGTGACCCCCTTCGGCGGCGAGTAATTGTATTGCTCCCGTAACCGAAGCCGTTGGCTTCGGTTTCCGCCAAGTCAAGCGTGTTCCCTGGCGGCGGCTGGCAAGATTCTTCGCGTGGGGCGATCTTTGGACGGCCCATCCGCCCGATCGTTTAAGCCACGCCGCCAGTGTCTCGTAGAGGCGCATGGTGGGCCAGGGATTTACTTTGCCCCGTTTTTCATTTGCGGCCGCCTTTCCCAATTCTGACCTCTTGCCCACGTGGGACGGCGCACGCCGACTTCCACCCTACGGTCGCTTACTTCGTTGGCCGCTAAGAAACCGCCGCCCATCTTTCGCCGCTTGGTCGGTCTTGAGACCGAATATGCGATCCGGCATCGGCCCCTCGCCTCGCGCCGGGGACCAGGACCAACCCGGTATCAACTTTACTTGGCCATGCTTGCGGCGCTGCGCGAGCGCGTCTTGGCCGTAGACGCCCATCACTTCAAGCAAGGCGTGTTCACCGCCAACGGCGGGGCCGTGTGGTTCGAGCGTGTCCAATACTCCGGCGGTCACGGGCTGATTGAAGGCGCCACGCCGGAATGCCGCACCCCGCGGCAAGTGTTGGTGTATCAGCGGGCGCAAGATCATCTGCTTCGCGAATCGACGACCGGGTCGCACGTGCAGGGCGAGTTCACGCTGCTCAAAAACGATCGCGATAGCCGCGACAACGTTTACGGCGCCCAAGAGAATTACGAAGTGCGCGTGGCCGAGGGCTGGCGGCTTGTCGCCTGGCGCCTGGGGCTGGCGCTCCTGGCGCCGTTGATGCTACTCGGTTGGTTGGGCCTGTTGCTCCAGGTGGTGACCCTGATCGCCTATCTGGCGGCGGCGGGTCTTCTGTACCTGGTGCTGCGTGGATTTCTCCCGCTGCCCGCGCGGCGCCGGGCGCTCTTGCTCCTCTTGGGGGAAATGGCCGCCGAGGGAGACGAAACCGCCGCCCCGCTTCCGTTATGGCTGGAAGTGTTTTTCCTCCAGTTCACGCGGCTAGTGACGGCGCCTTTGGCGCTGGGGCTGTGGCTGGTGGGGCGCCTGACTGCGTTTGTACCGCATCGTCGGCAACTCCTGCCGTTCCTGGCCAGCCGGTCGGTGATTGGCGGGACCGGCATGCTCGACAAGGACGGCCGCTTTCACCTGGCGGATAAGGCCGAGGCGATGAACTGCCTCATTGGTTATGGCGGCTTCTTGAATGACCGGCCCATGTTCAGCTTTGGCCATTTCTTCAAGGCCATGGCCTTTCAGGCTTGGGCGGCGCCGGGCGATTACCTGGCTTTGTTCCGTCCCCGGCAACGGTTGCAAATCTGCCTGGGCGACTCGAACATGTGCGAAGAGGCGGAGTACCTGCGCGTGGGGGTCACGCTCTTAATCCTGGACGCGATTGAATCCGAGGGCATGCCGCCCGTCCCGCGCCTCCGGTCTTGCCGGCGCGCCGTGCGCACGCTGAGCGCCGATCCCACGTTGTCGGCCCGCGTTCCCTTGTCGGGCGGTCGCCAGTGGACCGCATTGCAAATCCAACGCTTTTACCTGAACGCGGTGCGCCAGTTCCTTGACCGTCGCCCTGACGCGCCCGAGGAAGCCCACGACGTATTCCGGCGCTGGGAGGAAGTGCTGGACGCGCTTGAGGAAGCGGCGACGTGCCCCGACGAACAGCACGCCTTAAGCCATGATGCCGCCGGTGAAAGTTTGCTTGCGGAGTCGCGCCCAAACATCGCTCTCGAACCCCTTGTGGGGCGCCTGGACTGGGTCACCAAGCAGTTCCTGCTGGACGAGGCGGGCGCCGGCGCGCCGTGGGAAGCACGCAAGAAAATCGACCTTCGGTACCACGAACTTTCGGGAGAAGGCTACTTTGTTCAACTGGCCGACGCCGGTTACGCGACGAGGATCGTGACCGACGAGGAACTCGACCGCGCCGTGCGGACGCCTCCGCCGGGAACGCCGGCATCGGCGCGCGGGCGCTATATCCGAGAGTTCGCCGAAGGAACGCTCCCGTTCCGCGTAAATTGGAACAGCATCGTCATCGGTCGTGGACTCAAGGCGAAAATTGTCCATCTGGCGCAGTTTGGCCGGGACGAGTAGCCCGGCCCACTCGCTCTGAGAGTCGTCTCGCCGTCGCCCCGCGATTGCCCTTGTGCTTATGCCGCGCGCCGTGACAATTCGCCCTGCGCCAGTTGGAGAATGTTCTGATAACTCGCCTGGCGGAAGCGGCGTCGGTTGCTGCCCGGTTGATGTTCCTCCAAAAACACCAAAGAGCCTTCGTGCAGCATCCGCGGAAGGTAGAACCACGCACGCTCCAGCGAGGCGGTGTCTTGATCGGCAGAGACAATCAGCAGGTCGGTGTTTGTCAGCGCGTTGGCGCAGCGCGATAACGCCGCAAACGGATCTCCCGGAACCAAGCGCAGATGGACGCCCGTACGCGTCAGTTCACGGTGCGCGTCCTTGAGCGCGAGGCCGGCCGACTCGGCCGGTCGGGCCTCAAACAGATCGATCCCTGCGTAACTCAAACGCTCATCGGGCCGGAACCTTTGAGCCACCGATAGCAGCCGCAGCGCCCGGCGTCCGTCGCCCATGCCGATCTCGACGATCGAGCGCATGGAGCGGCGTCGCATTGCGCGATAAAGGCCGCGCTCGTGGGCGGGGCGGGCAAGGCGGGAAAGATAGAAATACTGGAGCACGCTCGCGGGTTTCAACGTCGCATTCCTTTGCAACGCGAGGGCGAAGACGCAAGACCAGCATTCATTTTCGGACCGCCGACCGCGCCGAATTCAGCCGAAACGCCCCGAGATTTTTCATCGGCGACGTAGCGACAGCGGGGCGATTACTCAAAACCGAAATTGCTCTCGATCTCGCGGGCCTTGGTGGAAAAGCTGTGCGGTTTTCCTTCGTTTTTCCGTTGCGGCAATTCCGACGTGAATCGCTTGGTGTTCTCGTCAAAGCCCGGTCCGCGCCACCGCGCCAGGTAGTCCTTCACGCAGCCCGTCGGCGCTACGATCAGCACGATCAGCCAGGCGGAACGGCGTAATACGCGAAATATGGCCAGGCGATCAAGCATGAAGTCCACCCCATGAGCAAAAGGACGCCCCAAGTCGAGTGCGGCCCGCCAACTTTGCCAAAACCGCCGGGGTTCGTCCAGAGCAAACGACCAATCGCGTATTGTCGTAACTCGCACGTTTTTGACCTCCAGAGGCGGTTCGGCTGGGGGGTATCCCCCACCGGAGTTCCATTTCTACGCCCCTCGCCCGACTTGCAATTCGGCCCGTCCCTTCCATGCGCGAATGGGGTCGCGTCCCAAACTTTGAATCGGTATACTCTTACAACCGATTTGCCGGTAACTTTTCGAGGAAATTGTCCTCCTAGTTCAGATGGAGAAGGGATTCCCATGAACCCACCGAGTACGCTCATGTCGCCCACCACTGCACCCAAGACAACGCCGCCGGGGGTGGAGCTAACGGCTAAAAGTCTTTACGACAAGTGCAACGCCCTGGCCCGCAATCTTTGGTGGACCTGGCATCCCGAGGTGATCAACCTGTTTCGGGACCTGGACCCGATTCGATGGCGCCAGTTGGATCACAACCCCATAGCGCTGCTCAAGGAGTTCACTCCGGAACGGTTAGAAATTCGTGCGGCCGAGATGGTTCTCTATAGCCGCATCAACCACGCCTATCGCCGCTTGAAGGAATACACCGCCGAGAAACAAACTTGGAGCTCCACGCAAGCGGGCGTGCTGGGCGCCAAGCCAGTGGCGTACTTCTCTGCCGAGTTCGGAATCCACGAGTCGCTCCCGATCTACTCGGGCGGCCTGGGCGTGCTCTCGGGCGATCACGTCAAAAGCGCCAGTGGATTGGGCGTGCCGCTGGTGGGCATCGGCCTGTTTTACGACCAAGGCTACTTCCGCCAACGGTTGGACGAGGACGGCTACCAGGGCGAGCTTTACCAGGACACCAACGTCGAAGACCTGCCGATCGAGCCGGCGCTCTCGCCCGAAGGCGAGCCAATCACCGTGCGCATCGAGACCCGCAATGGCGACTTGTTCGCCAAGGTGTGGTTGATGTACGTCGGCCGGGTGAAGCTTTACCTGCTCGACTGCGACGTGGAGGGCAATCGGCCCGAAGACCGCGAGTTAACCTCGCGCCTGTACGGCGGCGACGAGCGGACGCGCATTCGCCAGGAACTGGTGCTGGGCGTGGGAGGCGTGCGGGCGCTGCGAGCGCTGGGAATCTGGCCGGGCGTCTATCACCTGAACGAAGGGCACAGCGCTTTTGCCCCGCTGGAGGTGATCCGCGAACGCATGCACGACAACGGTTTGTCGTTCGACGACGCCTTCCGCGAAGTCTCGCAGCAGACCGTCTTTACCACGCACACCCCCGTGCCCGCCGGCCATGACCGCTTCCGCGGCGATCTGGTGGAAGAGCATTTGGGGCCGCTGCGCGACGCGCTGCAGATTTCCTATGACCAGTTGATGGGCCTAGGGCGTGTCGAGCCGCAAAACGGGCACGAGCCGTTCTGCATGACCGTGGTGGGCCTCAAGCTCTCGCGGCGGGCCAACGCGGTCAGCTCGTTGCATGGGCACGTCACGCGGCGGATGTGGTCGAACCTTTGGCCGTGGCGTGTCGAGGAGGAGATTCCCATCGGCCACATTACCAACGGCGTCCACATTCCCAGTTGGCTCGCCTGGCAAATGCAGCAGCTTTACGACCGCTACTTCCCCGCGGATTGGATGCGCCGCATGGGCGAGGCGGAAGTCTGGCAACAAATTCACCAAGTCGATCCCGGCGAGTTGTGGGAAACCCACGCCGCGCTCAAGAACCTGCTGCTCCAGTTCGTGCGGCGCCGCGTGGCCCGGCAATGCCGCCGCCGCGGCGAAAGCGATCTAGCCATCGAGACGGCCCGCAATATTCTGGATCCGAACATCCTGACGATTGGTTTCGCGCGGCGGTTCGCCACCTATAAGCGGGCCACGCTCATCATGGGCGACAAAGAGCGGTTGTATCGTCTTTTGAACGATCCCGAACGGCCGATCCAGATTGTCTTCTCGGGCAAAGCGCATCCCAAGGACGAGCCGGGAAAGAAGTTCATCCAGGAGATCGCCAACGCCCGGTTTGACCCGGAATGCAACAACCGGATCGTGTTCATCGAAGACTATGACATCAACGTCTGCCGGCACCTGATCCAAGGCGTCGACGTGTGGTTGAATAACCCCCGCCGCCCCTTGGAGGCGTCGGGCACGAGCGGTCAAAAAGTGGTGCTCAACGGCGGCTTGAACTTTTCCGTGCTCGATGGATGGTGGGCCGAGGCCTACGACGGGCAAAACGGATTCGCCATCGGCCAAGGTTTCAGCCACGTCAACGACGAAGTGACCGACGCCCGCGACGCCGCATCGCTTTACGAAACGCTGGAGAAGAAAATCATCCCCACCTATTATGACCGTGACGTGGACGGTCTGCCGCAGCGGTGGATTCGGATGATGATGAACTCAATTGGCAGCCTGGCGTGGCGGTTTAGCGCCCATCGCATGGTGATGGACTATACCCGCGTCAGCTACGTTCCGGCCGCTGGCGGACTGAGCTGCGACATGCCCTAAGGCGCTTGTGTCGCTGTCGGACCTAGGACCGCTTGCAACGCAAGCGGTCCGGCTTGACGCGCTTGCTCTGCGAGTGCGCCGTTCTTTTTTCGGTTTGTCGTCTTCCTTGCGATCCGACGACACCCATGTCTCAACCGCCGCCTCCGCCCAACTCGCAAGACGCTGACGCCACGGAGCCTCCGCGGCGCGCCGCCTGCCCGGTGTGCGGCGGCGTTCTGATCGAGATTCGCGGCAAGCTGCAATGCTCCGCCTGCCACACCATCTGCGAAACCTGCTGCGAAGGTGGACCTCCCGCGAATTGAATTCCCCCGCGCCCGTTACTTGGCCGCGGAGACCTCTTTTTCGTAGAGCTTGTTGAACCGCTTGAATTGACGATTACGCCACTCGGCTTTGTGGTAGCCGTAAGCGGCGATCAGGGGTACGGCGAGCGTGGCTTCGCTGTAGACCATCTGCTCGAAGGCGGTATCGACCTTGCCCCAGCTAGACGCTTCTTTGAGCGTCGAGCCGGAAAGCGCCCCGTCGCGCGAATCGGCCACGGTCACCTGAATGGCGTACTTGTGCATCGGGGCGTCATGCCCCAGGATGTCGGCCGCCACTACAATGTCCTGCGTGAAGTTCTTGGGCACGCCGCCGCCGATCATGAAGATGCCCGTCGTCGGGTTGTGAATCTTGATCTGCGTCAGTTCGTAAAAATCCTTGGCGCTGTCGAACGAGGTCTTCGGCTCGTCGCCGCGCTCGAAGTAATGCCCCACAATGCCCAGCCCCGCCGAGCAATCCGAGAACGCCGGGCAGAAGATGGGCAGGTCTTCCTCGTAGGCGGCGCGGATGATGGAGTCTTCGCCCTGGCCGCGCTCCACCAGGAGTCGGCCCATCTCGCGAATGAACTCCCGTGAGGAGTACGGCCGCGGCGGCAGTTCATCGGCGATTTGCTTGCAGGTTTCGTCGCAAATGCGCAGCTCGTCCTCGTCGATCAGGGTATCGTAAATGCGGTCAATGTGCAGTTCGCGCAGTTCGTTGTCGTCCTGGCCGGCCTTCAGGCGGTCTTCGGCCTGCCAGTGACGGTAGCCAAGGGCCTCGAAGAAGTCCTGGTCCACAATGTTGGCCCCGGTGCTGACAATGGCGTCCACCATGCGGCTGCGGATCATCTCGACAAACGTCTTCCGCAGCCCCGCGCTAATCAGCGAGCCGGCCAGGCAGAGAATAATCCCGCAGTCGGTGTCGCGCAGCATGCGGTCGTAGATGTCGGCCGCTCGGGCCAGATCGCGGGCGCTAAACGCCATTTCGCGCATGGCGTCGATCAGCGGAACCACGTTGTGCTGGGTAATGTCGATATGCTCGACAGTACGCGAGAGCAGCTTTTCCTTGGAGAGCATGATTTGGGGGCCTCAGAGAAAAATCGGCACAGAGGCGCCGTAGCGGCGCCGTAACAACGCTGGATACGCATTATTTTATCGCGCCGGGCGTGGGGGACTATCCCCGGCGCCTTTGTGTTTTTCGGCCAGACCGACCATAATGCCCATTATCGAACACCCCACCCTCGCCGTCGAATTACCTTCCACCGGGAAGCGTAGTTGCGTCTTGCAATACGCGGAACAAGTCTCGCGCCATTCACGCTAACCTCTGATCGCCACTCCCCAACCGCTGACCATGCGCTTCCCGCCACGGTGCGGCGAACCACGGAACCTCATGACAGACTTTGACTCCTATCTTGGCCGCGTCTCGGGGGGCGAAAGCCTGACCATGGACGAGATGACGGCCGCGATCGACCACATCATGTGCGGCGGAGCCGATGAGAACCGGATCGCCATGCTGCTCACCGCGCTGCACCACAAGGGAGAAACGGTCGAAGAAGTGGCCGGGGCCGCAGCCGCGCTGCGCACCCACATGACCCGCATTCCGACGCGCCGCACGCGGCTCTTGGATACCTGCGGCACCGGCGGCGATGGTTCCGGCACGTTCAACATCAGCACCGCGGCGGCGCTGGTGGCGGCGGCGGCTGGGGCCGCGGTGGCCAAGCACGGCAACCGCCGCATCACCAGCAAGTCCGGCTCGGCAGACGTATTGCTGGAGCTAGGCGTGAACGTGGACGCCTCGGTCGAAATCGTGGGGTTATGTTTGGACGAAGTGGGCGTGTGTTTTTGCTTTGCCCCACTGCTGCACCCCGCCATGAAGCACGTTGCCCCGGTCCGGCGAACGCTGGGATTTCCTACGATCTTTAACCTGTTGGGACCGCTAGCCAATCCCGCGGAAGCGCCGTTTCAACTGGTGGGCACGGGCAAACCGCATCTGCAAGACTTGCTGGCCGGCGCGCTGCGGCTCTTGGGCGGCGAACGGGCGGTCGTCGTGTGCGGCGAAGACGGGCTGGACGAAGTGACACTGTACGGCGCCACGCGGGCGTTGGAGTCGCATGATGGCCAGACCCGCGAATTCACCTGGCGGCCTGAAGACTTTGGATTCGTCACCGCCAGCGACGGCCGCGAAGCACTGGCCGCCGACACGCCCGCCGCCAGCGCGGTGCTCATTCGCCGTGTGCTCGACGGCGAGCCGGGGCCGGCGCGCGACATGGTAATCCTGAACGCCGCCGCCGCGCTCTGGACGGTCAGCCTATGCGATACGCCCCTCGCCTGCGCCAAACAAGCCGCCGACGCCCTCGACAGCGGCGCCGCCCGCGATAAGCTGGCGCAGTGGATCGCCCTGAGCAATTCCTAAGCGGCCGCGATTCCCTTCACCCCCGCGGTGAAAGCGAAACCGCGAGCGGTTAGCGGCATTTTCCGGCGCGACGGCGGGTTGCGAAGACTTGACCCACCTTACGAGAACTTGATCCGCGCTACGTCAAGGACGCCCCTTCCACGAGATCGCCCTCGACCTTGACGAACGCTTGCCGCAGCGCCTCGCTGATGCGCACCGGACGCTGGGCGGCGTAATCAAAGATGACAATCGTCGATTCGCCATCGACCGCAATCGCCTGCCGGCGCTCGCTCCAAACATGATGGATCATGGTGAAGCTGGTTCGTCCCAGCCGCGTCACGCGAGCGCCAATCCAGGCGGTGTCGGGATACTCAATTTGCCGCCGATAGTTGCAACTGACCGCCGCGAGAATCGGCCCCACCTTCTCTTGTTCCAAGAGCGTGGCGATCTCCCGCGTCTCCAGGTAGGCAATGCGCGCCGACTCGAACCAGCGGATCGGTATGGTGTTGTTCACATGACCAAAAGAGTCCTGATCGCCCCAAAGCACGGGCAGCGAAATGACAACCGGAAACTCGGCAAGTTGCGTGGGAGCATTCATGAGATGGGGTGATCCGTGTTCACGGTTCATCGATGGGCATGGCGCCGGGGGGCGGCGTGCCGCCGCCTTCGCGTACATACTTGGCGCGGGACCGGGCGTAGTCGGCGGCGGTCGGCAACTCGGCGTCCAACGCGCCTCCTTGGGCGGCCTGCTCGAACAGCCGTTGCAGATACGGCCGGCACCAGCCGCAACCCGTGCCGGCGCCGTAACACTCGCTGAGCTGCCCCACGCGCCGCGGCTTCTCAATGCGCAAGAAATTGATCACCTTCCGCTTGGTGACGTGAAAGCAAAGGCAAAGTTCGTCGTCCAGTTCCATGGTCGCGGCGCCCCCAAGTACGTCAGCCCGCCTTTTCCAATCTACCGTATTCCCATCGCCCGTTCAGTCCCCCAGAGAGCCTCGTCCTGGTCATCCCCCGAACAAACCGCCAACATCATGCGAAAGCGGCTTGCGGAAACACATCCTGGAGTAATGCCGCAAGAAATCATCGTAGGGGCGGCGCCCAAGCGACGTCAGGCGGTAGGCGGGTTAAGCCAGAGGTCGATGCCCGTGAGGATCATGTCGATGGCGATCGTGCCGATGATAAACGCAGACACCCGCCCCACCACGTCGATGTAGCGGTTCACCAAAGGCTCGTGCCGGGTCTTGGCCACGTCGTGAACCAACTTGAGGAAGCTTACGCCGGTGACCGTAAGCGCCAGCGCAACAGCCACCGCCAGGGCCGCCCAGAACACGGGCAGGCGCGAACCAGCCAGGATGCTAGCGCTGACCGTGCCGGGGCCGATCATAAACGGCATGGCGATTGAGCCGGCCAGATGTTCCGGCGAGCCGCGCAAGCCGCGAATCGCTTCGCTTCCCTGCATCACGTATTGCACGGCGACAATCAGAAACACAACGCCACCAAAGATCAGGAAGGCCGAAAAACGCACTTGCAACACGCGGGAGAACACCGCATCGCCCGCCCAAGCGAACAGGATGAACACCGCGCCCGCGATCAACGTTCCCCGCACGAGCACGCGGCGGAAGACGCGCCCCTCCAGGGTTTCAATCAGGTCGAGCAGATAGATGCTCATCAGGAACGGGTTGAGCAATACGAACAGCAATAGAATCGAGTCGACAAAAGCGTTCGGCATCAGGATCAGGCATCCAGCACGGAAGTAAGGAACTCGCGGGTGCGCGGCTCGCGGGGGCGGGTGAAAATCTGCTCGGGCGCACCTTCTTCCAGGATGGCGCCGCCGTCGAAAAACAAGACACGATCGGCGATGTCGCGGGCGAACTTCATCTCATGGGTGACGATCAGCATGGTCGTTTCCGTCTCGGTCGCCAGTTGGCGCAGAACCGCCAAGACTTCGCCGACTAACTCGGGATCCAGCGCCGAGGTGACCTCATCGAAGAGCATCACCCGCGGCGACATCGCCAAAGCCCGGGCGATGGCCACGCGCTGCTTCTGGCCCCCCGAAAGCTTCGCCGGGTATGCATGGGCCTTGTCTTCCAGGCCGACGCGGGCAAGCAATTTGCGTGCTTCCGGCTCCAACTCCGCGCGGGGGCGGCCCTGCACGACGCGGGGCGCCAGCATCACGTTCTCCAGCACCGACTGGTGCGGAAACAGGTGGAAGTGTTGGAACACCATGCCCAGTTTCTCACGAATGCGGCGCAAATGCGTTTCGCTTACGGCCTGCGGCTTCCCTGTCGAGTCAACGTCCCACATGGGCTCGCCGTCGATCTCGATCCGCCCGGTGTCGGGCTTTTCGAGCGTCATGAGCAGCCGCAGCAACGTCGACTTGCCCGAGCCGCTGGAGCCGATGATTGCGACTTTCTCGCCGGGGAGGACATCCAAGTCCACGCCGCGCAGCACGCGCAGCTTGCCGTACGATTTACTCAGTTGCCGGATGCGGACGATGGGGTCTTGCGCGGTCATCCTGTTTCCACCTGCATTCGCTTTTCGAGCCAATGGATCACCAGCCCCGACACCAGGCTGAGCGTTAGGAAAATCACTCCCACCACGGTCAGCGGCTCCAAATACCGGAACGACGCTTTTCCCAAGATCTTGGCCCGCTGAAGAATTTCGAGCACGGTAATGGCCGACAGCAGCGGCGCGTCTTTAAACATGGCGATCAGGTAGTTTCCCAAGGCGGGAATCACGGGAGGAATTGCCTGCGGCAAGATGACGTGCCGGTAGGTCTGCCATCGCGTTAGTTGGAGCGCCCGGGCCGCCTCCCATTGTCCGCGTGGAACGGCGTTGATTCCCGCTCGATAGACTTCCGACGTGTAACAACTGTAATGCAGCCCCAACGCCAGCACGCCCGTCGCCAGCGGCGAGAGCGAAACGCCCAGCGCCGGTAGTCCGTAAAACAGAAAGAACAGTTGCACCAGCAGCGGCGTGCTGCGCACGAACTCGACAAGTCCGGCCACCGGCCACGACAGCAGCCGCGACGATGACCGCCGGCACACGGCCCACGCCAGTCCCAGTGTCAACGCGATGGTCATCCCGCCCGCCACGGACTGGAGTGTCACTCCCAGGCCGCGCAAGATCTCGGGAAGAATCGAAACGGCGTAACTCCAGTCCCAGATCATTTCTCTCCACCGTAGTCCAGGCCGCGCGACATCCATTTTTCCAAACCGCGCACGGCCGCGGTGATGAGCAACGACAAGCCGAAGTAAATCGCCAGCAACAGGCCGAATATTTCCGCGGTTCGGAGCGTGTCGTCGCGAAGGAACATGCCCACCCGCGTCAGGTCCGAAACGGTGATCATCGACACCAGCGCGGTGCTCTTGAGAAGTTCGATGAGCAAATTGCCTGCCGGCGGAAGCATGGCCACGACGGCCTGCGGCAGAACGACATGGCGCATCGTCTGCCAGCGCGTCAGGTTCAGCGCCGCCGCCGCCTGCGTTTGTCCCCGCGGTACAGCAAGAATGGCCCCGCGCACCACTTCGGCTCCATAGGCGCCCACGTTCAAGCCCAGCACGAGGATGCCCACCAGCAGCGCATCGAGACGCACGCCCAAGAGAATCGGCAAGGCGAAGTAGAACCAAAAAAGCTGCACCAGGGCCGACGTGCCGCGAAACAGCTCGATGTAAATTCGCGCATACGTTCGGACGATCGGATCGCGCGACAAGCGGCCTAGCCCCGCCAGCAGCGCGCACGCGACCGCCACCGCCGAGCCTCCGGCGGCGATCCACACGGTCACGGCCAGCCCCTCCAGGAGCGCGGGCATGAGGTCGAATGGTCGTGTCACGGGACGGCCGGAGTCGAAAACGCAGCGGGTTCCTGGCGGTCCGACGCAATTAACACGTCGGCGGTTGCGTCGCCGGGCAGGGTGTTCTCGGAGAACCCGAACGGGCGAACCAAATCCAGGTGCTCCGGCGTGCCGAGAAAATTGGCCAGTTCACGATTGAACGCCTCTCGCAGGCGGTCGTCGCTCTTGCGAAAGCCAAACGCGCCGTAGCCGACGACCGACCGCCCGTTAATCACCGGATTGGTGAACGCCTCGGCCAGCTCGATCGATGGATCGTCCGCCTTTCTCAAGAGATCTCCCGCGGTCAACTCTGTCGCTGCGACGGCGTCCACGCGGCCAGTTCGCAACCCGGCTAGCGCGCTGGGGTAATCGGGAAAAACAACGATGCGCCCCGGCGGGATCCCGACCGCTTGGGCGTAGCCATGCTCCACGCTTCCCCCCATCACCCCGATTCGGGCAGCCGCGCGCCGGGCGACGTCCTCAAAGCTATGGAGGGCAAGCGGGTTGCCGCGTTGGACCAAGAACGCCTCTCCGATCGCGTAGGAAGGGTTTGAGAAGTCAATCTCTTTGGCGCGCCGCGGCGTGATGTACATTCCCGCCGCGATCATGTCAAACCGCCGGGCTTTCAGCCCCGGAATGAGCGCACCGAATTCGGCCACGACTGGCTCGATGCGCCGCGCGCCGAGCTTCTGGAGAAGCACGCGAGCAATTTCGGGTGCTTCGCCCGTGATTCGTCCCGTGCGGCTGTCCAAGTAGCCGTAGGGCGCCTCATTGGCGTACCCGATCCGAACTATGCCGGTCTGACGGATTCGCATGAGCGTGTCGGGCGGCGGCGGCCGCGAACCGCGCCAAGCCCCCAGCGCGGCGGCGCCGACGATTGTCGCCACCGCCAGACTGACGCCCAGGGGCGTGATTTGATCTTCGCCGTTGTGCATGAACTTTCATTGGAAACTGAGTATCGAACCCGCCCGGAGAAAGCCGGCCCGCCTTGTGATCCGCCGCCGATTGGGTTACAGTGTAACGCAGAATTAGTTTCATGTGCAATAATTCCTTGCACAACATTTCGAGATGAAAGGTTGTTTGGAGGCCGCCGGGCCTCCGTGGTGTATGGCGGAGCCAAAGACCAACACGCCGGAAGCGGCGTTTCGCGCACCGACGGTTCCCGACGGCGCGGAGCTGTGGCGCCTGGTGCGCGAGATCGGAGTTCTCGACGAAAATTCCTGTTACGCCTACCTGCTGCTGTGTCGCGATTTTTCTGGCACCTGCCTGGTGGCCGAGGCACACGGCGCGCTGGCGGGGTTCATCACGGGGTATCTTCCCCCGCGCCGTCCCGAGACGCTGTTTGTGTGGCAGGTGGGGGTGGCGCCGCACGCGCGAAGACAGGGGCTTGGACTCCAATTGCTGCTGCAATTGATTCGCATGCAAGCCGAGCGCGGAGTGCGGTATGTCGAAGCCACGATTGCTCCCTCGAATCGGGCGTCACAACGGTTGTTTCACGCGGCGGCGGCGGCCCTGGGGGCTTCTCTCGCGACCGAACGCGGGTTCACTCGCGGGGACTTTGGAACGCTGACACACGAGGAAGAGGAATTGATTCGCATAGGTCCTTTACCCAAGGCGGATGAATGAAAGTTTTTGAACGTTATGAATCCGAAGTTCGTGGCTACTGCCGAACGTTTCCCGGCGTGTTCACGCATGCCCGCGGCCATGTGCTGGTGGACGAGCATGGCCGGGAGTTTATCGACTTTTTCGCGGGCGCCGGGGCGCTGAACTATGGGCACAATCCGCCGGGGATCAAGCAAGCGCTCCTGGAGTATTTATCGGCCGACGGCGTGACGCACTCGCTCGACATCGCCACCGCCGCCAAGCGGCGGTTCCTTGAGACGCTTAACGAAGTCATCCTGCATCCAAGAGACATGGACTACAAAACCATGTTTCCCGGGCCGACCGGCACAAACGCGGTCGAAGCCGCTTTGAAACTGGCTCGCAAGGTGACGGGGCGAACCAACGTGATCGCCTTCACCAACGGGTTTCACGGCATGACGCTGGGATCGCTCGCCCTGACGGGGAACGCCGGCAAACGGGCGGGGGCTGGGGTTTCGCTCACCGATGTAACCCACATGCCGTTTTGCGGTTATTTCGGCGCCGACACCGACACACTCGCCCATTTGGAAAGCTTTCTGGCTGACCGGAGCAGCGGCGTGGAACGCCCGGCGGCGTTTGTCGTTGAAACGGTGCAGGCCGAAGGAGGCGTGAACGTCGCCACGTTCGAATGGTTGCGTCGGCTTGAGCAAGCCGCGCGGCGTTTCGAGGCGTTGTTGATCGTCGACGACATTCAGGTCGGCTGCGGTCGAACCGGCCCGTTCTTCAGTTTTGAACCGACCGGAATCTCGCCCGATATTATCTGTCTGTCGAAGTCGCTCTCGGGTTACGGCCTGCCCTTGGCGGTGACGCTCATGAAGCCCGAGCACGACATCTGGAATCCTGGCGAACATAACGGCACGTTCCGCGGGCACAACCCCGCCTTTGTCACTGCGACCGCGGCTTTGGACGCGTTCTGGCGAGACGGAGCATTGACGCAACAGGTCAAACGCAAGGGCATTCAAATTCGCGACGCATTCCTGAACATGGCGTCGGAGTACGGCGGCGAAGTTCGCGGCCGAGGCATGATTTGGGGAATCGAATTTTCTGAGAAATCACTTGCCTCGCGGATTTCGCGGGCCGCCTTTAAACGCGGGCTGATCATCGAAACCGCCGGACCGCAGGACGAGACGCTCAAGGCGTTGCCGCCGCTTACGATCGATGAGCGAGGACTGCGCCACGGGCTTCAGGTTCTTCAAGACGCCGCCCGCTCGGCAAACGGCGAGCCGGACCGCGAATCTGCCGCGGCGGTCGCCTAACACTACGCCATTTACCGTCGTTCCGAATCGTCGCGGAAGTCGCAAGCGGTGGGGCGCGGAGCAACGCATATTTGGGAAAAAGGAGACGCACGTGATTGTACGAAAGCTGGAGGAGATCGTCGGAGCCGAACGCGAGGTTCGGGCCGCCACCTGGACAAGTCGCCGCCTGCTCCTGCAGGGCGATGGGATGGGATTCTCGCTGCACGACACGCTGATTCACGCCGGCACGTCCACCGAAATCCACTACCAGAACCACCTCGAAGCGGTTTACTGCATCCAAGGCAAAGGCGAGGTGACGGTGCTGGCCACGGGCGAGAAGATTCCCATCGAAGCGGGAACCGTCTATGCCCTGGACGGTCACGAGCAGCACTTGCTCACCGCGGAATCCGAGATGCGCATGATCTGCGTATTCAACCCGCCTTTGGTCGGCCCCGAAACGCACGACGCCAACGGTGTCTATCCGCTCCTAACCGGGCGCTCCTAGAGTGTTTTTCCCAGTGGTGCGACGGTCTTAATGTAGGTCACTCGCTCCGCGAGTGACCAGCGGCGAGCGAAGCGAGCCGAAGATTCCGCTTGCTTCGCAAGCCGCTAATTCTTCGCGGAGCGAGTAACCCACGCTCAAGCCCCCCTCACACCTGCCTGAAATGCGCTCCTAGCCGAGCTTGCCGAACGAGGGAAGTCTTTGGAGCCTCCCTCCCAGGCATTTGGCCTACGCGCACGCCCTTCTCCTCAATCTCGCCTCAGTGAAGAAACAAAGCATGAGTGCAGTAAGCAACACAGCGGCCTCGGTCACGGACTTATACCTCTCGCGTGCCGGCGCGCACTGGCAACTATTCGATCGTCAAGATCCGGTGATCTGGGGATCCGTCGATGGGCCGCTCGATTTGGATCAACGGCAGCGGTTCATTGCCGATGGGTTCCTTGCGTTCGACCGCCTCCTCGATCCGCGGGAAGTAGACGGCCTGTTGGAAGAGGCGAAGCGATTGGCCGCAACGGCTGATCGCCAATCGCCCGAAGTCATCGCGGAGCCGAACGGCGGCGCGGTGCGATCAATCTTCCGCATTCACCGCTCCAGCCCGCCCTTTCAAGCGCTGTGCCGCGATCCTCGGCTGGTGAACCTGGCGCGGCAAATCCTGGGCAGCGACGTCGCCATTCATCAAACCCGCATCAACTTCAAGCCGGCGTTTGACGGCAAGGAGTTCTTCTGGCATTCCGACTTTGAGACTTGGCACGTCGAGGACGGCATGCCGCGGATGCGAGCCGTGAGCATTTCGCTGAACCTCACGGAGAACACGGAGTTTAATGGCCCGCTGATGCTCGTGCCCGGCTCGCATCGCGTTTTTGTGCAGTGCCCCGGCGGGACGCCCCAGGACCACTACCGAGAGTCGCTTCGCAAACAGGAGTACGGGGTTCCTTCGCGTGAAGCGCTGGCCCAACTCATCGAGCGCGGCGGCGGCATTGTGGCCCCCAAGGGCGGCCCTGGTTCGGCCACGATCTTCGACTGCAACACGATGCACGGTTCGGTCGGCAATTTGAGCCCGTCTCCGCGGATCAACGCGTTTATCGTATTCAACAGTGTCGAGAACGCCTTAGAAGCTCCCTTTGGCGGAATGCGCCCCCGGCCGGAGTTCTTGGCCGAGCGGTAGCCGACGCGAGGCCGCCCGGTTCGCCGCGGCGTCTGAAAATCATGACCGGGAACGCGGCTTGACATCGATTCCCGGCTCCAGCACCGGCGCGGCGTCCAGGTTTTCCGCCTCCAGGAGTGCGACCACTCTTTCCAGCGATTGCAACAATTGGCGCTGCTCCTTCTGGGGCAACTGCGATAAACGCTCCACAAACGTATCTTGCAGGGGCGTTGGCAGTTCCCGCAATCGCTTGCGGCCTTGCCGGGTAAGCGACAGACGCACTTTGCGGCGATCCTCGCTAGCGCGCTCGCGGACGATTAAACCTTCGCTCTCTAAGCGGTCCAGCAGCCGCGATACGGTGGGCGGCGAAAGCTGGACGACTTGCCCTACCTGGACCGCAGTCACTTCGGTCCCTTCCGCTTCGGCAATGGCCCGCAGACACAAGGCTTGAGGCACCGAGAGGCCCGACGTGCGTGAGAACAGTCGCGCATGTTTGGAAGTTTGCCGCAGCACGCGGCGGATTGCACGGAGGATTTCGTCAGTCAGGTGGTCACGGGCCATTGTTTTTCATCAGTGATTTGCTGTTTTTTATTGTGGCCAGACTTGCCTTGCAAACAAGAGGCGGCCCGCGTTTTATTCACGTCGTAACGCAGCAGTCATCGTTAGATCCCCAATGACGCCAAACGAGGATGAGTCAGCCTGATGGCGCGTTGCGGTCATATCAGCGCTTTCTTATATTCGCTTCTTTGGTGAGTGGGAAGCCAATCCGTGGATAACTTTGCCGCGACAAGTGGCAGACCCGCATCCACAGAAATGGAGCGGCGCTATGCCGCAGGTCGCCTGCCAAGCCACATGGGAGGTGTAGATGGTCCTTCTCCGTGCGACCGACCTAGCGCGAGCGGCGATAAGCTCTTGGCGGCTAGCAAGCGGCGGTTTGCAGAGCGGTTCCCGCAGTCGGCCGTCAGCATCAAGCAGGCGGCGTTTGACCGGGCGGTGCGACTCATGCAATCTAGCCGCTCCCAGGCGTTCCGCTTGGAGGAAGAATCGGAGCAACTGCGCGAGGCCTATGGCCATCACCAATTTGGCCAATCCTGCTGCTCGCACGCCGTTTGGTAAAGACAGGCGTTTCGTTTATCGCGGTAGTGCATCGCGGCTGGGACAATCACAACGGCGCAGCCAAACAAGCAACAAGGCCGAACGCGCATCCAAGCAAGCGCAGAAGCAAGCCGATGACCAACCAGCCGACGACCACCGCCATCAGGAGGCGGAACGCAAGCGGCAGCAATTCGCCGAGGCCAAACAACGCGCCGACCACGCGCAAACGCAATACAATGACGCGCAGGCGAAGTCGGACGTAGCACGGAGCAAGGCGGAATCGGCTCGCAATCTCCATGATCGAGCCAGGAACGCCAAGAAGAACCCGGAAGTCGCCCAAAAGATTCTCGAAGGCGCGCAATTGCGTGTCGCCGACACCCTAAGGCGGCTAAACTGTCCTGAGTAAACGTCCTCGCTCGGCTGCGAAGACGTTGCGAAATCCTATCCCGGAGGAGAACCTGAACGTGAGCGACGACCTCAAGCGGAATCGGTCATGTGTCTCCCGGCGCGACTTTCTGGCCGGCTCAGCCGCGGCGGCGACGTTTACGATTGTGCCGCGACATGTCCTCGGTGGGCAGGGCCATACGCCTCCCAGCGAGGAATTCGGGGGAGCGCTGATTGGCTGCGGCGGCCGCGGCCCTGGAACCTTCAAGTGCCTCGGCCCTGGTGTTCGGATGTTGGCGCAGTGCGATGTAAAGTTTAAGGACCGCGCTGACAACAAGACCATCTACACCGATTTTCGGCGGGTGTTGGAACGCGACGACATTGACGTGGTCGCCATTGCCACCCATCCCGGTTGGCATGCGCTGATTTCCATCGCCGCCATGGAGGCTGGTAAGGATGTCGTCTGCGAAAAACCGATGTGCCGGTTTATCTCCGAGGGGCGCGCAGTCGCCGAGACGGAAAAACGCTACGGGCGCGTGTTTCAACTCGAACAAAAAGGCGGCTACCACCCCGGCAAGACTCGCAAGATTTTTGAGAGCGGCCTTCTGAAAACATGCGACACGGTCCTGGTGCACCGGGGCGGCTTCAAGGTCAAAGATTGGAGCGGCAAAGTCGCCTATAAGGTGGAGAATGTGCCTGCGAACCTGGACTGGGACATGTACTGCGGACCGGCCCCGCTACGTCCCTACTTCGGCCATCGCTTCGGCGGCAGTCATCGCGGCTACTGGGACTACGAAGGCGGCGGTCTGGGCGATATGGCTCATCATCATCTGCACGCGATGGCCTACCAGTATGGGCGTGACTTGACTTCGCCGGTGGAAGTCATTCCCCACGCACCGCCGCAGCATCCGGAAGCTTGTGGCCTGTGGGGATGGTGTGAGTTGAAGTACGCCGACGGCTTTACGCTAGTGCTGGAAAGCGGCGAATGGGGCGACAAGTACGATCGCCTCTCTACGCGCCATACCAACGAAGGCGATTTGCTGAAGATGCTTAGCGAAGAAGATCGCCAGAAGCTGGACCAACTGCCCGACCCGGAGCGTCTGCCCTTCTTCCCCGAAGCGATTCGTACGCGGCAACAGACCGCCAGCCATGCTGAACGGTCGCATCGCGTCGCCACCATCTATCATCTAGCGAACGTCGCCTTCCGCTGTGGACGGCCCCTCCAGTTCGACCCTGACACGGAGCAGGTGGTGGGCGATGAGGAAGCCAACCGTCTGGTCAACCAACCGATGCGAGCGCCGTGGCGGATCTAGAGGATGGACGGCCTATCCACCCCGGCAACTTCGTTCGCTTCTTCTGCAACCACGCGTCCCCACCCAACCAGGAACTTCACTCATGGCAAACGTCGAACAACTCAAGAGTCTTGTGGAGCAAATGCCCGATCCCGACTCGCGGGGCATGTATACCGAAAATATCGACAAGGCGAAGATCGATCACGCGGTGGCGGAGATCGCCAAGGGAGGCAAAGAGAGTCTGTTGGGCTTGATCCAGATGTTAGGCGAGCCAGGCAGCGCCTCCGACGTCAAGCCGCACTATGCGCTCCATTGCGTGGTCAACTATGCGTTAGTTACGCAGGACGAAGATTTGCGCAGGGAGTTCGGCGAAGCCATGGCTTCGCAATTGGAAAATGAAAACCTGCAACCCTACAATCGGGCCTATCTTTGCCAGGAGCTGCAATGGACCGGTCGCGACGAGGCCTGCGAATCGCTCGGCAAAGTATTGCTGAACGAGGACTTGACCGATGCGGCGGCAACGGCGTTGGCAGCCATAGGAGGAGAGCGGGCCGCCTCGCAACTTCGCGCCGCGGCAGCCAAGGCTGACGGAAAATGCCGGCTTAACCTGATCGACGCTCTCGCCACTTTGGCGGAGCCCAAGTCCGCTGACATTTTGAAGGAAGCGCTTTCCGACAAGGACTCGGAAGTACGCATCGCTGCGAGCGCCGGATTGGCCCGCCTTGGCCAGGCGGACTCAGCCGACGTGTTACTCAAGGCCGCCGACGCGGCTCAAGGCTGGGAACGCACGCAGATAACGAAAGCGTGCCTGATGTTAGCCGAACAACTAGCCGCCGGAGGAAACAAAGCGGCCGCCCGGCAGATCTACGAAAAACTACAAGCGACGCGCACCTCCGAGTCGGAGCGCTACATTCGCGACGCGGCGCAGCGTGGCCTTGCGGCGATCGCTTGAGTTACCCGCTACGACAGCCCTTAATAAGGTTCTTTGCCCACACATACGGGAGCACGCTCATGGGAAAAACAGCCGCTTTCTGCGCAGCACTGGTCTTGTTAGGCGTATTCGCCGGCCAATCAGGTTGGGCCGAGGAGAGGCAGCCGGACCAGGGCGCCTGGACCGCGCTATTTGATGGAAATAGCCTTTCTGGCTGGACCAATCGTGCGGGTCAACCACCTGCGCAAGGCTGGGTTGTGGAAGACGGATCGCTGACGCGCAAAGCGGGCGCGGGAGACATTTGGACCAAAGAGCGGTTTGGAGATTTTGTGCTCGACCTCGAGTTCCAAACCAAGGGCAACAGTGGCGTGTTCATTCGCACCGATGATCCCAAGAACAATGTACAGACCGGGATCGAGATTCAAGTTGATAAGCCCGGCGGACCAAGCAAGCACAGCGTCGGAGCGGTGTACGATTTGCAGGCGCCCACAAAGAACGCCGCCAAGGACGGCTGGAACCACCTCGTGATTACGGCCAAAGACAACTTGCTGAAAGTAGAACTGAACGGCGAACCGATCGTCGACATGGACCTCGATCGCTGGGACACGGCAGGCAAGAATCCGGATGGCAGCAAGAACAAATTCTCCACCGCCCTCAAGGACTTCGCCCGCGAGGGCCACATTGGGTTTCAGGATCACGGCGCCGAGGTATCCTATCGCAACGTGCGGATCAAGAAGCTGCCGTAAGACCGCGCTGTCGTAAGGCGGCAGAGATGCTCCCGCGTGACAACGCCGGGGCCAGCGGTTTACCCTGCCGCCTCATTCCCACCACCACAGAGTCCCCCATGTTTCGTTACGCCTTGCGATTGCTCGCAACCACGACGCTTGTCGCCTTTTCTACAACTCCGCTGTTGGCTGGAGAGTGGACGCAGTTCCGTGGCAAGGATGGGTTGGGAATCAGCGATGAAACCTCGCTCCCGCGGAAATGGTCATCCACGGAAAACATCGTTTGGAAAGCCGAGATGCCCGGTCCCGGAGCGTCCAGTCCGATCACGCTGGGTGATCGGGTATTCATCACATGTTACTCCGGCTACGGCCTGGAGCCGGCCCAAGGGGATCCCAAGGAGTTGGTCCGTCACCTGCTTTGCTTGAGCCGCAAGAACGGAGAGAAGCTCTGGCACAAAACCTTCCAACCGAAGTTGCCGGAACATCAATACCAAGGCGAAGGCTCGTATCACGGCTACGCCGCGAGCACACCCACGACTGACGGCGAACGGTTGTATGTGTTCTTCGGCAAGTCAGGGGTCTTTTGTTTTGACTTGGAAGGCAACCAACTGTGGCAGGCCAGTGTCGGCGAAAACACAAACGGTTGGGGTTCGGGCGCCTCGCCGCTCTTGTACAAAAATTTGCTGATCGTCAACGCCAGCGTTGAAAGCGGGTCGCTCGTGGCCTTGGACAAACTGACCGGTGAAGAAGCGTGGCGGGCGAAAGGGATCGGCTCGTCGTGGAACACGCCGGTCTTGGTCCCTGGGAAGGACAAAACCGAATTGGTCGTCAGCATTGCCGACCATGTGGTCAGCCTCAACCCCGACACCGGCGAGGAGTTATGGCGAGCCGAAGGAGTCCATCGTTACGTTTGTCCGAGCGTGGTCTATCACGATGATGTGGTGTATGTGATCGGCGGCGGCCATACTTCCTTGGCCGTGCGCACCGGCGGCAGCGGCGACGTAACCGAATCGCACGGCGTTTGGAGAGTCAACAAAGGGGCAAATGTGTCGTCGCCGATTTATTACGAAGGCCACCTTTACTGGACGCGCGACGGCGGCATCGTTGGTTGCCAAAACGCGGCGAACGGCGAGATGGTGTACGAAGAGCGGCTGCGTCCCGACTCGGGCATCATCTGGACTTCACCCGTGTTGGCCGATGGCAAGCTCTATTATGTATCGCAACATCACGGCGTGTTTGTGGTCGCTGCTGGACCGAAGTTTGCGTTGCTGGCCCACAACGTGCTTGAAGATGACGATTCCCGCACCAACGCATCCCCGGCTGTGAGCAACGGCCAGTTGCTCCTGCGCACCGACCGAAACCTTTACTGCATTGGAAAGAAATAAGGGGCGGAATGCGCGGGGCGCCGCTTAGAGGTTGTAGCCCTTCTGACGAAAGATCGGCGTGGCGAGTCGGCGCAGGTTCCCGCCGAAAATCTCGAGCCGCTCGGCATGCGTCAGATCGGCATCAAAGACTTTCGCGAGTTCGGTTGAGTACGAGCGCGAAGGTCCGTGGCCGCCCCACACCAGGCGGGCGACTCCGAGTTGTTGCACGGTATAGTCCACCTGCCCGGAATGCGGGTCCGAGCCGCTGAATTCAAGGTAGACGTTTTTGAAAGGGCGCACGGCTCGCACTCCTAGTTCCCAGTCACCCCCCGAGTGGCCGCAGATGAAAGGCGTTTCTGGGAAACGCTCGGCCAGCATTGCCACGTCCATGGGGGTTGATTCACCGGGCACGTTGCCCCCTCCTGAACTCCGCGGCTTGCCGCCGACCTTCATCCAGGTGTGAATGTAGATCACGGCGTGCAGTTCGGCGGCCAGGCGGATGATGGGATCATTATTGGGATGGCTGCAAACAACCCCGCCTGGATTGCCGCCGAAGTATTTAACGCCAATGCACGGCCCGTCGCCGATCCATTCTTCCATCTTCTGGCAGCTTTCCACCGGCTGGGAAGGGTCGACAGAAATAAGTCCGGAAACGCGATCGGCGTGTTTTTCCAAGTACTCGCGAATTTCCCGCTTCTGGTCGGCGGAAAGCGAAGCGGCTAAGGGATCTGTTGGCGCGCCAGCGATATCCAGAGAGAGCATCCGTTCGATCCCCATTCGCTCTACATAGAACAGGTTCTCCTCGTGTTGGCGGATTCCGCCGCCGTAGAAGCCGTGATAATGGATGTCCCAAATCCTCAGCTTCACCAGGTCATCGCGCGTGGGCAGACCGTAGGCGGCAGGATCCAAGGCAAACTCGTGAGCACGGGAAGGATTCATGGCGCCACACTTTCTGAATAGATTTTGAGTTGGCGAATCGAAGGGTGCGTTCCTTGCGGTGGAATTCACGCTAACCGATCAGACGCCGGGCGTTATCCCGCATCAATTTCTCCAATTGCGCGAGGCTGAGCGGCGACTCGAACAACTTCATCAGCGAGCTTTCGCAAGGAAAGTAAGGAGCGTGCGAGCCAAACACCAATCGATTCACGGGGATAGCGCCCTGGTAACTCGGATTCGTTCCCGCAATCAGGCGCCCCACACCACCGTTCCCTTCGGTGGCGGCGATATCGAAGCAGATTTGCGTCTCTTGAACCAGCGCCGAAACGTTTTTGCCGAGCAACGGCCCAGCCGAGTTGAGCAACTGCGCCTTGATCTGGGGCGCCTTCTTCAAGGCGTCAAGCAGAAGGGTTGTATTCACCGCCGGAATGTCGATCGCGGGGTGATGCACACGCTCATCTTCCATGCGCATAACGATCTGAACGATCATGCCGCGCTTCGCAGCGTGGCTGAGCAACTGCACGAACTCGGGTCGATCGAGCGTGTAACCATGATAAGCGGGGTACAGCCGCACTCCGGGCATGCGATATTGCTCGTGGCAGCGCCGCAGGTCTTCTTCCCAGTCGGGCCAGGCCGGATTGACGCTGCCCATGGGGATGAGCACACCCTCTCCGTGGGTGCGGCACTCTTCGGTCAGTCTGCGGTTGATGGCGTCGAGTTGCTTGTGGAGAACGGCCTCGAAGCTGCCCGCCCACGCCTGCATGATACGGTGTTGACGCAACTTGGCGACGAGCGCCTCGGTCCGGTCATATTTCAGCTTGCGGAACGGCCATGCAAACAAGTGGACGTTGCTGTCGATAATCTCGGGCCCCGACGCGGCCGGGCCGTGCGATGGTTCAGCCGCCTGGGCCGTAGCATCCGCTAGTGCGGCGGCAATCGGCAATGCGGCGGGAACCAAAGACGCCTTCACAAAACTCCGCCGATTGATCGTTCGTGCGTCTTGATCATCGTGAGGCATGGTTTCTCTCGCGGGATAGGAGTGGCGCCGCTCTTTAAGACGAACTTCCGACTTTCCTGTTATACTCGCCTCATTCGCGGCGGCCAAACCAGAAGCCGCATCCGCGAATGGCAACGCAGAACGACTCCTCTCTGGTGGTTGCCGAACGATTCCGGAAGGCTTGAGTCGGGAAGGCTGACATGCGAACGAGGACCGAGTTGGCTAAGCCTCGACGCGTCAACCGGTCAGTTGTCGGGCACACCCACTAGCGCCGGTCGATCCGAGGTAATCATCGTCGTCACGCTGGAGCGCGAACAGCGCACGCTTGACCCCGGACAACTTCAGTGGGGAGTTGAAAAGAGCCTGGATGTCCGCAGGGAAACCGTCGGTACCGCAAAACAACGCTTCGTGATCGAGACGGCGCCATAAACATGGTTGCCCCGTTGCGTTGCCGCCAAACCCGGAACTGCTTTTTTCAAGGTTAACGATGAAACGAATTGCCTGCTCCGGACTTGTCGTATGGATTCTCGCTTCCTGGGCTGCTGGCGAAACCATGCACTGGCCGCAGTTCCGCGGAGCACACGCAGATGGCTTGGCCGAAGGGGCGACGCTACCTGACTCCTGGAGCGCCACCGAGAACGTCGTGTGGAAGGCGGATCTTCCAGGCTGGGGTTGGTCATCGCCGGTAATCTGGGGCAACAAGATCTTTGTCACAACGGCGGTTAGCCAGCAGCCGCGCGAGCCGCTCGTTGTTGGCGGCTACCCTGGCGGCCGCGTGAAGCCGACCGAAGTGCACCGTTGGATGACGTATTGTCTGGACTTCGATACGGGCAAGATAGTTTGGGAGCGCGAAGTACACCAAGGCGTGCCGCCTGAGGAGCGGCATCCCAAGAACTCCTATGCCAACGCCACTCCGATTGTCGATGGCCAGCGCGTTTACGCCTACTTCGAGAACATCGGCATGTTCTGCTTTGACCTGGATGGCGCCAAGCTCTGGCAGCAAACATGGGGCAGTTTTCCCATGCGCGGCGGTTGGGGACCTGGCGCTTCGCCGGTGCTTCACGGCGACCGCATTTACCTGGTCAACGATAATGAACAAGAGTCGTTTATGGTCGCACTGGACAAGCACAACGGAAAGGAAATCTGGCGCCTCCCGCGGGAAGAAAAAAGCAACTGGTCAACGCCTTACGTATGGGAAAACAAGGACCGTACGGAAATCGTAACGATCGGCACAGGCAAAGTGCGTTCCTATGCCCCCGAGGGTAACGTGCTGTGGGAACTGACCGGCACGTCGGGTTTGGTCAGTCTGACGCCGCTTGCCAAGAATGGCTTGCTTTATCTTGGCGCCGGGTACCATTACGGGCCGCTCTATGCAATCCGCCCTGGCGCATCAGGAGACATCAGTCTCGATTCCGACGCCACAAGTAACGAGTGGATCGCCTGGTCCCAGCCACGGGGCTCAAGTATTCATCCCTGTTACCTCATCCGTGGAGACCGGCTTTATGTCCTCTTTGATGCGGGACTGCTGGCCTGTTTCCACGCCAAGACCGGTGAGATGATCTTTCCTCGGCAGCGTCTGAACACCGGCGGCGGTCGCTTCTACGCTTCCCCGTGGGCGTACAACGGCAAGATCTTCTTGCTTAACGAAAATGGCGCCACCTGGGTCGTCGAGGACAGTCCGGAGTTCAAGGTCATTCGCAAGAATGTTCTGGACGACTACGCCTGGGCGACGCCCGCCATTGCCCGGGGCAGTTTGCTAATCCGTACCTATACCGGCCTTTACCGGCTCCAGAACTCACCGGACACGAAGCAAGACAGGTAGTTGGATTTTCCTCTAGCTCTTGGGGGAAGGAAGCGATGATGAGAATTTTTCGCGTAATCCGGATTGCTGCGCTGGTCATCCTGGGAGCCCCGCTGTTGGCGCAAGAGCCTACGCCGCGAGGCGACGTTTGGACAAGGAGCCTGGCGGATCGTGGCCAACGTAGCTCGTTGCACGACCGCTCTCAATACGTACGCGGAGATAGCGGCAAATGGCAGGACGAGCCCGTGTTGGTTCATGCGCCGCCGATCGCGCAGAAACCAATCCAGGTGAGTCTTGATGAGAAGGTCGATGAGTTGCTGGAACGAAAGATCCCGCTCACGAGCGCTGACGACAATTGGTTGTTATTCCGCACCCGGCAACTGAACGACAACGACCGTGTCTGGGTGGAACGAGTCGAGCGTCGCGGCAACCAATTTACCATCGTGGTTAACGAAGCGGTGTGGCAGGGGCGGTATAGCAAGAACTTCACGTATTATGCCGTCATTGGCGTGAACCTCGGCAAACTTGAGCCGGCGAAGTACGAAGCGCAATGCCGCTTCACGCCGTTGATGTTCCGACAATTTGAGGGGACAGGCCGGCCGAACGAGAACTGGCCCAAAGACGAACGCCCCACGGAAAAGAAAGCGATCGAATTGCGTATTCCCTTTAGTGTCTCGCCGCACAGCCAGCCGGATTAAGGTGGATGGTAAAACGCCCATCGTTGCTGGGCGGTCGCGATTCCTTGATCAAGCGATTCTTCTTGCCGTCGGAGTTAAGCGATGTCTGACCAAAGGAAGCTTTCCCGAAGGGTCGCCCTCGCCGCCGGGATTGGACTTACCGCGGGTTTACCAGTATTGGCGCCCGGACAACCTTCGCGGGAAAGGCCCGTCACGGACCTGCATGACTTGCCGCGCGACTTGCCGCCATCGGGCGCCGATCTGGGCACGCTGTTCGCCGACGTCCACAAACTCGCCGCCGAGCGCCGTTACGCGATGTCGTTCCTGTCGGATCGGTTTCGCGATCTCAAGGAGTTCCATGCCGTCGCCCGCGAGAAAGTCTTTGAACTCCTTCGTTACCGCCCGGCCAAGGTCGAGCCGCGCCCGGAGGTTGTGGAGCGCGTGGAACGCGATGGCTACTTCCGCGAGAAGGTTATCTTCTCCACTTCGCCTCACTTTCGTATCCCGGCGTACGTGTTGATTCCCAAGGAGCTTCCGCAGCCGGCGCCTGCGATCGTGGATCTCCATTCGCACGGCGGGATGTTTCTGTTCGGCAAAGAGAAGGTGATCGATCTGGGACGCAATCACCCGGCGATGACCGCGTACCATCAGCGGAACTATGACGGACGCCCCACCGCAACCGCCCTGGTCAAGCGGGGCTACGTGGTCATTTCCATCGACGCCTTCGGCTTTGGCGAGCGGCGGATTTTGTTGGACGCCGATCTTGACCGCGGCTGGGACCGGTCGCAGTATTCGCTGGACGATGTACAACATCTCAATCAGCAATGCCGGGGGAAAGAATCGACCATCGCCAAATCTCTGGTCTTTGCTGGCGCTTCCTGGCCGGGGATTGTTGTCCACGACGACCTGCGCACCGTGGATTACCTGGCCTCACGCCCTGAAGTGGACCCACAGCGAATTGGTTGTCTGGGCATATCCATGGGCGGTTACCGCGCCGCGTATCTGGCGGCGATGGATGAGCGAATCAAGGCCGCGTGCGTCGTGGGCTTCATGTCCACCGTCGAACCCATGATCCAGGCCCATATCGACACGCATTCCTGGGTCCATTTCCTGCCGGGACTGCACGAATTCCTGGACCTGCCCGATGTGGCCTCGCTCACGGCGCCTCGGGCGCTGTTGGTCCAGCAGTGCTCCCAAGACCGTTTGTTCCCGCGGGAAGCCATGCAAGCGTCTATCCAGAAGCTCGCTCAGGCCTACGCCAAAGCAGGCGTCCCCGCCCAATTCCAAGGCCGGTTCTATGACGCCCCCCACCAGTTCACCCGCGCCATGCAAGATGACGCGTTCCACTGGTTCGACCAGCGCTTAGGTTGACGCCTGGATCGTGGCTTCCCAATTACCGATTCCTTCGCGTGGCCGATCAAGCATCTCCCCAGCCGCGACCAGCGTATTCAATGGTTGCGAAGCCAAGGACAATCCCCTGAAGGGATTCTTTTCGTCGCTGGTGGCCCATGCCACGATTTATCGTCACGGTAGGTCTGCTAAGCTGTACGCACCTCGGATCAGCGACATTTGGCGCAGGCGATAGATCAAACGGAGGCGCATTCCGGCTTAAACACCGCAGGCGTCGCTCTCCTGAGATGCAAGCCGCGGTTCCGCGCCGTGCGGGGCCGGGAGTTTGTTGGAAACCGAGAGCCACAACAGGATCATTTCGCGATGAGCATCGACCGCATCTCTCGCCGCATTTGGATTCAACAATCCCTTGGCGCCGGAGCAGCGCTTTGGCTTCCTCAGCTGGCATGCGGCGCGGCGGAAGGCTTGCGCATCGCCACCTTCCGGGCCGACGTAACGCCCCCAGAGGGACATCCGCTGTGTGGCGGATGGATCACGCCGGTTAAGTCGGTCGCCGATGGATTAGAAGCCATCGGCTTGGTGATTTTCGGCGCAGGCGATCCGATCGTGCTTTGTGCGGTGGACTGGACGGGGATCCTGAACCGGGCGCATGAGGAATGGCGCACGGTTCTGGCGAAAGCGGCGGGCGCCACGCCGGACCGCGTCGCGGTGCAATGCGTGCATCAGCATGATGCGCCATTTGCGTGCCTGGATACCGAGGAACTGCTCGCCACGCAGCGTGCGGGCCTTACCTGCGTCAACGTTGACTTCTTCCAGGACTGCCTGGATCGACTTCAAGGCGCCGTTCGCGAGGCGTTACCCCAAGCGCGGCCGCTCACGCATATCGCCACGGGCGAGGCGAAGGTGGACCGCATTGCAGGAAACCGCCGGCTTGATCTAGGGCCGGATGGACGCGTGCGGAAAATGCGCGGCAGCGCGTGCACGGATCCTGCGCTGATCGCGCTACCGGAGGGCCTGATCGATCCCCGGCTCAAGACCGTCGCGTTTTATAGCGGCGAGAAAAAGGTTGCGGCCTGCCACTATTACGCCACGCATCCGATGAGCCACTACGGCAGAGGCGAGGTGAGCAGCGACTTCCCCGGCCTGGCGCGTAAACGTCGGCAACAAGAGGATCCCGATTGCACGCATCTCTACTTCACGGGCGCCGCGGGGAACATCGCCGCCGGCAAATACAACAATGGTTCGGCCGAGGCCCGGATCGCCCTGACCGAGCGGCTGTACGCGGCCCTAGCGGCGTCGGAAAAAGGTCTGGCGCCGCAGGCGATCCAGCGCGTGTCTTGGGCCACGCAGGAGATTTTGCCCGAGGTGAACCCTGCGTTCACCAAGGAGCGCGAGATGGCGATGCTAACGAACTCCGAAAACGCCCCTGCTAATCGCATCCGTCCAGCGATGCGTGTCAGTTGGATCGAGCGCATCGCTGCACGCACGCCGATCGTGCTTAGCGCGCTGCATGTAAATGACGCTACGCTATTGCATTTGCCGGCGGAGTCGTTTGTCGAGTATCAGCTTCGCGCGCAAAGCCTGGCGCCCTCGCGGTTTGTCGCCACGGCGGCGTATGGCGACGGCGGCGCCTGGTACATTCCCACCCAAGAGGCTTTCCCGCAGGGTGGTTACGAGGTCAGCGTAGCGAACTGCGCGCCAAGTATGGACGCCTTACTCACTCGCGGCATGACTGAGTTGATCCGCAAGGCCTGATGACAGGGGAAGAACCGGGACAACGCTTTCCCTGCCTTCACGAATCCTTGTCATGCAACGCACTCCGCCTACTTTCATCGCTTTGCTGCTGACTTCATGCGCAAACAACGTTTACGTAAGGCCGGGTCGCTAAGATCCGCCCCTGACGCCACCCGTTAACTCTCGGCCGTCCAGCTCATGAAAACGCACGTTTGGCTCTTTCTTGCCGCCCTGAGCATGACTTTTTCGCTTGCCGCCCCGGCCCAATCCGAGCTCTCCATCTATGGCAGCGTGTGTCGGGAAGCAAGGGAGGTCTCCAGCACATCGTTGGCGAGGCCGATGTCGCCGGAGGCATGGAGGACCACCCTGGCGGAGCGACGCGAGCAATGGCTGGAGATGCTGGGACTCTCGCCTCTACCGGACCGAGCGCCGCTCAACGCCACGGTGACCGGCGTGCTGGATCGCGGAGACTACGTGGTGGAGAAAATTCATTTCCAAAGCTTGCCGGGCGCGCATGTGGCGGGAAATCTTTATCGCCCGGCAAAGACCGCCGGGAAGCTGCCCGCCGTGCTGTATCTTTGCGGACACACCAAAGGCAAGGTAAGTCCCACGTATCAAGCGAATCCGCGCTGGTTCGGTCAGCATGGTTATGTGGCGCTGGTGCTCGATCCGATTCAACTCGGCGAGTGCCAGGGATTTCATCACGGGACCTATCGCGAAGGACGTTGGGACTGGCCGAGCCGGGGCTACACGCCTGCGGGCGCCGAAGTGTGGAATGCGATGCGAGCGCTCGATTACCTGCAAAGTCGTGCGGATGTGGACGCGGAGCGATTGGGCGTGACCGGCCTTAGCGGCGGCGGCGCCATGTCTTGGTTCCTTGGGGCCGCCGATGAGCGTGTGAAGGTGGTCGTTCCTGTCTGCCAGAGCGGCAGTATTGAGCGCATGGCCGTAGATCGCGGAACCGATGGTCATTGCGACTGCGCATTCTGGATCAACTACTATCGCTGGTGCTGGACCGACATTGGCGCCCTCATCGCTCCGCGCGCGTTCTTGATCGCCTCGGGCAGCGAGGACATGCTTTGGCGACCTGCAGGTTATCGCGATGTAGCGCACCGCATCCGACATCAATACGCGGCGCTGGGCGCGCCAGGGCAGTTCGATCTGGTCGAGGATTTATCGCCGCATGGCTATACGCCGAAGTTGCGACAGGCGATCTTTACCTTCTTCAACACGCATTTGAAAAATGATCCCACGCCAGTGCGGGATGATGTGACTGACTTTGTGGAGCCGGAGGAAAATTTGCTGGTCTTCGGCGGTAAGCTGCCCGAGAACGACACCATGCGCCAAGTGGACTCGCTGCTGGTGAAGGCGGCGGCCGTGCCGATGCCCGAGAGCCTTTCGCAGTGGCAAACGCATCAAACCAATGCAATCCGCCGCTTGCGGCAAAGCACCTTCCGCAATATTCCGGCGGATCCCACACCGCGACGGCGGCGCGTACTGGCCGACGGCGGCACGCGCGACCACACGTATGGGACTTGCGTTTTCGACACGGCCGATGGTCTAACGCTCGCGATCAAAACTCGGCATCCCCAGCCGGGCGCCGCGCCAGCGCCCACCGTCTGCTTTGCCGTGCAACCCGATGCGCGCAGTACGTTCGCAGGCGGCGGTGCGTCGCGACCGGACGTCGCGCCGGAGTATGTCACCGCAGGCGTCGAGGTGCGCAACACCGGTGCAACGTCCGTGGGGCCAGGTTATTTGTGGACATTGCGGCGAATGTATCCCCTGCTCGGCCATACCTTGCCAGAGCGTCAGGTTCATGACCTGCTGGCCGGCGTCGCACGGATGCGCAATGAGGACATCCCTGGACCTGTAGCGTTGTACGGCCAGCGTGAAACGGCGGTGCTGGCCATTTACGCCGCGATTCTTGATCCGCAGATCGACGAACTCATCCTTGACGCGCCGCCGGAAAGCCACACGAATCCGGAATGCCCCGAATTCCTTGGCATCCTGCGCATCGGCGACCTGCCGCAGAACCTGGCGCTGATGTATCCGCGGCCGGTCACCTTTATCGGCAAAATCCCTCCCGCCTTTGAATGGACGCGGACGCTGTACGAAAAGCTCGGGGCCGCCGATCGAATTCGCGTCATCCGTCAGGCGCGCGACTGGCGACCGCAGGAGAAGTGAAGTCCGCCGTTTGCTCCAAGCATCGGTTGTTCCCTCTCATTAATCCGCTATGAAACCTTTCATTCTTCTTCTTGCCGGATTCATTAGCCTTCCCTCTGTTGCAGCGGAACCGGACTGGGTGCTGGAGGGAACTGCCGCATGGGAGCCGCGCGACTCGCAGGCAGAGATCACCTTTCGCGATCAGCTCTGGATTATGGGCGGCTGGTTTAATTCGTATGAAGCGCCGCCGCGCGATGTGTGGTCCTCCCCCGATGGCAAAGCATGGAAACTTGTTGCCAAGGAGGCGCCATGGCTGCATAGCGATCTGGCAATGAGCATCACGTTTTCCGATCAGATGTGGATGATGGGTGGCTGGTACAACGGAAGACTGCCAGGACATTCGGCCAGCAATCAGGTGTGGGCGTCTACCGATGGCGTGGCGTGGCGCCAGGTCACCAGCGCCGCCGCCTGGACGCCGCGAATCGCGGCAGGTCTGGTGGAGCATCGCGGCCGAATGTGGATGCTCGGCGGTACCGAGAACTACTACTTTGGCGACGACAAGAGCCTCAAGAACGACGTGTGGTCGTCCTTGGATGGCAAGGCCTGGAAACAGGAGACCGCCGGCGCCGCCTGGTCGCCGCGCGCCTATCATCAGGCCGTGGCGCTCCAGGACAAGATCTACCTTCTGGGCGGCGGGAACTATGTGCCCGTCTATCAGGCAAAAAACGATGTTTGGTCTTCCAGCGACGGCGTCAACTGGACCTGCGAAACGGAATCGGCGCCGTGGGAGCCGCGTCTCTGGTTTTCGGCCGCCGTCTATCGCGGTCGAATGTGGGTGCTTGGGGGCTGGTCGAAGGAGAAAGATAACTTTGGCGACGTGTGGCATAGCGCCGATGGCAAAGTCTGGCGGCGCCTTGAAACCAAAACCTGCTGGAAAGCCCGACATGAACAGTCGGTCTTTGTGTTCCAGGACAAGCTTTGGATCGCAGGCGGCCATGCGCGCCCCTTGTCCAGTGAAGTATGGTCGTTAAGCCTGCCCGCCGATTGGACCCCGTAGTCCTCGCCAGACAAGCGTCATCTAAGGCAAACGCCATCGGGCAAAGTTTGACATCCGAGAGACGCGGACATTAGCATTAGCGCCTTGAACTTTCGGTTGGGTGACCGGCGACGTCGCCGCAAGACTCTAGGAGGTACACTTGATGACGCGCTCCTTTGCCGGGCTACTGGCCATCGCGACGATCGCAATCGCGTCAGCCCAGGATGCCAAGCCGCCAGCCGCGCAAGTCAGCGGTGGAGTTGGGAGGGCGTCCACCTCACAGCCGCCTTTCTATCCCGACAAAATGAACCTTCTGGTTTGGCGGGATGCGCAAGGGCAGTCCCACGCCATCCACAACCCGGTGGACTGGGAACGACGGCGCGCGCATATCCTCCAGAACATGCAATTAGTGATGGGACCGCTACCGGAACGCGATCCTGCGGCGCCGCTTGATGTTCAGGTGCTGGAAAGCGAGCGGTTGGAGAAGGTCACGCGCAAGAAAATCACTTATCTGGCAAGCCCCGGCGACCGCGTGCCCGCCTACTTGCTCATCCCGCACGGGCTTCAGCAGCCCGCGCCGGCCATGATCTGCCTGCACGGCACGAGCGGACCGCGAGGACGTACCGCCGGATTGGGCGCCGACTACCCGCGATATACTCTGGAGTTGGCCGAGCGAGGCTACGTGACGATTGCTCCCGACTATACGCTCCTGGGAGATAACCAGACCGACCCCGACTCGCTCGGCTACGCCAGCGGCACAATGAAGGGCGTCTGGAATCACATGCGGGCGGTGGACCTGCTGGAGTCGCTTTCGGAAGTTGACCAGCAGCGGATCGGTTGCTGCGGAGTGTCGCTGGGCGGGCACAACTCCCTTTTCCTCGCTGCGTTTGATCCGCGAATGAAGGTGGTGGTTACCAGTTCGGGGTTTGATTCCTTTGCCGACTATAGGAACGGAGACCTGACTGGCTGGTGTCAAAAGCTTTACATGCCGGCCATTGCCCAGGTCTACGGCAAGGATCCAAAGCGGCTGCCCTTTGATTTTCCGGAAGTGTTGGCCGCGATCGCTCCACGGCCCCTCTACATTCACGCGCCGTTGGACGACAGCAACTTTCACGTCGACAGTGTGCGGCGATGCGTGGCGGCCGCGTCGGGCGTATATCGCTTGTTTGACGCCCCCGAACAATTGGTGGCTGTCTATCCACCGGGTCCGCATGGATTCCCGAGGGAGGACCGCCTGAAGGCTTACCAGTTTATCGACCAGGCGCTGCGAGCACAGAAACCAGGCGGCTGAAGAATCGTGCGATTGCTAACCCCTCACGTGAGAGCTCGAATATGACAACGATCAAACCCGTTCTCGCGATTCTTATCGCGTTTTCCGTTTGTTGGCCGCTTGCTCATGCGGAAGATATCCGCCTGCAGTCGCCGAAAGACTTGAATGGTTACTTCCCTTTTAATCCCCCCTCGACGTTAAGCGAGTGGAAGACGCGGCAGGAGCAAGTGCGGCGGCAAATCTTGGTGGCGTCGGGCCTCTGGCCCAGCCCAACCAAGACGCCGCTTAACGCCGTGATCCACGGCAAGATCGATCATGGCGAGTACACCGTGGAGAAAGTTTATTTCGAGAGCATTCCGGGGTTCTTCGTCACCGGCAATCTCTATCGCCCCAAGAACGTGAAGGGCAAAGTCCCCGGCGTTCTCACGCCGCACGGCCATGCTCGGGATGCGCGGCTGCAACTATCCACGCCCGACCGTACTCGTCAATTGATCGCCCAAGGCGCCGAGCGATTTGAGGAAGGCGGGCTTTCCATCTATCAGTCCCGCTGCGTACAGATGGCGCGCATGGGGTGCGTGGTGTGGCAGTGGGACATGCTGGGCGATTCCGATTCCCTCCAGTTCACGCGCGAACTGGTTCATGGCTTCGCCAAGCAGCGGCCGGAAATGAACACCACGGAAAACTGGGGATTGTTCAGTCCCCAGGCCGAGGCGCATTGCCAGAACGTCCTGGGTTTGCAGTTGCTTAACTCGGTGTGAAGTCTGGATTTTCTCTTGAGTCTGCCCGAGGTAGATCACGAGCGTATCGCGATCACCGGAGAGAGCGGCGGCGGCACGCAAACGATGCTGCTGGCGGCGATTGATGACCGTATCCAGTTGTCATTTCCCGTGGTCATGGTAAGCACCTCCATGCAGGGTGGCTGCACCTGCGAAAACGCCAGTCTGTTGCGCATCAACACGGGCAATGTCGAGTTCGCCGCACTGTTTGCGCCGAAGCCTCAAGGCATGAACACGGCGGACGATTGGACGAAGGAATTGGCCACGAAAGGCTTCCCCGATTTGCAAAAACTTTACGCCTTATATGGCAAGAAAGACAACGTCTTTCTCCTGCGCGGGGAGCACTTCCCCCATAACTACAACGCCGTTACGCGTTCGGCTTTTTACACGTTTCTCAACAAGCACTTCCAACTCGGTCAGCCTTCGCCCGTGATCGAGCGCAATTTTGAGCCGCTAGCGCGCGAGCAGCTTACCGTATGGAACGACGAGCATCCCGCGCCCCAGTCGGGCGATCCCGAATTTGAACGCCGGTTGCTGCGGTGGCTCACCGAGGATGCAACCGAGCAACTCCACGCCGCTGCCGCGACCGAAGAGGGCTTGCAAACCGTTCTCCGTCCCGCCGTTGAGACGCTCTTTGGCCGCAGCTATGCCACCACCGGCGCCGTGGAGTGGGAGCTTCAAGACAAGCAAGATCGTGGGGATTACGTGGAAATGGCCGGCACGCTGCGCAACGCCACGCACGCCGAGGAGGTAAGCGTCGTGTGGTTGTATCCGAAGGAATGGAACGGCCGCGTGGTTGTCTGGCTCGATGACAGCGGCAAAGCCGCGGTGCACAACGAGCGCGTGATGAAACTCGTGCAAGGCGGCGCGACCGTGCTCGGCGCGGATCTGCTTTTCCAGGGCGGCGAACCGGTGCGGCAGACGCGCGTAGTCGCCAACCCGCGTGAGTTCGCCGGTTACACGCACGGCTACAATCACGCGCTCTTCGCGCAGCGCACCCATGATGTGCTCACGCTTATCAGCTTCCTGCGTAACGCCAACATGGACTCGCATCCAACCCCTAAGAGCGTCGCCGTCGCCGGGTGGGGCGGTACGGGGCCGATTGTCGTCGCCGCTCGGGCTCTGGCCGGTGGGGCGATTGATCGCGCTGCCGTGGATACGGGCGGCTTCCGCTTTGGCAAGGTGCTCGATTACCGCGATCCCCTGTTCCTTCCCGGCGGCGCCAAGTATCTCGACCTTCCCGGCATGGTCGCGCTGGGTGCGCCGCATGCCCTCTGGGTTGCGGGCGAGGGCGAAACGCCAGAGGTTCTCGGCGCCAAGTTCACGGAACTTACGCCCTTCACCGGCGAGGCGGGACAAAAAGAACTTTCGGCCATCGAGTGGCTACAGAAAGAGTGATGCTGCTTATGCTGCAAAAAACCATGATGCCGCCGCTCATCCTCTTCCTGCTGGTCGCGGCCGGTTGGACGGCGGAGCCCCGAGATATCGTATTTGTCTCGAAGCTTGATGGAACCGAGCAGCGCTATGTCGAGTTACTCCCGCCTGGGTTTGACGCAACGAAGACGCACGATGTTGTCATCGCGCTTCATGGTCACGGCTCGGACCGCTGGCAATTCATCAAGGACGCGCGCGGAGAGTGCAAGGGCGTGCGCGACGTTGCCGCGAAGCATGGGTTGATTGTTGTTTCACCAGATTATCGGGCAAAAACATCCTGGATGGGACCGCAGGCCGAAGCGGATGTGGTGCAGATCATCGCCGAGTTGAAGCAGCGACATTCGACCCACCGCGTGTTTATCGCGGGCGGTTCGATGGGCGGCGCTTCGGCGCTGATTTTCGCCGCCCTGCATCCGGAACTGATTGCGGGCGTGTGCAGCCTCAACGGAACGGCCAACATGCTCGAATATGAGCGGTTTCAGGACGCCATTCGCGCCTCGTATGGCGGAACCAAGGACCAAAGGCCGGAGGAATACAGGAAACGCAGTCCCGAGTTGTGGCCCGACCGCTTCACGATGCCCGTGGCCGTCACCACGGGCGGGCAGGACGAAATCGTGCCGCCGCAGAGCGTGCTGCGGCTAGTGGAGAAGCTGAAACAAGCGAGGCGTCGCGTGCTGAGCCTTCACCGCGAAGCGGGCGGCCATGCAACGCATTATGAAGATACCTGCGCAGCGATGGAATTCCTGCTGCGCGAGGCCGATCCTGACGTCATCGAACGATAAGCCAGGGAGACTCCGATTCCCTGAGAACGTCGCCCCCAGCGTTCCACACCGACGACACGAACCGAAGCGTCCACCACCTACCTCCCTCTGGGCTGATTCCGTCACGCTTACGCCCACTTTGGTCGCTTACAAGATGGCTTTTGGCTCATGCCAATAGTTCCATGATTACCCATCCCCGGCTGATTGGCAGGGGCCGACCCTCAATGTCCTGCATAAGGACATCAGGCGCAAAGCCGAGACAATGAAAGACCTGGGCATGCCGTCGAAGATGCGACACGTGGGGTATTGCGGCCCAACAGGATGGAACTAACGCCGACCAACGTGTGCTCTTCGATCAGGTTGAAACGCGGCTTGCCGGGAACCGCATCAAGCTGCCGCAGGGTGCTGGGGCTTGCTTGATGCTTTGCCGACAAGGACTTTCTCTCGGAGCCAAACGACTGATATCACTCGCCCTGGCCAATGGTGTCGCAGCATAGCGCTGCGATTCCGCTGCGCGCGAGAAGAATGCTGGTCCGCTGGTAGCCCTCGGCGGCCTTGCCGTTGTAGCTGTAGCCGCACGGCACGAGAACCGCCGGATAGGGCGGCGACGTGTTGGGCAAGTACAAGTTGGCGGTCACGTGATGTTGGGGTTGGCTCTCAAAGATCACTTTGTCCACGTGGTAGCCGTCTCCGTTGCTTGCGTAAATCAAAATAGCTCCACGATGGGTTTTCCACCTTCGGCAAATTCGACGGGACGCCCGTCAGCCATTCTGAGACGTTGATCGGTATCGATACCCAGTTTGCGGTAAATCGTCTCGGCGTAATCGTAGGGCGTGTAGAGCCGGTCAATCACATCGCCGGCCTCTCGGTCCGTCTGGCCGATGGTTTGCCCGCCAGGAACCCCCGCGCCGGCAAAGGCGATCGACATCGCACGCGCCCAATGATCGCGGCCCTGCCACTTGTTCAGGCGCGGAGTGCGTCCCATCTCGGTGATCAAGCAGACCAACGTTTCCTCGAGCAAGCCACGCTGCTCGAGATCTTCCAACAGGGCGCTGAAGGAACGGTCGAGACTGGGCATCATCACCGGATGTGGCAACCCATACCGCTCCTGATTGCTCATGCCTTGAGGTCCTCCGCAGGGACCATTGTTGTAAATCCCCTCGTGATGGTCCCAGTTCAAAAACACACCATTCGGCTGCCCATAGCCAGGACGTCCCACTAGCTCGGGCGGCTGGATCACGGTGACGGTAACGAAGCGGACTCCGGCTTCGATCAGCTTACGACCGAGCAGATAACACAAGCCGCGATGGTCACGTCCGTAGCGGTCGACGCAAGCAGCCGGTTCATTGCGCACCGACAGGGCGGCTTGTACTTGGGGACTGGTCAGCAAATCAAAGGCGTATTCGTGGTATCGCCGCACATCCTGGCCGACTGTGGAGTCTTTGGACGACGCATGATCAAGCCGGCTAAGCAGCTCTCGGCGCGTGGCCATGCGATTGCGATCCATGCCCGGTTGAGAATCGAGCGATCGAACGCCCCAGTCGGGCGCCGCCAGATTCTCCCCCAGGCTCTTTGTTCCCAGCTTCCAGGACGCGTGAGCCGCCGGCAAGAACCCAGGGTTACTCACCACATTGGGCAGGTTCGCCCCAGGGCATAAGATATGCCCTGGCAGTTGCGGGCAGTCGGTTCCCAATTGATCGGTCACGATCGAGCCAATATCGGGAAAACGATGCGACCGGAAGTTGGCGCCTTGAAACGCCGGTGAGTCGAACCGATAGCCCTTGAAAAACTCCAGACACCCTTCGATGTGCCCTGCCACGCGCGTCGAGGTCATGGAACGCACGACAGCCAACTTATCGGCATGCCGCGCCAAATTCGGCATCAGCGATGTGAAATGGATGCCTGGAACGTTCGTGGAAATCGGCGCAAAGGGGCTACGATGATCCAGCAGGGCGTTTGGCTTGGGATCCCAGGTATCCATCTGGCTAATGCCGCCTTCCTCGTAAATCACGAGGATGTTGCGCGCCTTACCGGTCGTTCCGCTCGCTTTGGCTTGGGCTTCCAGTTCCAGCAACGTGGGCAAGCCGCATCCCAACACGCCGGCCGAAATGCCTTTCAAAAACCCTCGACGCGTTAAGTTTGCGGGGGAAACAAGCTTCAACAACGTGCTCATGTCACGCTCCACGATACAGAAGAACGGTGGGAAGCCGAGATCTCAAAACCTCAGCAGCATAACAGATCAACGAGCGTTGATAAATCGCGTTCGGCAAACAAGGACCGCGGTAATGGGCGGCCCCGAGACGTAATATCGTGAACGCCGCGCTCGTCGAACTTCGGCCAGCCTGCGGCAGAGATACTTTTCAGAGACGTTGATATGTGCCATGCTGCCACCGGGAAGCAACGAACTTTCCTATCACCCAGCGGTCCGATTTCGACGGAATCGCACGTCGGGAACGCCGCCATTCCCACCTCAAACGAAGAGCGACAGCATGTTACGACGTTGCCTTGCGGCTCGATTTCCCGCCCTTCTTTTCCTGTCTGTGCTTCTGACGGGCGTCCTTACGAACGCAGAGGACCAAGGCGGTTGGAAGGCGGGAGTGGCTCGGGTCGCCATTACTCCCGAGGAATCCCTATGGATGGCGGGCTATGCGGCGCGGACAAAGCCTGCGGACGGAACGCTGACGGAACTACACGCGAAGGCGCTCGCGTTTGAAGACGCGACCGGTACGCGCGCCGTAATGGTTACGACCGACTTGATTTCCATTCCGCGTGTGCTGCGCGAGCAGGTCTCTCGCGAGGTTTTCGAGAAGCACCAGCTTGCGCCCGCTGCTCTCTTGCTCAACTGCTCGCACACCCATTGCGGGCCTGTGGTCAAAGACGATTTGGAGATGTCGGTTGTTTATCAACTAGACGCCGATCAGCGGCAACGCGTCGAGGCCTACTTCGTGCGGTTGAAGGGCCAACTCGTCGAGTTGATTGGCGCCGCTCTGGCGGAGTTGAAGCCCGCAAAGCTGGGTTACAGTCATGCCCGGTGCGGCTTTGCCATGAATCGTCGCCTGCCGATCGCGGGCGGCTTTCGAAACAGTCCTTATCCCGAGGGGCCGGTAGACCACGATGTGCCAGTCCTGCGGGTGGAGTCGCCCGATGGCAAGCTGCTGGCGGTCGCCTTTGGATATGCCTGCCATAACACGACGACGTCCCTTCAACAGTTCAATGCCGACTATGCGGGTTACGCCCAATCGGAACTCGAAAAACAACACCCGGGTGTGACGGCGCTGTTCGTTATGGGGTGCGGCGGCGATCAGAATCCCTATCCTCGCGGTCAGATTGAATGGGCGATGACCCACGGGAAGTCGTTGGCGACCGCCGTCGAAGCGGCTCTACTGCCTGAAGCCAAGCCCCTTGAAGGAGAGTTGAAATTTTCACTGGAAACGGTCGATTTGGACTTTGTTCCGGTGACCAGAAATGATCTGCTCCAGCGGCTGGGATCGAAGGATGTCTATGACCAGCGCAGCGCAGAAGCCTTACTAGAGGAATCACAAAGGGAAGGAAAAATCCGGGAAAGCTACAACTACCCAATTCAGGTAATTCAGTGGGGAGACGATTTGACGATGGTCGCCCTGGCGGGAGAGGTCGTTGTCGATTATTCGCTTCGACTCAAGCGCGAACTGGGTGATACGCCTCTTTGGGTCGCCGGCTATAGCAACGATGTGTTTGCCTATATCCCCACGAAACGCGTCCTTTTGGAAGGAGGTTACGAAGGCGTGGGAGCCATGCGCTACACCGCGTTACCCGGCCCGTTTCAACCTACGGTGGAAGAAAAAATCGTAAGCAAAGTTCATGAAATGGTGAAACGAATGCGCCCCGTTGCAAACCGTTAATCCTTGCCGTGTTTGCGCCGAGATTGGTAACACCCGACCGACGAATGGCGGGCGGAGCATGTGACGCCCCAGCGTCTTCCGGAGTTTTTTTATCCGCGGTTCCTTGAATCGGCGCTAAGCCCGAGAGAATCTCACCATGGCGAATGTCTTTGGATTTGGGGCGGTCGGCGACGGCGTGGCTGACGATACGGATGCGCTCCAGCACACGCTCGATGCAGGAGATGGAATTCTGCGGCTGAACAAAGGAACCTATCGCATCACCAAACCGTTGGTGCTCGATTTGACCAAGCAGGGATTCGGCGGCGTGCGCGGCGAAGGAGGCGCATCGCGAATTGTGATGGCCGGCGCCGGTCCGGCCATTCGTGTGACTGGCGACCACCAGGGAACCGCCTCGCCCGCAAGCGTGCAGGAGCATACATGGGATAAAGAGCGATTTCCCACAATTAACGGGATCGAAATCGTTGGTGAGCATCCCGACGCGGTAGGAATTGAGTTGCGCAAGACGATGAAATGTGTCGTCTCTCAGGTCCTGATTCGCCGCTGCCGAATCGCCGTGCATCTCGTGGAGCGCAACCGCGACTTTTTGCTGGCCGACTCCCACTTGTACGATAACCACGAAATCGGTTTGTTTTTCGATCGCTGCAATCTCCACCAGACCATCGTTCACGGCTGCCACATTAGCTGGAACAAGATTGCAGGCATCAAGTCGCTTGGCGGCGACGTGCACAATCTGCAAATCGTCGGCAACGACATTGAGTACAACAACGCCACCGCTGGCGGGCAGAGCCAATCGACCGCCGAACGACCCGGCTTAAAGCAGCATCCCGGCGGTTCGGAGATCTGGTTTGATGCGACCGAGGGCGTAATCAGCGAAGTGACGATCAGCGGCAACACAATTCAAGCGACGGTTCAAACGGGCGGCGCTAACATTCGCATTACAGGCGCCGCCGTGGAGCGGCTGCAGCGAGCCGACTCGTTGGCGTCTCACAAGCCAGATACGGCCCATCTGATTAACATTACCGGCAACGTGCTGGGCAGCCAGTGGCGGGCAATCGAACTAAAGAATACGTCGCGCATCACGATCACCGGCAACACCATTTATGACTCAGCCGACTTGTCGATTATCGCGGCGTTCAGTTCCGGCATTGTCGTCAACGGCAACTCGTTCGTTTGGCGCGGCGTTGATACCGAAACCGTTAAAGACGGACTTCGCTTTGAAGATTGCGACAACGTGCTGTTAAGTTGCCTTGCAACGCAACGATTGTGTGCGGGATCGGCGGAGCGCGGCGCGGCGGTGACTTTGATCCGCTGTAGCGACTGTGGAATCTCCGACTGCCAGATCCTTGATCCGCTACATCGGGGGATCGAACTTGAGGACTGCCTTCGTTGTCGTGTGGCCAACAATACGATCGTGGATCGCCGCGGCCAACCGACCATGCGGCATGCGATTCGGGTCCTCGGTCGCAGCCGTGATAACCTGATCACGGGCAACATCGTCGGGGGCGCCGCCGAAAAGTTAGTTGACCCCGACCAGGATCTGTCCGAGACGCAGGGTAACTTGCTACTCGGTTGAACCGTGTTCGAACCGCAGCAGGGAAAACAATCGTCGCGCTTCCCAGTAGAAGCAGTCGGCCAAACCTGTTTGAGTTGGGATAGTCACGATTGCAAACACCGCGTAGTCTTTCCTCCGCCAGTCTTGGGTTCGACGGAAGATCCTTGGGGCATTATCAAGATCAGGCAAGCAATTTTCGGGCGACCCCGTTCATGGAGAAGAGGTTTTCTCGCAGGAATTTCTCATGCTGAAAAAAACCCTGGGTCGTACAGGTTTGGAAGTAACGCAACTGGGCTATGGCAGCATGGGGTTGCGCGGCCCCAGAACCTGGGGTGTGCGCGTGATAGGTGAAGAAGGCGCGGAAAAGTTTCTGCATGCGGTGCTTGATGCCGGGATCAACTTCCTTGACACTTCGCCCGACTACGGCCTGAGTGAAGAACGAATCGGCCGCTACCTTAAACCCCGGCGAAGCGAGTTCTATCTGGCGACTAAGTGCGGCTGCGTCTACACCCAGCACGAGGACCACTTAGAGATCAACCACGTCTGGAAGAAGGACGTGATCCAGCGCAACCTCGAGACCAGTCTCCGACGCCTGTGCACCGATTACGTGGACGTGCTGCAATTCCACGGCGGCGACGCCGACACACTCCAGCGCGAAGGACTGATCGACTTGCTGCAGGACTTGCGCAACCAGGGCCTGGTGCGGTTTCTCGGTGTTTCCAGTTCCTTGCCGCACTTGCCTGGGCTAATAGATCTGGGCGTCTTTGACACCTTCCAGATTCCTTACTCCTGCCTCGCACCGGATCATTGTGAGCTGATCACGCGAGCCGCGGAGGCCGGCGCCGGCGTCATCATCCGCGGCGGCATCGCCCATGGCGGCCCGGATGCTGCGATCCAAAGGCCGGCGCTGAACGACGTTTGGACTCAGGCGAAACTGGACGAGGTGCTTCCCGAGCGAATGTCGCGGGCTGAGTTGATCTTGCGCTACACCCTGACGCATCCCCACTGCCACACCACAATCGTCGGCACGTGCAATCTGGCTCACTTGGCCGAGAACATCACCGCCGCCGAGAAGGGCCCATTACCGGCATTCCTCTACGAGCAGATTACCGCCCGCGTTGCGGCGTTGGGCGGCTGATGGCTTGGTTTCTGTAAGTCCGCCATTCCCTGCGACTCGTACGTTTTTTGCTCGGCATTGTCCATTTCTTGCCTTGACGGTGAGCCTTGCAGCGTCGCTGGGTTTGCGATTCTATTGGCTTTTCTGACCGTCGGGCTTCGTTTACGCTGTGGGAACGCGGGTTGCAAAGGGAAGGGTCGCTCACTTTCCCGCGCTGGTTACGTCAGGCACAACGTATGTCGACACCGATCCAGACCGCCGCACCCTTGACTTCTGTCAGCCACGAGTCGGCGATGGATGAGCGGGTGCTCAATGAACCAGCCAGCGAGCGGACTGTCTTCGACCTGCACGCCGCGGGCCTCTTGAGCGAAGCGGCGCGGGAGGAGGCGCTGGCGGTTTTGTGCCCGGCGCATCATTGGTGGCGGTGGGCCAACCGTGCGTTATTGTTTGTGGGCGCCGCGCTGATGCTGGCGGGCGTGGTGTTCTTTTTCGCCTATAACTGGGCCCGCATGCCGTCAGTGGTTAAGTTTGCGGTGATCGAGACGGCGCTCTGGGTGTGCGCCATTGGCGCCGTACGCAAAGGACTGGACCACCTGAGCGGCAAGGTTCTGCTGCTGTGCGCCTGCGTGTTCGTGGGCGTGCTGTTCGCGGTGTACGGCCAGGTTTACCAGACCGGCGCCGACGCCTTTGAGAACTACGCCCTGTGGGCAATGATGATTCTCCCCTGGGTGATTCTAGGGAAGTTCGGGGCGCTATGGGTCCTGTGGCTGGTCGTGGCGAACACCGCCCTGATCTTGCTCTGGTTTCAATTGGATCCGCCCGAAGGATTTGGATTTTTCTTTGGCCTGTTCCTGTTGTTGGCGGGGCTAAATAGTCTGGCCTTAGCGGGCTACGAGTACGGCGTTGCGCGGGGCTGGTCGTGGCTGGAAGGGCGGTGGATCCGGCATCTGGTGTGGCTCAGTGTTCTCGTGGATCTGTCGATTCCCACCGTCGCGTTCATTGTTGATCCGGAGTTCGGCAATGGGTCGTTTCTCGGATTGCTGGCGATGTTGGGTGTGCTGGCGGGTGGCTATGGGTACTTCCGCTACCACACGCCGGACTTGCCTTGCCTGGCGTTTGCGGTGATGGCGGCGTGTGTCGTGGTGTTGACGCTGATTGGCAAGGTGATCTTCGAAATTTCCGACGAGGCGCCTTCGTTTTTCTTCTTCGGTCTGGTAGTGCTAGGGGTGTCGAGCGCGGCGGCGTTCTACCTGCGACATTTAACCAAGGTGATGCGCCATGCCGCGAATGCTTGAACGGCTGACGCTCGGCCAGTTATTGGAACGACTGCAGCAGCAGGGTTTGCTGGACGAAGCGGCGCGCACCCAAATTAACGCCCGCGTGGCGCGCGAATCTGCGCCGCCGGGCGAGCCGTGGTTCGTGCAGGCTTTACTGGCGGCCGGCGCCTGGATCGCGGCGATTTGTTTTATCGCGTGTCTGGGGATCTCGGGCTTTTTGGACGACGACGAAGCGGCCCTCTTGGCCTGGGGTGCGGCCTTTGTTATCGCCGCCACTGCCTTGCGAACCCTGACCAGCCATATATTCCCGACGCAATTGGCCTTGGCCATGAGTGTCGCAGGTCATGTGTTTATCCTGGCCGGTGCGGGGATGCTGGCCGACAGCGTGGCGGGCGTGGCAATTGCGGCCTTGGTGTTATGCCTGGTCCTGTACCCGCTTTATCGCGACGGGCTGCACCGCTTCCTTTCGTGCCTTCTCGCCTCGGGCTGCGTAACCGCGTGGATTATGATCGACGGTGTAGCTGAGTTGATCCACGTGGAGATGCTGGCCAAGATCATCGCCATCGGGCTGGTGTTCTTGTATCGCACCGATTTGACCTGGCTGCGGCCACTGGGCTACGCGATGGCGCTCTCGGTTCCCGCCAACCTGTTTCTGGTTGTGCTGCCGGAACACGTCATCGAATTGCAATGGTGGCCGGCCAACGTGGTGCTAGCGGCCGCGCTTTTGTGGCTGTACCCATGGGCCGCCGGAGGCTGGTCGCGCCTGCGTGAGGAACCGATGATCGTAGCCATGACGGCCACGGTGTGTCTGGCCGCCGTCACGACGCCTGGCGTACTGGCGGCCATCGGCCTGATGGTGCTGGGCTATGCGCGACGAGATGGGCTGCTGCTGGCGATGGGCATGGCGTTCTTCCCCACGTTCATCGTGGTGTTCTATTATGAACTGGAAACGAGCCTACTCACGAAGTCCTACATCCTGATGGCCAGCGGCGCCGTGTTGCTGCTTGCCCGCGCGTTTCTTAACCGACGCGGCTGGGCGAAATTGGAGACATCCCGATGAAAATCGCCCTCTTTTGGCTTTCCACACTGGCTGTGTTTGGCGTCTCCAACGCCTTGATCGCCTCTAAGGAGGCCGCCATTCGCAACGGCGAAACCATGTATCTGGAACTGGCGCCGTTTGATCCTCGGTCGCTGATGCAGGGAGACTATATGTCTCTCGACTACCAGCTCGAACGCAACGCCGAGCAAGGCGGCCCTGCCGACCGGCGCGGCTGGGTCATCGTGCGCGTCGATAACAACAAGATCGCCCATTTCGCGGGATTTCACACGGGCAGGTCGCTGGCGCCCGGCGAACGCTTGCTGCGTTACCGGCGCGGCAGGCACGGCCTGCAAATCGGCGCCAACGCGTTCTTCTTTCAGGAAGGGCACGCAAGCCACTATGCCAGCGCCCGCTACGGTGAGTATAAAGTCGCCCCGACCGGCGAGTGCGTGCTGGTGAGCCTACGCAACGCTGATTTCTCCCAAGCTGGGCCACCGGAGAATGATCGTTGAAGGAGTTGCAGACGCAGTCCGCCTGGGGCGGCGTTGATCGTCGGTGGACGCATGCCAACCGAAGTCAACGTACGGCTTGAGGTCGAAACTTGGTGAATGAGGCGATTTCCTGGCCACGGCGCCGCGCTTATCGACTTGCGGAACGACGCGCCCCGTTCGGTTCAATCTTGGCGGCGGGCGAAGGGCGCGCACCGCACTTTCAACCGTAACGAAAACACCTTTCCGGCGCCGACCAAAAAGAGCGTCTTACCGTCGGGACCGCCCAGCGTAACGTTGGAGATAAACACCGGCGTCTTGATCAGCCCCAGGGACTTACCTTCGGGGCTAACTACCCACACCCCGCCTCGGCCGGTGCAGTAGACATTGCCTTGTTCGTCAATAGACATCCCATCGGGGTCCTCCCTATCGGGTGTTTCCGGCTCGAAAAAGACGCGGCCTTGACCAAGATGACCGTCTTGCTGAATCGGGTACGCCCGCCAATGCTTGCGGTGGCTGTCGCTGACGTACAGGGTGTTGCCGTCCAGCGACGCGATGACGCCATTAGGGACGGCCATGTCGTCGATTACCTTGGCGACATGGCCGTCGGCGTAAAGGTACACCGCGCTGGTTTCCTTCTTCCCGAAATCGGGATCGGTAAAATAAATTTTTCCGTCGCTGGTGCGGCACAAGTCGTTAGGTTGATGCAACTTGTTGTTGTGGTAAAGCACCTTTAGGTCAGTCGGCCCATTTTCACCAACATGGAAATGCAGCAGGCGATGTCCGTACGCCTGGGTGGCGAACAGCCCGCCTTCGGGACTTGGAAACAAGCCGCCCACGCCTTGAGAATTGTCCATCCAAACCGTTACTTGCCCTGGCGCATCAAGCCGCAGCACCTGGTTCGTTTCGCCCTTGTGTTTGGTGAAGAACAGCTTGCCAGCGTCAGGATGCCAGACAGGACCTTCGAAGAATGCATCTTCGGAGTAGATTTCCACAAGCTGCGCATCGTCGGCCACAACCGAAGGCGGCTTAGATTCCACTTCCTCGGCGCGGGCCAGACTGGCGAGAGACAGAACGACTACCAAGGCGAGGCGCCCCCTTAGCAACCCGCATGGATCAAAGATGCCTTTTGACTCGACAGGCGCCCTCCCCGCAAATGATCCCATGACTCATCCCTTCTTCTCTTCAGGTCTTCTCTTCAGGGTCGCCTGCGAAATTCCAAATCTGAAAGCCGCCATAGCCCGCCGCAAAGAGTTGCGGCCTTAGGGCGTCAAGCACAAACTGTTGCACGTGGCCTTTGGGCTTAGCCTTATGAACCGGTTTTTCCGTTTTCAAATCCCAAAACGCGAAGAGGCCGCCGCTATCGCCGCCGCCGGCGCCAATCAGCCACGACTCGCTGGGGTGAAACGCGAGGTGGTTGAGCACGGCCTTGTGGTCGTCTTGCCCCGTATAAACGCGTTGGCCGGCTTGCCAATCCCACACCTCCACGCGGCAAGGCCCGACGAAACCGTCCACGTTGGTCACGCGCCCGATACCGCCGATGGCTAGTCGCTCGCTCTGGGGCGAAAAGCATAAGGAACGGATGCCGCCAATGGCCCGCGCTCGCTTGACGGCGTCGAATGTGTAAAAGGTCGGGGCCTTAAGTCGGCCAATTTCCTTGCCGGTTTCTGTTTCCCAAAGAACGACATCGCCAATGCGGTCGCCGCTGGCGAGTGTCTTGCCGTCGCTGCTAGCGGCCACGGCGTACAAGGCCGTTGTATAGCCCTCAGGCGTCTGCCGGGCGTGGCCGTCCATGGTGCGGATCAACTCTCCGCTCTCGGCGTCCCACAGCTTGACGAGCATGTCATCACCAACGGAAATGAGCCGCGACTCATCAGGCAAGAGCATGATCTTGCGCAACCAGCCGTGATGGGCGGTGACCGCGCGACGTTTCTCGCCCGACTCAAGGTCGGTCCAGATCAATTGCCCATCATAGCCGCCGGAAATCATAATCCCGTTGCGTGGCGCCAGCGCGACGACGTAGTTGTTGTGGTAGGTCCACTTCTTTTCGGCTTTGGGCTTTTCGGCGTCCAAGTCGACCACATAAATCGATGCATCGCTGCCGGCCCCGTAAAGCCGCCGGGTCTCAGAGGTGTAGCAAAGCGTGTAGAGCGTGCCGGGGTGTTCGCAAGATGCTTCCAGTTTCGCCGCTTGCGGATGGAATCGATTGTTCATGATGCGGTGGACCGATCAAGCCAGAATGTCTTTGATGACGGTGGCGTCTTCCTTGGCCAACGGAACAGGTCGTGGGCCGGCGTAATAATGTTTCCACGGGTCGAGGCCGGCAGCCTGATAGATGGTGGCTATCAGGTCGCTGGCGTTGGCCTGGCCATCGACGACCGTCTTGCCGTCTTTGTCCGTGTTTCCGTAAATCGTTCCGCCCCGCACGCCGGCGCCGGCCAGCGCACATGACCATGCCGCGGCATAATGATCGCGGCCCACATCGGCGTTGATCTTGGGCGTACGGCCAAACTCCGAAAGGATGATCACCAACGTCGATTCGAGCAGTCCGCGCTCGTCAATATCCGTCAATAACGTGCTCATTACATGGTCGAAATCGGGCGTCAATTCCCGATGGCTCTCGAAATTGTCGTGGTGGCTGTCCCAGAATCCGCGGGCGAGCTTGACCATCGGCACGCCAGCTTCCAAGAGCCGCCGGGCGAGCAGCGCCTGCTGCCCGAAAGGCGTTTTGCCGTAGCGGTCGCGAACTTTCGCCGGCTCCCGTTCCAGATCGAAGAGGTGATCGGACTGCATGAGCCCGCGGACCTTTTGAAAGGCGCTGTTATAGCCATGGACCATGTCGGCGCCAGCGCGTTGCTGGGCGAAGCGGGCGCTTAAGCGCTCACGCAAGTTTTCACGGTGTTGATGTTCCTCGCGGGTCAGTTCATTCGGCAGGTTGATATACTCGGGCCGCAGCGCCGACTCCAGCATCAGCGGCGAGTGCTTTCCCCCGAGAAACCCTGTTTCCGGGCGGCGGCGGCCCTCCGAGGTTAGAAAGAACGAAACGTAGTCCGGAAGCGGGCTGTCGCGGACGCGGAGTTCGTTCGCCAGCACGACCCCGAATTCCGGATAACTGAGCGCCGCTTCTTTCGGGCGGCCGGTGCTGAGCAAGTCGGCCGCCTGTCCATGCTCGGAGATTTCCGTATTGAGCGAGCGGATCACCGCTAACTTATCGATCATTCCCGCAAGCTTGGGCATGAGCTCGCACACGTGGTAGCCGGCAACCTTGGTCGGAATTGCGCGGAACGGTCCACCGGTTTCGCGCCCCGGTTTAGGATCCCAGGTTTCGAACTGGCTGGAGCCGCCAGCCAGCCAAATAAAGAGCACTCGGCGGCCGTCCTTACGAAGGCTGTGGGCGGTGGGCGCGTCGTTAGCCAAGCCTACATTGCCCGCCACCAAGGGAACCCCTGCCGCGAACATTCCACTCAAAAAACGCCGCCGATGAAACTGATGGTCGGGCGAGCCGCAGGTGCTGAGAGCCGTTGTCGTCATGGATGTCTCCGCAAGACATTCGTCGTTAATGGTTGAAGCGGAACTCAGCCGAGGCGACCAAAGCCCAAACAAGCTGCGAGCAAACCTGCGCTCGATCGCCGTCTTGTTCGTCGAACCAGGCGGCCAGTTCTTTCGCTTCTTCGTCGTCCGCCGGGCGGCTCAGCACCTCGCGAATTGCGATGCGCACCAACTTGGAAGTGTCTTCGATTGCCGCTAGTCGGGCCGGCAGGTTTTTGTCGCGAGCCTGAAACAACCGCTGCGACTCTTCGGCGTTGGAAAGGAACAGCGCCTCGGCGGAGCTGGACTGAAACTCACTCATGCGCGGATCGAAGCGACTGGCAAGCTCGGCGGCTTGCTCTTCCAGCGTTAGCCGCTGTTGGATTCGCGACAACCCGGCCACACCCGTGTAGTTTTCCATGCGACGATCTGTGGCGTTGGATGGCGAAAGGCTCGCATTGCCGGTCGCCAGCAGCAGCGAGGCGGCCATTTGCTGGCGGCCCAGCGGACGCAATTGTGCAACGGCAAAGTGCTCTGCGGCCGGCGGAGAAGCGTCTTCCTTCCATTGGCTGCTCAACTGATACGCCCGCGTACCGACCAGCCCCGCAACAAGCCGGTGCAGGTCGTAACCACTCTCGGCGAAGTCATCAGCCAGCCACTCGAGCAGCCCCGGAACAGCCGGTTCATTTTCCGAATGCATCTGATCAATGGGGGTAACCAGTCCACAACCGTAAAAATACTCCCATAGCCGATTGACGATCGCCCGGCTGAAGAAAGTCCGGTCTTGAAGAGCCGCTTCCACGAGCTGCGCCCGGCGGCTGATGTGGTTCTGGTTGTCGCCGCCCGCGGCGCTGTTGCCAGTCGCGTCGGACGACGGCTCTTCGACAACATAGCCGGAAAGAAACATCGCCTTCGCGGTTCTCGGTTTGCCTCCAGCGACAAAGCTTACGTTGCCGTCTTTCTTTTCACCGATGGCGCCTTTTCCGCCCGTGGTGCGATGGAAAAACGACACCATGCCATAGTAGTGGTCCTGCGACCAATCGGGCGTTAGCGGATGGTCATGGCACTGCGCGCAAGAAATATCAACGCCAAAGAAGACCCGCGTGGCGTCAACGGTCAACAGGTCGGTGTTCTTGGCCCGCTTGTCAAGGAAATAATTTGCCGCCTTCGTTTGTTCCTTGTCCCACGGCCCGAGCATCATTTCGCGGAATAGCGCCTCCCATGTCTTTCGGTCCCGCAGACTGCGGCGCAGATAATCGACAAACGCCAGATTGCCGGCATACTCGCCTTGAATCATCTCATCGAGCACCTGGCCAAAGTGCAGCGCAAACTCGGGTCCCGTCATTAGCCGCTCGCGGACGAGTCGGCGTTTATCGGAAGATGGGTCGGCAAGAAACGCATCTAACTCCTCCGGCGTGGGAATGCGGCCGGCTAGATCAAGGGTCAAGCGTCGCAAAAAGGCGGCGTCGGACGCCGGTTCGGCTGGGCGAATCTGGTTCTTTTGCCAATGCTCGGCCAAAAAGTCGTCGATCCTTGCCGCCGCATCATGGAGAGTTGGCGTGACTTCCTCGGCGGATGTGAAAGAGCCCCAGCCAGCAATCAGCACGAGCCATCCCATGGCCTCTAGCAACCTTGGCGGAACGCGGCATATCAACCAAAGCGCTGTCATAATGGCCTCTACTTTTCAGCCAGTAAGGGCGGCAACGCATCAAAGTTTGTTGACTATAACAAATCCCCGGCAGGGGACAAAGAATTTCCATCCGCTAAGCGTCCCTACTAGGCAGTGTGGACATTTATAGGATGTCCATGACCAAGGCAGCGAGCCAGACGAAGCCGGCGAAGTTCTTGGTCGTCTTTTCATAACGGGTCGCCAC
>JAANMT010000063.1_pt1 | contig 96798 bp, 93 predicted proteins | sample 7279711 | NCBI WGS metagenome assembly JAANMT01 (sample SAMN14094538, study PRJNA606508) | bioreactor metagenome | isolation source: A lab-scale SPAN reactor treating ammonium-rich wastewater day 1 | place: Ireland: Galway | collected 2017-01-16
GGTTGAGTAATTCGTTGTTGTTCATCGGAGGTCACCTTTCTACTCCGATGGTAGCACATCCTTTCTGCTTTTCCCGTTAATTACGGGAGAGCCCATTTTCATTATACTCCCGAAAGAGGACGCAGTTTCATTTTTCAATCGGGGGGGTCTCGATAAAACCAGGAAAAGCATCCCTTCTTACGGTTTCATCGGGGGAACGTCCGCGTTGATCGAACCGTTGTGCAAACCCGCATAGATCCTTTCCATTTCCAGTTTCACTTCGTTCGGCACGGCGCCTTCGAGTTCGTGATAGGGGGCGTACCCGGCGGCTCCATAAAAATTCCCGGAAGGGAATCTGTTCTCTTTCGCCAGCCGAATCAGGTCGAACACGCCCGGAGCGATCAGTTTCACCGCGCTGGAAAGCATGCGCGGCGCGGCTTCGGGCAGGGTGAAATACTGGTCGGTATCCACGCCGATGACATATTTGCCGGATCGGGCGGCGGCGGCGACCGCGCCGTTGCCGGTCGTCCCGCCGCATCCAAAGACCACGTCCACGCCCTGTTCGATCAGGGATTTCGCGGTCATCGCGCCCCATTCAGGGTCTGTGAAAGTACGGTCGAATTCGACGTCGTTGTGATAGACGATCAGGACATCCGTCGCCGTGCCTCGAATGCGATCCGCATACGCCGCCCCGTGTCTGTATCCCTCGCCAAAGCGCCACACCGCAGGGACCATATCCGTTCCACAAACCGCGCCGATGCGGTGCGACTCGCTCATCATCGCGGCGAGCGCGCCGACCAGAAAACCAGCCTGGTCTTCGGGAAAATTCAAGCCGACGAGGCCGGGTCTTTCCGCCTCGTAAAACTGATCCACCCCAATGAACTTGACCTTCGGGTAACGTTCCGCGGCTATAACCGTCGCTTCGTTCATGTTGAAACCAACGGTAACGATCACGTCATAACCGGCGTCGGCGAAGGTCGCGATATTCCTTGCGGCGTCTCTCAAGTCGGCGGATTCGACAAATCGAACGACCGCCCCCAATTCTTTTTCCGCCTGTTGAACGCCCTCCCACGCGGACTGGTTGAACGATCCATCGTTGATCCTGCCCGCGCCCGTCACGAGCCCGACGCAAAAGACCTCTTCTTTGAAACAATCCTTGTCGGAAGGGGCAATCGGCGCCGCGTTGGGTTTTGTCGGGTTTGGCGCCACTGCTTTTGTCGCGGGCGGCGCTGGCGTAGGTTCAAGGATTCCGGGAGGGTGTGTTCTGCTGCCCGTTCGTCCCATCAGGCGCGGGATTCCCCATACGCCGCCAGCCAGGAACGCCAGCAATAGGATGCCAATAAGCGCGTACTTGAAGACGCCGGTTCGCGCCTTCGGCGCATTCGAGGCGCGGATGGCGGTCGCGACCTTCGTCTTTTCGACCTTTGCGGTGTGCGCGGCTTTTTGCGCGGCTACAGTTTCCCCGGCTGGAACATCGGGGATCGCGGCTTGGATTGCCCGGATGAATCCTTCCACGGTCTGGTAACGATCCTCGGGACTTTTCGCGAGCGCCTTGAACAGGATCAGTTCGATGGATTCGGGCAGGTCGGGATTGAGTTTCCTCGCGGAGGGCAGTGGGTCTTGAATGTGCTTGAAGACGATGGCGATGGGCGTCTCCGCGTTATAGGGAACGCGTCCCGTCACCATTTCGTACAAAATGACGCCGAGGGAGTATACGTCGCTGCGATGGTCAATCTCGGAGCCTGCCCCCTGTTCCGGCGACATGTAAGCGGGGGTCCCCAACACGGTTCCCGAAGAGGTCAACCTGGAGGAGGACTCGACCATGCGCGCCAGCCCGAAATCGGTCAACAGGCAGTTTCCGCTTTCGTCCATCAATACGTTGCTGGGTTTGATGTCTCGATGGATCATGCCGCGCGCGTGGGCGTAGGCAAGCGCGTCGCCGATCTGCGCCATGGCGCGGCGCACCTGGTTGAGGGGCAGGGGTTGACCTTTGAGAAGATCAGCCAGGGTGCCGCTGGGAACGAACGGCATGACGATATAGGGGTATCCGTCGGATTCGCCGTAATCGAACACCGGTAAAATGTTCGGGTGTTGAAGTTGCGCCAGCAGTTTCGCCTCGCGCCTGAAGCGGTTCAGAAATTCCTCGGAGGTTGCCATGTGGCGGGGCAGGACTTTGATCGCGACGTAACGCTCCATGGAGGGCTGGTACGCCTTGTAGACCGCCGCCATGCCCCCTTCGCCAAGCGGGGCGACAATTTGATAATGACCGAACTGCTTGCCTGTCAGGTCTTCCATGTTTTGCCCTTTCTGCCGGAAGCCGCCGGTATGCCCGGGTTCGATTCGATCCGCCCTTCGTCGAATAAATTTCGAGGTCATTATAATCCTCCCGGCAGGGAGGCATCATTATCGGGGCGTTGAGGTATTTCGTGACCGCGCCAGGCTCCGGCGGGGAAAGACGCGGGATGTCCGTTGCGTATGCCGCGTATCCTCGTCGTTGTTCGTATCCAGCGTGTGGACGCCCCGCAGGATTTTCAGTTTCCCCAGCGGGGTTGATAGTCGCAGTAACTGTTGTTCGTAAGTCTGCGAACGTCCGTTCCGTCGGCGCGCATGACGTAAATTTCGCACGAGCTCTGGTCCCTGCCCGCGACGTTGGTGTAGGCGGTGAAGGCGATCCATTCCCCGTCGGGCGAGAAACTGACGCCCTGCGCGTTCATGCCGCTGGTCAGTTGAGTCAGCCCGCTTCCGTCCAGGTTCATGGTGTAGACCTCGTGCTGGAACGGACCGCCCTGGTCGAAGGCGATGAGGTCTTTGGCGGACCAATCGCTTCGCCCGCGTGTGTCAATCGAATCGTTGACAACCTGCGGCGCGCGTTCGTCGAAGTCCATGATGTAGAGTTTGTTGCTTTCACCCTTGCCCATTGCGAAAAGGATCTGCGTTCCGTCCGGCGACCAGTTCCCGTCGTGTGCGTCCCTGCCCGGTTCGCTGAAATATTCGCGCGGGTTGCGCCCGTCCCTGTCCATCAGCCACAAGCGCAGGGTTTCGCCCGGGGCGGCGTATTGGAAGAGGATGGTTTTGTTGTCCGGCGCGATCTCCGGCGCGCTCGACCACTTTCCAAGATCGGTCAACTGGCTTGTTTCCCCGGTCTGCGTGTCGAGTTCGTGGATCTCGGAATAGTCTCCGTAATTTACGACGAAGACCGCCGTTCGGCCATCCGGCGCGAGGGTTGCGTGGGAATTGGCGAAGGGCGTGTTTGTCAGCCTTCTCCAGCCGGTGCCGTCCGCGTTGATGATGCAGATCTCGGTGCCCTGGATTTCGCACGAAAAAATGATCTTGCCGGTCGGTTCGGTCTGGGTCGCGGCCGCAGGTTCTGTGGCGGTTTCAACGGTCGGGAGATCGGTATCGGAGGGCGTGGTGGCGACGATGGGCGGTGGAGTTTCCGTGCCGTTTCCGGAACCGTTCACCACCGCAATGATCCCGCCGAGGACGGCAAGCCCCGCGACGGCGATCAGGGCAGGCACGCCGAGTTTCTTCAAATCCATTGCCGGTTTGGTCCCCCTGCCGACAAAGGGGGTCTGCGCGGCGATCTCCTTTTTGACGCCGACGTAGTCCTTGAGCGCGGCGGCAAGTTCATCGAGACCCGCCTCGAACTTTGTGCGCAGGTCCACGCGCTGGTGGCTGGCAAGCCTGAGAGGGGTGGAGGTGTGTTCGTCTCCTTCGATCAATACGGGGAAGATGCGCTTGCGATGCTGTTCGCCGAAACTGATCTCGCGCCGCACCCATTCCGAGTTGTTCGCCTCCGGCGACAGGAGAACGATGATCCCCATTGACTCGCGGATCGCCCTTTCGACCTCGCGTTCCCAGGTCGGCGTGCCGGGGGTCAGGTTTTCGATGTCCACCCAGACGTTGACGCCGCGTTCGCGCAGTTCCCTGAGGATGCGCCTCTGTTTTACGGTGTCTTCGCGGCTGTAACTCAAGAAAAAATAAGGGGTGGGGGATGAATCCATGCGCGCCTCTCCTTGTATTCGTTCGACATTTACCGATTATAGGATAAAAACCGGAATAGGTAAACAAAAAAACGACATGACGAGGCGTCATGTCGTCCATTCCCAGGTTGCGTCCTCATTCCGCGATGTTCAGTTCGTTCGGGTGGGTTGGGTAGCCGGGTCTTTGGCGGCGGAACTCGTAGCGCTCGATGATGGCTTCGACGATCCTCTCCTGCCTTTCGGCGAGCGCCTTGAATTCCAGCCCGATGTTATGGAAGTCCGGGCTGATATCCGGTTGGCACCATGCCACGCGGGCGGGGACCGTGATCGCGCTGTCCGAAAACCCGTCCAGTTCCGGTAGTTGGATGCGAATGGTCAATTCGGCGCCCGCGTTCATTTCCGAGTCGCTGATGACCATCGCGCCGAGCGTGTTGAGATCGCCCAGGTAGCCGATCAGGTATCCCCCGTTCGCGTCGAAGACCTGGGAATAGGACATCAAATCCTTGCGCGGTTGTTTGCGTCGTTCCTGCATACCTTACCTCCAGCCCAAGTGTACATGAAGAAGGCTCCAAAATCAATTGCATGAATCTCTTAAAATCTTCGTCAATCCCGGCGGACTGTGGTTAAATCGTTCCATGCGCTGGATCTTTCTTTCCCCTCACCTTGACGACGCCGTCCTCTCTGCGGGCGGGTTGATCTACGAGCAGACACAATCGGGCATCCCGGTCGAAATCTGGACGTTCATGTGCGGCTTCCCGCCCGACGCCGCGTACTCGCCCTTCGCGCAGTTACTCCATTATCAGTGGGGGTTTTCCTCCGCGGAGGAGACGGTGCGTTCCCGCCGCGAGGAGGACCGCCGCGCCGCGCGGATCGTCGGCGCGAACGTTCGACACTTCGATTTTTTGGATTGCATCTACCGCCGCGCGGAAAACGGAGAATGGCTCTACGGCGACATTTACGTTCCGCCTCACGAAGCGGATGCGGACCTGCCGAACCGCATCGCGGAGGCGATCTCCCCCCGCCTCACGCGGGAGGATGTGCTGGTCTGCCAACTTTCGGTCGGTTCTCACGTGGATCACGTCCTCGTCCGCCGAGCGGCGGAACTGTTGGGGCGCCCGCTCCTCTACGATATTGACGTCCCCTACATTTTCTACAAACCCGGGGAACTCCCCTCGAAATCGGCTGGGATGAAGGAAAAGGTTCACGAGGTCACGGAGGCAGGCTTGAGGTCCTGGCAGGAGGCGGCTTTGGCGTACGCCTCCCAGTTGCCGGTCCTGGGGGACGTCTTCGATACCCCCGAAAAAGCCGGGGAAGCCATCCGTTCCTATTGGGCGGAGAGCGGCGGGATTCGGCTGTTTGTACCTTTGTAAGGATGTTACGAAACTCTTGAATTGACCGCTAATCCGTGATATATTATCGCCACTTTTGGAGAGAAATGTCTCGACCAATTCTTTGTCCCGCGATGCGGGACAAAATTCTTCATAGCAGGAAAGAAACATGCCGAACAACTTTTTGACCAGGGAAGGTTTTCAAAAATTGCAGGAGGAATTGGAATACCTGCGCACCGTCAAGCGCCAGGAAGTCGCCAACCGCCTGCACGAAGCGATGGAGGGCGGGGAGTTGATCGAAAACGCCGAATACGAAGCCGCCAAGAACGAGCAGGCTTTCGTGGAGGGGCGCATCCAGGAATTGGATGTGTTGCTTGCCAGCGCCAAGATCATCGAGGAAAACGGCAGGAAAAGGAGCGACGCCGTTCAACTTGGCTCGAAAGTGACCATCAAGGAGGGCAACTTCGAAGCCGAGACCTTCACCATCGTCGGCGCGGCGGAGGCGAATCCCCGCGAAGGCAGGATCTCCAACGAATCGCCCATCGGCAAAGCCATCCTCGGGCACAAGATCGGAGAGGTGGTGAAGGTGGAAACGCCGGGCGGAACGTATAGTGTTAAAATCCTAAAGATCGGTTGACAATAGCACAGGCGCGAACCTGCATCCCCGCGTGCCTGTAACGGAACGCGGGGTTTTATTTTCCCCTTCCCGCCTTCGCGTCCTCCCCTGTCTCGCGGGATCGGGGAGGGTCGAGGCGGGGGCTGGGAGGATTTGATGGCTGAATACACTTCACTTGAAAAGATCCGTTTGCAAAAATTGGAGGAACTCCGCGCAGAGGGCGTGGAAGCCTATCCCACGCGCGCGAAGCGCACGCACTCGAGCGCGGAGGCGCTCGCGGAATTCGAAACGAAAGAGAGCGAGGGCGTCGAAATCCCTGTTACGCTGGCGGGGCGGATTCGTTCCATGCGTTCGATGGGGAAGGTGTCGTTCGCCCACATCGAGGACGGCGCGGGCAGGGTGCAGTTGTTCTTTCGCGCGAACGAGATCGGGAAGGAACGCCTGGCTCTCTTCAACAGGATGTTCGACATCGGCGACTTCATCCAGGCGGAGGGAGTCATGTTCCGCACGAAGAGCGGGGAAGTAACGCTCCACGTCCGCGACTTCAAACTGCTCGCCAAATCCATCAGCCCTCTCCCCGCCGCCAAAGACGAGACGCTCGAGGACGGAACCGTCGTCCGTCACGCCGCGCTCGAAGATCCCGAACTGCGCGCCCGGCAACGCTACGCCGACCTGGCGGTGAACCCCGACGTGCGCGAGACGTTCCGCAAGCGCGCCGCCATCGTCAAAGCCCTGCGCGATTTTCTGGACGATCACGGTTTCCTCGAGGTGGAAACGCCCATCCTGCAACCGTTATACGGCGGCGCGGCGGCGCGCCCGTTCGTGACGCATCACAACGAACTCGAACAGGATATGTACCTGCGCATCTCGTTCGAGTTGTATCTCAAGCGGCTTTTGGTGGGCAACCTGGAAAAGGTCTACGAGATCGGACGCGACTTCCGCAACGAGGGCGTCTCGTTCAAACACAACCCCGAATTCACGCAACTGGAATTCTATTGGGCGTACGCAGACTATTTGCAGGTCATGGATTTGACCGAGCGGATGGTCTCGTACGTGGCGGAGGAGGTATTGGGGACGCAAAAGATCAGATTCAAGGAACACGAGATTGATCTGACGCCTCCGTGGAGACGCCTCGAAATGCGGCAGGGCATTCTCGAAACCTCGGGCGTTGATTTTGCCGGGCATAAAACGGCGGAGGAACTTTTCAAGGCGATTCGGGAAAAACACCCCAACCTGACCCCCGATCCAAAAGCCACGCGCGGCAAGTTGATTGACTTTCTGCTTTCCGAGTTCCTGGAACCGACCCTGATCCAGCCGACATTTCTGTATGACTACCCGCGCGACATTTCCCCGCTGGCGAAATCCATCCCCGGCGACCCGCTGACCGTGGAACGCTTCGAGGGGTACGCGGCGGGCTTCGAGTTGTGCAACGCCTTCACCGAATTGAACGATCCGCTCGACCAGGAACAACGCTTCATCGAAATGGGACGCGATTACGCCGCCGACGACGCGGAGAAGCATCCGCTGGACGAGGATTACCTGCGCGCCATGCGTTACGGAATGCCTCCCAACGGCGGATTCGGCATGGGCGTGGATCGCCTTGCGATGTTGCTGCTCGACAAACATTCCATTCGTGACGTGCTGTTGTTTCCCGCCTTGCGAAAGGAAGAATAACTTTCAGGAGAGACGCCATGCCCAGCCTGCGCCCCGACCAGGTCCAGCAGATCCACGAGTTCATTCACCAGGAACAATTGATCCACGCCATCAAGTTGTATCGCGAAGCCACCGGCGCCAGCCTCGCGGAAGCGAAGCGGGCAATCGAGGAAATGGCGCGCAACGAATCCGTCAAACCGCCGGATGGAACGAGGGATTACGATAATCCCATTCTCGAAGCCAGGATCAAATCCCTGCTTGTCAAAGGGCGGAAAGTCGAAGCCGTCAAAGTTTACCGCGAGGAATACCGCGTCGGCTTGAAAGCGGCGAAGGACGCGGTGGACAGGATCGAAGCCTCCATGAAGCGGATAAGCGGATCGTCCATGAACTCACTGTATGAGTCGGCGATCGGCAACGATCCATTTGCGGAACGGAGTGGAACAGGCGCGCGCGGCTCGATCCTCCTCCTGGTAGTCGCCGCGCTCGCGATATGCGGGCTGGCTGTTTACCTCCTGCTGGCGGGGTTCTAGAACGTGATCGTCTCGATGTGGACGTTGATCCTGGGGGACCTGCTCGCCATGGCTGTTGTGACGCTCATCGGTTTCGCAACGCACGGCGCGGCGGAATTATCCTTCCTGCCGCGTATCGCCGCGGTTTACTTTCCACTTTCCATTGCCTGGTTCCTTCTCGCCTCCCCGCTCGGGTTATTCAAACGGGAGACCGTATCCAACCCCAGGGAACTCTGGCGTCCTGCGTTCGCCATGCTCTTCGCCGCGCCGTTCGCCGCCGTCCTGCGCGGACTCATCCTTGATGCCTCGATCATCCCCGTCTTTGTCGTCGTCCTCGGCGCGACCTCAGCGCTCGGCATGTTCCTCTGGCGCGGTTTGTGCCTCCTCCTCATCCGCAAACCCCACTGACCGCCACTCCTCACCTCTCACCCTCCACTCTCCACTCTCCACCCTCCACCTCCCACCTCCCACTCTCCACTTTCCACCCTCTACTTCCCACCTCCCACTTCCCACTTTCCACTTTCTACTTTCCACTTTCCACTTTCTACTCTCTACTTTCCACTCTCCACTCTCCACCCTCCCCCGCCTCCACGACGAAACACAACACAGTGATAAAATACCCGCAATGAACGAACAAGCCCTCATTCACGACGCGCAACAGGGAAGCCTCGACGCCTTCAACGCGCTCGTCCTGCACTACCAGGATGGCGTCTTCAACACCGCGCTCCGCATCCTGGGCGACGAAGACCTCGCGGCAGACGTGACGCAGGACGCCTTCATCTCCGCTTTCAAAAGCATCGCATCGTTCCGCGGCGGGTCGTTCAAAGCCTGGCTCATGCGCACGGTGACCAACGCCTGTTACGACGAGCTGCGCCGCCGCAAGCGACGTCCCACCACGCCGCTCGAACCCGAGACCGACGACGGCGAAGAGATGGACACCCCGCGCTGGCTCGCCGACCCGGGCATGACGCCCGACCAGGAAGCCGAAGCCAACGAACTCGAACACGCCATCCAGCACTGCCTCGACAACCTACCGCTCGAGTTCAAAACCGTCGTCGTCATGGCGGACATTCAGGGCATGGATTACACCGAGGTCGCGGGCGCGATCCGCGTGCCGCTCGGCACCATCAAAAGCCGCCTGGCGCGCGCCCGCCTGCGCCTGCGCGAATGCCTGCAGGGCTTCGCGGAACTTTTGCCCGCAAATTATCGTCTGGAAGAAGGACTGAACGCATTATGAATAAACGCGATCTCGAACTTCTTTCTGCATACCTGGACGGGGAACTCAAACCATCAGACTCGACAAAACTGGAAGCCCGCCTCACATCCGACCCGGAACTTGCCTCTGTTTTGAACGACCTGCGCGCCGCCCGGACCCTGCTCCGCAAACTGCCTGCGCGCAAAGCCCCGCGTAACTTTACCCTCACGCGCAAGATGGTGGGACAGAACCCGCCATTGCCGCGCGCCTATCCCATGTTCCGCTTTGCCACGGCCGCGGCGACCCTGCTGTTCTTCTTCTCGTTCGCCGCCAATGCCCTTGCGCCTCAATTCAATGCGACGAATCAATTCGGCATGGGCGGGGGTGGCGGCGTGGAGCAAACCGAGATGTTCGCCGCGGAAGCAACGACGGAAGACTCCGCGGCGCAAGCCGCTCCCGCGCCCCAGGCGACAGCCGCCGCCGAGGAACCCTCTGTATCTCTGGCGCCTCCGGGAACCGAACTCCCGCCAGCCGAGGACGCGACGCGCATCATGGAGACTCCGTCTGTCAAGGAAGGGGGAGAGGAGAATGCCATTGGAGAGGCGGAGCAGTTACAGGTCCCGCCCGAAGCGCCGTCTGCTCCCATGCCGTTGATCTCCTTCGTGTGGCAGATCGGGTTGCTGATCGCCGCCGCAGCCGGCACGCTGTTGCTGTACCTGATGCGGCAGGCGTCCGCCCGGCGCTGGAAATAAAACTTTGGAATCGGACAGCAGGCTGTCCGATTTGTTTTGCAGATGGCAAACACCGAATACAAATATTGTCCCCGTTGCGCGGCACAATTGAATCTCGAAGAGCGGTTCGGAAAAATACGCCCCGTCTGCCCGGGTTGCGGATGGATCCATTTCGTGGACCCGAAGGTCGCCGCGGCCGTATTGGTGACTCAGGGTGGACGCGTCCTGCTCGTGCGGCGCGTCAACGAACCCTTCCGCGGTTTGTGGACTCTGCCGGCCGGATTTATCAACGGGGGCGAGGACCCGGCTCAGGCGGCGGAAAGGGAATGTTTGGAGGAGACAGGTTTGAGCGTGCGCGTGACGCGGGTATACGACATCGTGCCGGGACGGGAACACCCGCGCGGCGCGGACTTTGTCATCGTCTATCGAGCCGAAATCCTGGGCGGCGAGTTGAAACCGGACGACGACGCGGACGCGGTCGAGTGGTTCGATGGGTCGCGCCTGCCTCCGCTTGCTTTTCTTGCCACGCAAAAAGTGCTAAAATCTTTTTATGGTTGACGTTCGTCCTTCGCCGATCGCCGGTCAATGGTACGAGGGGAATGCGAAAGCCTTGTCCCGTTCCGTGGATGAATATCTGGAGGGCGCGAAACTTCCCGAACTGGACGGGGAGGTGATGGCGGTCATTGCGCCGCACGCGGGGCACGTGTATTCGGGCGCGGTCGCGGGATATGCGTTTGCGGCGCTGCGCCATGCGAAGCGGACGCCCGATCTTGCGGCTGTGATCGCGCCGATGCACCATCCCTATCGCGAGCCTTTGCTCACCACTTCGCACGAGGCGTATTGGACCCCGCTGGGCGAGGTCCCGGTGGACAGGGATGCCTTGAACGAACTCGACTCGGTTTTGATGTCGGAACTTGGGTTTGGTCTGTCGCCCATCGCGCGCGACCCCGAACATTCGCTCGAGATCGAACTGCCCTTCCTGCAACGCGCGTTGAAGTCCGAGCGAAGCGAGTGGAAGTTGTTGCCCGTCATGGTACGCGCGCAGGAGCCGTCCGTTTCGCGGGGATTGGGAAGGGCGCTGGCGCAGGTTTTACGCGATAAGAATTTTGTCCTCGTCGCCAGCACCGACCTCTCGCATTTCTACAACCAGAACGCCGCCTTGAAATACGACCGCGCCATGCTGGGCGCGATCGAATCCTTCGACCCGGAGGGCGCGTTCGACCTGGAACGCGCCGGCAAAGGCTTTGCCTGCGGGCTGGGAGCGTTCACCGCCGTGTTGTGGGCGGCGCGCGAACTGGGAGCGGACAAGGTGAGAGTGCTGCGTCACGCCACTTCGGGCGACGTGACGGGGGATTATTCGTCCGTGGTGGGATACGGCGCGGCGGCGGTGTTGAAGTAATTTCCCTTCCTTTCGGAGTCGTTCTGGGTCGTCAGCGAATTCGTTGACGATACGTTTTCAGATGACGGAGAAGTATTCAGTCCCCCTGAGAATGCGCCGACAAAAGAGAGGTTGTTATCCGAGGAATCGGGCGACGATCCCTTTTTGAGCGACCGTCATTTTGCTGAAGAGGTAGATTGCCGATTTGTCGCTGAAATAAAACCGGTTTTGTTGATCGAGTCGGGACATTACGCGGCTGCATAATTAACGTTACAATCACCCCCAATGACCGCATTCGTTCAAGTTGTCGTCAACATCCCGGCTGTTTCGGGAGTGTTCGATTACGCCGTCCCCAAACATCTCGCGGGGAGGGCGGGCGTCGGGCATCTGGTCATCGTCCCGTTCGGCAAACAGATCGCGCAGGGCGTCGTGTATCGGTTCGTGGATTCGCCCTCCGTGCGGGATGTAAAAGAGATTCTCGAAGCGGTGGATGAAGAACCGGTTCTGACACCGCCCCAGCTTGCCCTGGCTAAAGAAATGGCGGACTCCACGCTCCAGCCTTTGGCGTCCATCGTCGGGTTGTTTCTGCCGGTGGGGCTTAGCCAGCAGGTGGATACGATCTACGAAATCAGGGAACGCAGCGTGGAGGGCGGAAGAATGGACGGCGGGACGATCAACCCCAAAACCCAAAGACAAACCGTCGAAGATCGCCTGTTGAGCCTGTTGCGTTTGCGCGGTCCCCTGCGCGGACGACAGATTGACACACACTTCGCCAAAGTGGACTGGCGCAAGACCGCCAACTTCCTCGTGCGGAAGGGGACGCTTTCAGCGAAGAGCGTTTTGCCCCCGCCCAGGGTGAGATCGAAATACATTCGCGTCGCGCAACTCGCAGTCCCGCCGGAGGAAGCGGAAAGGGAGATGCCGAATTTGGGGATGAAACAAACGCTCGCGCGCAGGCAGTCCGCGTTGCGCTTTCTCATCCGCCAGCCCGAAGCGGTCAACCTCTCGTGGGTCTACGCCGAAAGCGGATGCAACCTCAACGACCTGCAGGAACTCGAAGCGCGCGGGTTGATCCGCCTGTTCGAGAGCGAGATCTTCCGCGATCCGTTGGAGAAGACAAGTGGACAGGCAGACGGGTATACAGGCACACAAACAGTCGAACTCACGCCCGAGCAGAATGTCGCGCTGAATGAAATCATCAAATCCATCGCGTCACTGAATGCCCGCAGCCCATTCCTCCTGCAAGGCGTGACGGGTTCGGGCAAAACGGAAATCTATTTGCGCGCCGCCGAGGAGACGATCAAACGCGGGAGACAAGCCATCGTTCTCGTTCCCGAGATCGCGCTCACGCCGCAGACCGTCCGCCGCTTTTTGAGTCGTTTCCCCGGGCAGGTCGGGCTGGTCCATTCCAAACTTTCGGAGGGCGAGCGATACGATACCTGGCGGCGCGCCCGCGCCGGCAAACTCAAAGTCATCATCGGCGCGCGCTCCGCGTTGTTCGCGCCGCTGCCGAACATCGGTCTCGTCGTTGCGGACGAGTGCCACGACGCGTCCTATCACCAGTCCGAGCCGCCGTTCTATCACGCGGTCACTGCGGCGCAAATGTATGCGCGCCTGTGCGGGGCGGTTTGCGTTTTGGGCTCCGCCACGCCGACGGTCATACAGCGATATCGGGCGGAAACGAATCAGATTCAAAAACTGGATCTGCCAAAGCGGATCGTGGAGAAGGGACTCCCTCCGATCCGCATCGTGGACATGCGCGAGGAACTGAAAGCGGGTCATCGCGGGACCTTCAGCCGACTCCTGCTCGATGAACTCGAGTCCACGCTGAAACGGGGGGAGCAGGCGATCCTCTTCCTCAACCGCCGCGGGACAGCCACCTACGTCTTCTGCCGGGATTGCGGATACGTGCTGAAATGCCCCAATTGCGATTCTCCATTGACCTTTCACGTCGAAGAGAAGGAGCGTTTGCTTTGTCACACGTGCGGCTACGAGCGCGGCAAGCCGATGAGTTGTCCGCAGTGCGGCGGGAGGCAGATCCGTGAATATGGGCTGGGGAGCGAAAGGGTCGAGGCGGAGGTCAACGCGTTGTTTCCCAAAGCCCGCACCCTGCGCTGGGACTGGGACACCACGCGTCAAAAGGACGCGCACGAAATGATCCTGACTCACTTTGTCAACCACAAGGCGGACGTATTGATCGGCACGCAGATGCTCGCCAAGGGACTCGACCTGCCCATGGTCACGCTGGTCGGCATCGTGCTGGCGGACGTGGGATTGCATTTGCCCGATCCGTTCGCGGGGGAACGCGTCTTCCAGGTATTGACGCAGGTCGCCGGGCGCGCGGGACGAAGCGAACGCGGCGGCAAGGTCGTCCTGCAAACGTTCGACCCGCATCACCCGGTCATCCGCTCCGCGGCGAAGCACGACGTGAACGGATTTTACGAATACGAGTTGGAGCAGCGGCGCAGGTTGGGGTATCCGCCGTTCACGCGCCTGGTGAGACTCGAATATCGGAGCCCGGATCAGGCGTCGGCGGAGAGGGAGGCGGGGAAGGTCGCGGAGAAGTTGTCAGTGATCAGTGATCGGTCGTCAGTGATCGGCGATCGGTCATCGGTGATCGGGCCCGTCCCGTGTTTCTTTGCGAAGGTCGGGGGGTATTATCGCTGGCAGATCGTTTTGCGCGGAAGAGATCCGCAGGAGTTGTTGCGCGACGCAAGATTGGACGGCTGGCGCGTGGAGGTGGATCCCATCAGCCTGTTGTGAGGAATCCGATTCCCGGCAATCCTTTGCTATAATCGGCTTGATTTCATTGCAGAGGAGAACAGAATGCAGAGTTTTTCGCGGGGCTGGTCGTTCCTGAAACAAGCCTGGAGCATGGCTTTCAAGGACAGGGACCTGCTCAAACCTTCCATCTACGCGTTGATCGCCGGTATGATCGTTTCGGCGCTCGGCATCATTCCGATCGCGGTGACGGTGATCCTGTTCGGCGGGTCGCAGGCGGGGAACATTGCCCTGGGTGTGATGGGCGCGATCCTGGTCTTTGCGCAGTTTATCGTCACGTATCTTTTTTCCGGGATGACCGCCTACCTGATCTTCGGCTATCTCTCCGAGGGCGACGGGCGCATGGACAAGGCTTGGGCGGTCGTCCGCCGCGACTTTTTCGATATCGTCACGCTTGCCGCGGCTTCGACGGTGGTCAACATGCTCAAGAACGCGGCGAACCGCAATCGGCGCGGCGGTTTGGCTGCGGGACTCATACGCGGCGCGGCAAACCTGTTCCAGGTTCTGTGGACGGAGGCGTCGTATCTCATTTTGCCCGCCATGGTGATTGACGATCTCGATCTCAAGGAAGGCATGATGCGGGTCTTGAAGATCACGAAGGAAAATCTGTTGTTGATCGGCGTCAGCACCGTCGGCGTCCGCCTGGTGACCGGTTTGATCGGGTTCGCGTTGGGCGCCGGAGGCTTTTTGCTTGGGTTTGCGGTCGGCGGCGGAGCGGTCTATGCGGCCGGCGGAGTCAATCTTCTATCGGTTGTGGGCATTGTCTTTGGCGCATTGATCTTCTTTACTTTTGTCGTCGTTTCCAGCGTCATCACCTCCTATACGTCCATTGCGTATCACACGTGCCTGTACATCTGGGCGCGCGATGTGGAGAAGTCGCAGGAGGCGGGCAGGGCGATCCCGGTCGCCGCGCCGGCTCCCCTGGCGGCGGTGTTATCCTAGGAACATATTCTTACTTCTTTTGCCCCCTCCTGTTGGCGACGAAAGATGCGAGAGGAAAGACAGGCTGTATCAAAAGAATGCAACCTCAAAGAGAACCCCGCCGTGAAATGATCTCGTGGGACGAGATCAACCGCCTCATTGACCACCTCCTCCCACAGTTCAGGCGGGAGTTTACCGCCATGGTCATCATCACGCGCGGCGGGATCGTCCCCGGGGGCTTGCTCGCCGAAGCGATGAACATCACGCACATTCTGACCGCCGCAGTGGATTTCCCGGCGCAGTCCGAAAGCGAGAGGTCGAAACTGATGGTCTGGCCCCAATTCATCCAGTTCCCTGCGGAGGATAAACTGCGCGGCAGGCCCGCCCTGATCGTGGACGATGTGTGGGGGTCGGGACGCACGATCACGGCGGTCAAGAACCGCGTCTCCGCGGCGGGCGGGTTCCCCGAAACGTGCGTGTTGCATTTCAACCCCTATCGCAGCCTGTTTGGAAGCGTCCGCCCGGATTACTATGCCGCCGTCACGGATGCGTTCATCGTCTATCCCTGGGAGATTGATCGCGGCGCAGACCAGGTCCTGCTTGGCGAAGTGTAGAGTCCGATATGAAACTTGTCGAGGTATCGCATAATGAGAAGCTCGGGACACTGCGGGTCAACCCGTATTTCGACGATCTCCCCGAAGACGTTTTGAAAGCGATCGCGACCCAGACGCAGTTGCGCGAATACGAACGCGGCGACATGCTGTTTTGGGAGGGGGATCCCTGCGCGGGCTTGCACATCATCCAGAGCGGGAGCGTGAAACTGTATCGCATCTCGCCGCAGGGACGGCAGTACATCATCTCGGTGCTGACGGACGGCGCGACGTGCAACGAGGTGCCGGCCTTCGACGGCGGGATCAACCCGGTCAATGTGGAGGCGCTGGAGACTTCGCGCGTCTGGGTGGTGGACGCGCTCACCCTGCGCGAACTGGTCAAGTCCAACCCGGAGTTTGCGTTGAAGATCCTCAGCAAGTTCGGCCAGAACCTTCGCAACCTCGTGCATAAGGTCAGCGAGATGGCGTTTTACCAGGTCACGCATCGCCTGGCGCGTCTGATCACCGAACTGCCGGTGGACGAAACGCGCCCGCACTGGACGCAGGAACAACTCGCGGCGCGCCTCGGCACCGTGCGCGAAGTGGTCTCGCGTTCCCTCAAAGAGTTGGAGAAGAGCGGGGCGATCCGCATCGAGGACCGGCGCATCCACATCAAGGATGGAGACGTGCTGCGCCAATGGACACAGCCGTACAATTAATCACTGATGTTACGCAATGATACCCGTAACGCGAGACTGCGTAGCGTCTCGCTTTTCAGGCGTTCCCTGGGCAAGAGCGACATGAATGTCGCATTACGACGACCAATATAATCTTTTCTGTGTATCATCAGTTAATAACGATGTACCCCAAACTCGGACGAGCTGAAACTCCTGGGTTGAGCCTGCCGAAATCCCTGGGTTGAGCCTGTCGAAACCAAAAAGGGCTTGAAAACCACGAAGACACGGAGAAAAGACTTTGAAAACTCCGTGTCTCTGTGTCTCGCTGGTGGGAAATTCTTGTACAAAAGGCAAGTATTTCACTTGGGAACTTTTTTCTTGACAGGCGGTTGACTCTACTCAGGGAAGCGGTTCGAATGCCGAGACCGAGATGGATAACTCATCGTCAATGGCGAGTTCGATGAAGTCAATGTCAATCTGCGAAGGGAAGCCGTAGGTGGAGTCGTAGGTCACGGTGAGTTTGTCGGCTTCTCGGACGGAATCAGAGTCGAGTTCGGAAAAGAGGCGGTCAATCGTCGTGTATTTCAGGACGAATTCAGCCATCGGGTCTGCCGTCGAAACGGCTTCGCCCCCGGCATCCGTCATCGAAACGATCTCTCCATTTTGCACTTCCACGGTCAGAGGCATCTTTTCCACGAACAGACAGAAACACGCCACGGCCAGGTCGAAGCGATAATGACTGACGTTCGCGTCCCGCCATTTGGACCGGTTGCGCGATAACTCGTTCCCGCCCGCTGAACACGCGGTCAATATCACGATGAGCGACAATAAAGCGATCTTTTTCATTCTGTCTCCTTTGGTCGCTTGACGACGAAACGCCGCGAAAGGTTCCTCAAAACGCACGCTCCCCGTTTTGGCGGGGAGCGCATGTTGGGGATTACGGGCTGTGTTCCATGCTTTGTGTTTCCATCCCGTCCGCGTCCCTGACCGTTGCCTTGACGGCGATGTCCGGGCTGTCCCTGAATTGCAGGGTGACTTCGATCTCGTCGCCCGCCTTGAGGTCCCGTTCGAGTCCGATGAGCATGACGTGAAGCCCGCCCGGCTCGAACTCCACCTTTTCGGAAGGCGCCAGCGCGACCGATTCGACGCGGTGCATGGTCATTACGTCCCCTTCCATTTTGCTCTCGTGGATCTCGACCGCCTCCGCCGCATCCGAAACCGCCCCGACCAATTCGTCGGTTTCCGCGTTGTGATTTTGGATCACGAAATAGACCGCGCTGTTCGCCCCCTGTGTGGATGGACGCGCCCACGCCTCGCGGACTTCGATCCCCTCCCTCGCGGCGCACGCTCCCAGCAGAAGCATCGCCGGAAGCAGAAGTAAAACCGTTTGTTTCATCTCGCTCCTCGCATTTGAATTTGGTTTGTCCGCCCGATGGACTCGGGCAGGTAATTATCGTTACACCGCGAAAACCATCCCGATCGCGAAGGTTTCCTGGCGCGACATGCTTCGCCATGCCGCTTTTGGGTTGCGACGTGAAAGTCGCGTTACGACCATCGCCTCCAACGTTTCGAGGATCGTCGTCGAACCATATTCGAGCCTCGGCGAGATCAGCCTCGAAAAAGGACACTGCCCGTATGGACAGTGTCCTTTCGAATTACCATCCTCTGTCTGCTACGGGGCCGGTGTGGGTTTGGGATCCATCTTGTCGTAGATACCCGTTTCCAGCAATGCCATGTCGTTCACGGATTGCGCCGCCAGCATTTGCGCCTGCCTGGCGAGGTTGGTCGAATCGGCCAAAATCTTGAGCGCATATTCGGGGTTGTGAAAACCCGTGCTGTTTTCGGCGGAGACGAAATCCCACATGAACTGCGCCCGACGATGCAGGTTGCGCGCCTGATCGAGCAATGCCTGGTCTGCGTTCGGATTCGCCGCTGCCAGTTTGATGGCATTGATGGCGTCAATGATCGCGTTTTCGGTGGCGATCTTGGTGTTGGCAACCTGATCCTGGATGGCGTTCACGCGGCGGACGACGTAATCCGTATCGGTGTGGCACTGTCCGCAAGCCTGCTGCGGGGCGAGCAGCGGACTGTGGACGTCGTGTGTGGAATACTTCGCCGCGCCCTCGCGCACGTACGGCATGTGGCAGTCCGCGCAGGCGACGCCGGCGTTATAGTGTGTCGAGCCGGCCGTGAAGAATTCGTATTCAGGATGCTGCGCTTTGAGCATCGGGGTTCCCGCCTCGGGATAACTCCAATCCTTGAATCCCAATCCTTCGTAATATTCGATGATCTGGCTGATCTCGGTGCCGTTCGCCCAGGGGAAGGTGAGGTATTTTCCCTCGCCCGCGAAATAATATTCCACGTGGCAGTTGGCGCAGACCACAGTTCGCATTTCCTGGCGCGTGAAGGTACTCCAGTCCTTGCCCTGTTTTTCGAGCGCCTCCTCCAGCGCGGGGTTGGTGACGATCAAACGCATCGTCCCGGCTTCGTGGCAGTTGGCGCATCCGATGGGCTGATCAATCCGCTTTCCAAGATCTGCAAAGGGGGTCTTGTCGAATTCCGCCATGCCCATCTCCGCCCACAGAGTGGGGTTGCTGCTCGATTTGCACGAATAGCAGGTGCCGGGGGTCGTCTCGTCCACGCGCTTGATGGCGCGCACGTCCTCCAGTGAATTCATGTGACCCCGGTCGTCGTTGTATTCCTTGCTGAAACCATATCCCGCAAACAGGATCACCTGGCGCGGGTCGCGCTCCAGCCACGAGAATTGCGACGAACCGCCGTAGGTGGTGTCAATGTTGTTCGTCTCGGTCTTCAGGAGGGTCGTGTATTGGTTCGGGAAATTGACTCCCCATTTGGACGAATCGGGTTCCATCGGCGCGATCTCGACCAGGGGCTGAAAGGCGCGTTCCTCCACGGGCTGGTTCCTCATAAAGATCAATACGCCCGTCAACACGGCGGAAAGCAGGACGATGATGCCGACCAAAATCCAGGTGGTATATTTTTTCATGGACGCTTCTCCTTTTGTATCAAGACCCCAAGGGTTCTTAAGGCAACCTTTGAGGTCTCATCTTACGGGATAGAAATTCGAATCCTGATAGGGAACGATCGAAATGCCGCGCGCGCCGTGCGCGGTGTCGCGGTGACAATCCCAGCAATACCGCTCGAAGGGCTGCGCTCCCATCGTGATGGACTCGACCGCGTCCTCGTGACAATGGATGCAGTTGTTCTGCACGATCCTCTTCGAATGTTCGTTGGCGCGGATCACGTCGGGAGTCTTCCCCGTGCTGAAGACGTACACGTCGTGCATGCCCTGGCGCGTCTTCTCGTAATAATAGTTGACGATGTTATCGTGCGGCAGATGGCAATCCGAACATTCCGCCCAGGGTTGGTGCGCGCTGTGATAGTAATTCTCGTACATCGAATCCATCACGTGGCAGTTCGCGCAGGTCTCGGATGCGGTGCCGGCGTAGGCGGGCGCGTCGGTCACGAACACGAACGTTCCCAGCGCAACGACGGCGGCGGCCAGGGCAATGACGAGTGGATACTTTGACATTCGCTCACCTTCGAGAGTTAATCCGGCTCTTATTTTATCAAAGATTATCCGACATTTCGTGACTTATGTCACAACCCGGCATATGATCTTCGACCGCTTCGGACTCCCCCGGACCTGCCTCCGCTGAATGGGCTTTTTCCTCGTCTGAAAGCTCGACGCGCCTCAACCCGGCTTATACACCCGTCCCTTCCACGCAACGCCCTTCCCCGAGATCACCTTCCACGCGGAGGCGAACATCATCGCCGCGAAGACCGCCGCGCCGAGCGGAGTGGTCAACGCGTACCAGGGCGCGATTTCCATGTTCGACGCGACCCTCGCGCGCACGTAAAGGAGGAACGCCCACAACAGCAATGACTTTGCCACGACGGTCAATGCCATCCATCCTCCGCCGTTGAGTCGCCAGAGGATTCCGAGCAGGGGCCAAAGCGGGAGGAACAGCGCGGCGACGAGGGCAAGGAACGCGCCGAATGCGCCCAGCCAGAGCAGCGCGGGCTGGTCGCGCAGACCGAGGTAGATGTTCTTCGTCCAGCCTTCCCACATCTCGGGCAGGGAGGTGTACATGCGCGTCCGCGCAACCTTCATCCCGTCCGCGACGATGAGCCTGTACCCGTTCCACTTGACGTGTTCTGAAAGAGCTTTGTCCTCCACGATCCGGTCTTTGACGCCGGCATGTCCGCCGATGGCGTCGTAGACCGAACGCCTGATGAGGATGAATTGTCCGTTGGCGATGGCGTCCTTTGCGTCCGGGTCGTTGACTTTGCGCGGCGAAAATCCCACCGAGAGGGCGGTCATCACCAGCGGCATGACGACCCGTTCCCAGAACGAGCCTGTGACCTGGAAGGTCATGATGGTGAACATGTCCGCGTTGGTTTCAATCGCTTTTGCATAACACGAGGAGAGACATTCAGGCGTGAGGATCGTATCCGCGTCCACGAAGCAAAGCCACTCGCCGCGCGCAAAAGCCGAGGCTTGGTGCAAGGCATGGGGTTTGCCCGCCCAGCCTTCGGGTAGGTCCGAGCCGCTGATGATTTTGAGGTTATTGGCTGGTCGGGTAACTGCGAAGCGGCGTATCGAGACCAGAATCTCAGGCGTCGAATCAGCAGAGCGGTCATCCAACACAATGACTTCGAGATTCGGATAATCCTGTGCGAGCATGGACTCGACACACGTGCGGATGTTGCGCTCTTCGTTTCGGGCGGGGATGCAAACCGATATGAGCGGCGCGTGTGATGGGGGAAGCGTTGGCTCGACGACGATATCGAGGTGATACTGGTTGTGAAGCCAGTAAATGATGATGATGCCGCCGATGAACAGGAGGGTGGAGAGGATGAGATAAGGCATGGGAGAGTCGAAGGTCGAAAGTCGAAGGTCAAAGGTCCCAGGTCGCATGTTCGACTTTCGGCGTTTGACTTTTGACGTTAGACGATTTTCACCGTCGAGCCGCGTTCCCCTTTTTCGACTTCGATGCGCGTCGGGAAGGCGTCCTTGAGTTCGTCGAGATGCGTGATGACCAGGATCTTCGCAAAATCATCCTTCACGAGGTTGATGGCTTCGATGAGACGCTGGCGTCCCTGCGTGTCCTGCGAGCCGAAGCCCTCGTCAATGACGAGCGTTTGCAGGCGCGCGCCTTTGCGCTGGGCAAGGATCTCCGAGAGCGCGAGGCGAATGGCAAAGTTGACGCGGAATGCCTCGCCGCCCGAATACATTTCGTAATTGCGGATACCCGCCGAATCGCTGATCTGAATGTCGAGCGTTTCCTTGAGGTCGTCGCGCTTTTTGTCCTTGTATTCGGTCTGCGTGATGAAGCGAATGGACATCTGCCCGTCGGATAGCCTGTCGAGAATTTCGTTCGCCTTCGTTTCGATCTGCGGAAGCGCCTGCTCGATCAACAACGCGGGGACGCCGTCTCTGCCGAAGGCGCGTTCGAGCGTTTTGTGGCGGGCGATCTGTTTTTGCAGTTCTTCGCGTTCCCTCCCGAAGTCCGCTTTGCGGGCGCGTTGGGTTTTGAGAATATCCACGCGCTGCTGCGCGCCGCCCAATTCCGCGCGCGCCTTGTTCTCGCTCTCACGCAGGCGGAAGAGTTCGCGTTCCGCTTCATCGAGGTTGGGAGCATTTGCCTCTGCCTCATTCAAGGCTAAAGCCGCCGAATCGTATTCCTTTTGCTGTTCCTCGACTTCCTTTTTCCTCTTTCGTCTTTCTTCTTCCAAATTCGCGATTTCATCGTCAATCTGCTTTATCACTTCTTTTGCGGATTTCAGATTGGCATGTTCCTCTTCCACGCTTCGCAGTTCGCTTTCCCTTGCGCGCGCTGCGTCGTGCGCGGATGCGTCGTAGCCGAGTTTGGCGAGTTCCTTGTCCAGTCTGGCGAGTTGCTTTATTTCCTCCACCGCAAATTTTCCGCTTGCCAGCGTCTTCTCCACTTGCTTCAGGCGTTTTTTACCGGAGGCTTCCCATTTCTGCGCCTCCGCCTGCAATTTCTCCATGCGTTCGGTGAGTCCCGAAACTTCGCCGGCATACTTCACGCGTTCGTTATCGGCGGCGCCAAACTGCGTAATGCGCGTTTCGTATTCCGAAATTTGTTTTGCGAGCTCGGTCGCCTCTTTTTGGTTGGCGCGGTATAAGTCGCCTTTCTGTTTTCCTTCCGTTTCCAATTGCCTGAGCGTGGACTTGCGATGTTCCTCGCTCAACGGCTGCCCGCACAACGGACATTCCGAACCTTCCGCAGATTTCAACCTGTCAATGCGCGTCTTCAACTCGTCCATTTGGGCTTTGAGGCTTTCATTCTCCGCCTTCAATTCGGCTTGTCGTTCCCGCGCCTCATTTCTTTTGTTTTCCAGTTCAACACGTTCTTTGACTCTCATTTCGGCTTCTTCGAGTAACGCGCGTTTCTTCTCGATTTCAACCGTCAAATCTCCAATCTCCAGTCTCTGATTCTCCAATTCTCCTTCTTCGACTTCCAACGCCCGCCTCTCCTCCTCCAGCCGCGCCTTCTCCGCCGCGATCTTTTCGAGCAACGGCGCGCGTTCCTTTTCGTGCTCGCGGAACTGCGAGGCGGTCTTCTCCCAATTCCCCAACTCCCTGCGGACGTTTTGCCACTCCTCATGTCTGGCTTCGATCTCCTTTGCGCGGTTCACGAGATCGGCGTAAGCGGCGCGGTCGGCTCGTTTGGAAGCGAGTCGAGCCTCGAGCGACGCGAGAGCCGTGCGCGCGTTCTCGAGCGATTTGGATAACGTGGTCGTCAATTTGCGCTGCTCGTCCAGCAATGCCGCGTTCCTGCGGATGTTCGCCAAAACGGATTCCTGCGCCTCACGCGCCGCCGACAACTGCTCCAGCGACCTTTGCAATTCCTCCAGCCGATCCTTTCTCGCCTCCTCCTCCGCGAGTTCCGCCTCGATCTCGGCGACGCGCCCATCAATTTCATCCACCTCGCGCTCGATGACTTTGCGTTTTTCGGCTGTGCGGTTTTTGTAATCCTCCCAGACTTCGAGACCGAGAATGTTGCTCAACACGTCCTTGCGTTTGCTGGCGTTCTGTTGTGTGAATAGATCCGCCTTGCCCTGCAAAAAGAACGACGCGTTGACGAAGGTTTCGTAATCGAGTCTCAATGTTTGCTCGATGCGCGCCTGAGTATCGCGGGTTGTTTTCTCTGTAAGCGGCTTCCATGTCCCCTCTCCCACTCGCGCTGAGCGGAGCGGCGGCGCAGTCGAAGCGGGGAGAGGGCGGCTGTTATCCAGGATTTGAAATTCCAAAATTGCGCTCCTGTTGCGCGGCAACGTCCGCTGCACGCGATAGGTGTTTCCTTCATGTTCAAAGGTCAGCGCGACCTCCGCGGCTTTGACATCCTGATGCAGATTGACGACCTCGCTGCTCCTGCCGCGCGCCTCCCCGAACAGACTCCAGGTGATCGCATCCAGCAGGGACGATTTCCCCGCGCCGTTATGACCCGAGATGCAGGCGAGATCGAATGTGTTGAAATCGAGTTCGACGGGATCGCGATAGGATAGAAAGCCCGAAATGCGGAGATGGATGGGAATCATGGATTGATGGTTCAATGGATTATAATCCACCATCATGCTTGAAACTTCGGACCCGATCGCGCGCCGCCGCCTCATCCTGCTTTTCATCGTCCTCGCAACAATTCCCTGCTATTGCATCGGGGGGATCGCCATCATGCTCGCGCCCAGCGCCTCCACGACGACCCCGACCGCCTCTCCCACAGCGACGGAAACGCTTCAGATCGCCACCCCAAGCCCCGAGGTGTTCACTGCCATCCCCTCCGACACTCCGACGGTCACCCCCTCGCCGACCGTGACTCATACCCCAACGTGGACTCCCTCCCTTACTTCAACGTGGACTCCTTCCCTCACGCCGACGAGAACCTTCACCTTTACGCCTACGTTCACTCCATCGCTCACATTTACACCAACTGAAACCTTCACCCTGACCCCGAGCGTCACCCCGGTCACGCCTTCCATTACACCCACGCCGTCCATTACATCCTTTCCAACGGCAACCCAATAACATGACCGACATCCTCCCCTTTCTGAAATCAATCATTTCGGTTTCTGGTTTATCGGGTCACGAAACGCCCGTCGCCAAACTCATCGAGGAGAAGTGGCGGGCGCTCACCGATGAAACGAGCCTCAGCCGCGTCGGCTCCGTGCATGGACTCAAGAAGGGATCGGGCAAATTCCCTCGTCCCTCCGTGATGATCGCCGCGCACATTGACGCCATCGGCATGATGGTCTCCAGCATCGAAGACGGCTTCTTACACATCACGAACGTCGGGGGCGTGGACGTGCGCGTGCTGCCCGGCGCGCAGGTGACTGTCCATGCGAGCAGTGGGGAGGAATTACCTGCGGTCATCGCGATGCCTCCCGCAAGATTCCTGCCCGAATCCGAGGGGGATGGCGTCGTGGCGATCAGGCATCTGCTCGTGGATACGGGTTTGACCCCGCGCGAAGTTGAAAGGAAAGTGCGCGTGGGCGACCTGGTCTCGTTTGCGAACGAACCGATGGAACTGGCTGGGGAGGTGATCTCCGGTCATTCGCTGGATAACCGCGCTTCGGTCGCGGCGTTGACGGTCTGCCTGGAGGAGTTGCAGGGGAAGGATCACGTTTGGGATGTGTGGGCAGCCGGGACGGTCCAGGAAGAGACGGGCTATCTCGGCGCGTATACGTCCGCGTTCCAGTTGCGCCCCGATATCGCCATCGCTGTGGACGGCACGTTTGCCAAAGGTCCCGGCGCGAACGGCTGGCAGACGCATCCGCTGGGGAAGGGCGTGGGTATTTGCATGGGACCGAACATGCACCCGTATTTGCACAGGAAACTTACCGAACTCGCGGATCGACTCGAGATCCCCTGGTTTTTGGATGTCGCTCCCAGGCATTCCGGCACGGACGCCTACCCGATGCAAACGACGATGGAAGGAATTCCCACCGCGCTGGTCGAGTACCCGCTTCGCTACATGCACACGACGGTCGAGTCGGTTTCCGTAAAGGACCTTCAACGCGTCGGGCGTTTGCTCGCCGAGTTCATCGTTTCGCTGGATGCGGATTTTGTGAAAACGATCGTTTGGGAATGATGTGGAATCGGGAGCAAAGAGAAAACTTATGCCGCCATTTGGAAATGCACAAATCAAACTGCTCGAAAAACTTTGCAACGCCATTGCCGTCTCCGGCGACGAGGGCGAGGCGCGCAAGATCGTCCTCGGGGAGATCGAGCCTTATGCGGACGAGGTCAGGGTGGACGCGCTGGGCAACGTGCTGGCGACCAGGCGCGGGTCAGGGAGGAAGCGTGTCCGCGTCCTGCTGGACGCGCATATAGACGAAGTCGGCTTCTTCATCGTGGGCGAAGACGGCGAGGGAATCTATCGCTTCGAAACCGTCGGCGGCGTGGACGTTCGTTATCTGGTCGGCAGGCAGGTTTTCGTCGGGAAGGATCGCGTCCCCGGAGTGATCGGCGGCAAGCCCGTCCATTTGATGGACGAGGACGAGATGAAGCGCAAGGTGCCGCTGGAGTCCCTGCGAATTGACGTGGGACTCGGCGGGAAAGTGAAGGTGGGCGACCGCGCCGGGTTTGCCGCGAAGTTCCGCCGCGCCGGCCCTTCGATCATGGCGAAGTCCATTGACAATCGCATCGGCGTCGCGACGTTGATCGAGTTGCTCAAACGCGCGCCCTCGAATATTGACCTGTGCGCGGCGTTTGCCGTGCAGGAGGAGATCGGTCTGCGAGGCGCGAAGGTGGCGGCGCAATACTTCCAGCCCGACATGGCGATCGTCATTGACTCGACGCCCGCGTACGACCTGCCCGTTCACGACGGCAGTGAAAATACGACGTACAACACGAAACTCGGATCGGGTCCCGCGATCTACATTGCAGACGGTTCGACTCTCCACGACCCGAGGCTTGTCCGCTTTCTAAGCGAAGTCGCCGAGGCTGAAAAAATTCCCCATCAATTCCGCCAGCCCGGCGGAGGCGGCACGGATTCGGGCGCGATCCAGCGCGCGTCGAACGGCATCCCGACCGTTTCGGTTTCCGTCCCGCATCGTTATACTCATTCTCCGCTCAGTGTCTCGCGCGTGGAGGATTGGAAGAACACGATCAACCTGCTCCACGCCGCGTTGAAGCGCATCACACCAGCGCTCCTCGCCAACCGTTAACCTTGTCCACCCGCCTCTTGTCCACTTTCCACTTTCCACTATCTACTCTCCACTTTCCACTTGTCCACTTTCCACTTTCTACTTTCTACTCTCCACTTTCCACTTTCTACTTTCTACTTTCCACTCTCCACTTTCTACTTTCTACTCTCCACTCTCCACTTTCTACTTTCCACTCTCCACTTTCCACTTTACAGGTGCCTTATGAAAGGACTCATCGCCCTCCTCGGCTCCGGTGAATATCTCCCCGTCATGGAGCCCGTTGACCGTCGCCTGCTCGCCAGCCTGAACCTGAACGGACGCAAACCGCGCGTCGCCTGCCTGCCCACCGCCGCCGGGAAGGAGGGCGATGCGAGCGTCAACCGCTGGTCGAAGATGGGCGTCGAACATTTTCAAAAACTCGGCGCGGACGTGAACGCGCTGCCCATCATTGACCGCCCGTCCGCCGACGACCCTCGTTGGGAATCGCTCCTCGAGAACGCGGACCTGATCTACTTCTCCGGCGGCGATCCCAATTACCTGTATCAAACCCTGCAAGGTTCACGCGCGTGGTCTGCCATGCGACGGGCATGGGACAATGGCGCGGTGTACGCCGGTTGCTCCGCGGGGGCAATGATCCTTGCAAAGCGCGTTCCCAGTTTCCGTCTGTTTGGTACGCTCGAAGGCTTTGGCATTTTCCCGGCGCAATTCATCATCCCTCACTTCGACGCCTTCCCCGCCGTTTTCAAGCCGCTGATCCTTGCGTTGAAATCGCAACTCAAAGGCGACGAGCGCATGATCGGCGTGGACGAAAACACCGCCCTCGTCGGAACGCTCGGCGGCGAATGGACGGTGATGGGACAAAGCAGGGCGCATATTTTTACCCGCGCAGGCGAACAGGTTTACGAAAGCGGACAAACGCTCCGATTTGAGTAACGCGACATTCATGTCGCCTTTACCAATGCGACATGAATGTCGCGTTACAGATAAGGAAACCAGGAAACCACACTGATGAAAAAACTCCTCAAGCAACTCACTGAAACCTTCGGTCCCTCCGGCTACGAAGAGAACGTCCGCAAACTTGTGCGGGCGGAGGTCGAACCCTTCGCCGACGAGATCAAAGAGGACGCGCTCGGCAACCTCATCGTCCGCAAGAAACCGGCCAAAGGAACGAAGGACGCGAAGAAGATCATGATCGCCGCGCACATGGACGAGATCGGACTCATGGTCAGCCACGTGGACGAAAACGGCTTCGTCCGCTTCTCACCCATCGGCGGCGTGTTCAGGCGCTACGTCCCCGGCGGACGCGTCCGCTTTTTGAACGGGACGCAGGGCGTGATCGGGTACGACCGCCTCGATAACCTCAACGAACTGCCCGCGCTCGATAAAGTTTATATTGACGTTGGCGCGACGGGCAAAAAAGACTGTCCCGTAAAGATCGGCGACGTTGCCGCCTTCGATCGTCCGTTTGCGGAAATGGGAAACCGCCTCGTCGCCAAATCCATGGACGACCGCGTCGGAGTGCTGGTCGCCATCGAAACGCTGCGCGCCCTGAAGACCACTCCACACGACCTGTACTTCGTCTTCACCACGCAGGAGGAGGTCGGCGTGCGCGGCGCGGCGACTTCCGCGTACGGGGTTGATCCCGATCTTGGCATCGCGCTGGACGTGACGCCGGCCGGCGATACCCCGAAAGCCCTCAAAATGGAAATGGCGCTTGGCAAAGGTCCCTGCATCAAGATCCAGGATCCGGGCATGATCGCCGACCCGCGCGTCGTTCAATGGATGATCCGCATCGCGGAGAAAAACAAGATCCCCTATCAGCGCGAAGTCCTGCTCGTGGGCAGCACCGACGCGCGCGCCATCCAACTCGCGCGCGCCGGCGTTCCTGCGGGATGCCTCTCCATACCCGTCCGTTACGTCCACTCACCCTCCGAAATGGTGGATTACTCCGACGTGCAGAATTCGGTCAAACTGCTGACCGCCCTCCTGCGCGCGCCGATCGAGTTGCGATGATGAAACGCGCTTTGCGGATCGCGCAACTCGCGCTGACCCTCCTGCTCGTTGGATGCTCGTCCCTCGCCCCGCTTCTTGCCACGCCGACGCCTGTCCCCGCCCCTCAAGCCACATCCACGCCTGAAACGATTCCCACCTCCACCGCAACGACGGCGAATCAACCGCGCCTTCTGCGCGTCTGGCTTCCTCCACGATTCGATCCCAATGCAGAGACGCCCGCCGCCGAACTGTTCAAGCGCCGCCTGCTCGAATTCGAGGACGAATATCCGGGCATCCGCATCGAAGTCCGAATCAAATCGGAAGCGGACATCCTGAACGCGCTGTCCATTACGGACAACGCCGCGCCCGCCTCCATGCCGGACCTGGTCGCACTATCCCACGCCGACATGCGCGCCGCGGTCTCTACGGGCTTACTGCACTCCTTCGACGGCTTGACAACCCTTCCGCAGGACCCCGACTGGTATGCCTTTGCCCGCGACCTGGGAAAACTGCAAGACATCGAATACGGCATTCCATTTGCGGGCGACCTCCTGCTCGCCGTATATCGCCCCGCCGTTTTCGAAGAACCTCCGTCCGTGTGGGAGACGCTCATCGAATCGAACGTTCCCGTCGCCTTCCCCGCCGCCGACCCGAAGGCGCTCTTCTCCCTCTCCCTCTATCTTTCGGAGGATGCGCAGACCCTGAACAACCAGGGCGGGGTCGCGTTGGACGAAGAATCCCTCCTCCGGTTGTTCTCCTTCCAGAAACAGGCGATTGAGGCGGGTACGTTTCCCCGCTCCATCGTGGACCATCAAACGGACGAACAATCCCTCCAGTTGTATCGGGCGGGCGGCGCGGACCTGGCGATCGTCTGGGCGTCCAGCGACCTTCCAACCCCAGGCGGACGATACGCCCCGCTGCCGGGGTTGAACAACCTCCCATATTCTCTCGGCGACGGTTGGGTGTGGGCATTGGCGGGCTCGGACATGGAAAACCAGCCATTGGCGGTGGAACTGGCTTCATATCTCGTCGAAAGCAGTTACATGTCCGAGTGGACGCGCGCGGCTGGATATTTGCCCACACGCCCGCAGGCTCTGGCGGGATGGGACGACGAGGACTTGAAGAACTCGATTGGAGAGGCTTTGCGATCCGCCCACCCCGTCCCTTCCGAAGAGTCGTTGTCTGCGGTGGGACCGCTTTTGCAGGAGGCGTTGATCCGCCTCTATAATGGGGAACAGCCCGAAGCCGTGACGCGAAGCGTGATCGAATCCGCAAAATAAACGAGACGGTCGCTCGCAGGCGACCGTCTCGTTTTCATAGCCACGCCCACAGCATCCACGAGCCGATCATCGTGATACCGATCAAAAACCTCGCGCCGAACGCCCAGCCCCAGCCGATCATGTACGCCTTCGTGGATCGCAAGGCTTCGTCGCGATCCTTCAACCTTCCCAATTCCGCGAGGAACAATCCCAGCGGCGCGGCGATGAGACCGATCAGCGGGGTGAAGAAAATGCTCACGACGATCCCCGCCGCGAACGCCAGCAGGATCGAACTCCAGGGAATGTAGCGTTCGCGCATCTTTGCCGCGATGATGACGTTATCCAGCACGTTGCCGCCGAGCATGAGGAGCGTGATGAATGCGAACAGGAACCAGTCCCAGCCGGTCATGTTTCCTGCCGCGCCCTGGATGAGGGCATAGACCAGTGTGGCAAGCCACATGATCGTGAGACCGGGGAAAACCGGCACGATCAAACCTGCCAGCCCAACGATCAGAACGAAGAGCGTGAAGGTTTCAAGCGCGACTCGCAAAATGAACGTCAGCCATTCGGGCATGTTGATTCCTCTGGAGACCTGTCAGGTTTTAGAAACCTGACAGGTCTTGTTTGTGTTACGGTTCGATCACATCCACACCGCCCATCCACGGACGGAGAACTTCGGGAACGCGGATCGAGCCATCCGCCTGCTGGTTGTTCTCCATGACGGCGATCAGCGTGCGGGGGAGTCCGAGGCCCGATCCGTTCAACGTGTGGACGAAGCGCGCCTTGCCTCCATCGGCGGGACGGTACTTTATATTCGCACGCCGCGCCTGGAAGTCGCGCACGTTCGAGACCGATGAGACCTCCAGCCACTCGTTGCATCCCGCCGCCCAGACTTCGATGTCGTAGGTGATGGCTGAACCAAAGCCCAGGTCGCCGGTGCAGAGTTGTTTGACGCGGTAGGGAAGCCCCAGCGCGGCGCAGGTCTCTTCGGCGTCTTTCAGCATCTTTTCGAGCAGGGCGTCCGACCCTTCGGGTTTGGCGTAGATGTACATCTCGACCTTGTCGAACTGATGCCCGCGTTTGATGCCGCGCACGTCGCGCCCGGCGCTCATCTTTTCGCGGCGGAAGCAGGGAGTGTATCCCGTGTAAAGCAGGGGCAATTGCGCCTCGTCGAGGATCTCGTCCATGTGCAAGCCCGTCAGCGGCACCTCGGCGGTCGGCACAAAATACAATTCCTCTTCGTGGTCTTTGTACAGGTTGTCGGCAAATTTCGGCAATTGACCCGCGCCGTAGACCGTATCATATTTCACCATGAAGGGCAGGTATTTTTCCGTGTAGCCCTGTCCGCCGTTCGTGTGCAGGTCGAGCATGAAGGCGATCAAGGCGCGTTGCAGGCGCGCGCCGGGTCCGCTCAGGACGTAGAAGCGTGAGCCGGTGATCTTTGTGCCGCGTTCGAAGTCAATCACGCCGAGCGCGGGACCCAGGTCCCAATGGGGCTTCGGTTCGAAGTCGAATTCGGGGAGTTTGCCGATCGTTTTGATGACGACGTTCTCCTCCTCGGATGCGCCTATCGGCGTGCGTTCATCCGGGACGTTGGGCAGGGAGGCGGTCAATGCGGTCAATTCCGCCTCGACATCCGCCACCTGCTTATCGAGCGCGGCGATCCTGTCCCCGACCTCGCGCATCGCGGAAATTTTCTTTTCGCGTTCCGCCGCGTCTTTCATCCTGCCGATCTCCTTCGAGACCGCGTTGCGCTCCGCCTTCAACTTCTCCACTTCGGTGAGCAGGGCGCGGCGCCTTTCGTCCAGTCCGAGGATGTCGTCCACAGGGGACGCGTCCATCTGGCGGTGCCTGAGCGCCGTGCGGATGAGGTCGGGATTTTCGCGAATTAGATTTAGATCCAACATGTTGCGCCTCCGATGCACTTTGGAATCACGGACTTTGTTCCGTGCGATCAGTTGTTGATCGATTCCATAAAGAATGAAATACGCCCCCGGTCCGTTTGCAGGACGAGGGGGCGTCTCGTGGTGCCACCTGCTTTTACCGCTCTTCCCCTCTTCCTCCGGGAGAGGGCTGGGGTGAGGCGGTCTTGGAGTGCGCTGTAACGGGCGCTCGCGTCCCTCTTACGATATGGCGCAAAATAATTTTTGCGTTACATCCCTGCGAGGGCGATTCGGTGAAGGGGATTTCGCTGTCTGCCCGGTTGCCTCGCATCGGCCGGCAACTTTCTGGACGGTTGAACAGGTACTTGTCTTTACGCTGTCTTGTTGGGCGTGATTATACTCTCGCGGAGGGATGTGTCAAGTTTGGGTTTCGAGCGGAGGAGGCGTCGGCGCGGTAAAACCCCAAGGGGCAGGATCAGGCGTCGGTTAGATCCGAAGCGGGATTCTCCGTCCCGGTTAATGGGAGATTAAGTTGTGGTATATTTTGGTCAGGAGCAATGATTATGAACGAGCGTATCCTGATCATCGAAGACGACCAGCAGATCCTGAAACTGCTTCAACGCGGTCTGGCTTACGAAGGCTATACCGTGGACACCGCCACCGACGGACGCATGGGTTTGATCCTTGCCCGCGACCATACGCCCGATCTTGTGATCCTGGATTGGATGCTGCCCGGCATGGACGGGTTGGAAGTTTGCCATCGCCTGCGAACGGGCGGCTCGATCCCCATTTTGATGTTGACCGCAAAGGACACCGTGCAGGACCGCATCCAGGGACTCGACGCGGGCGCGGACGATTACATGATCAAGCCGTTCAACCTGGATGAGTTGTTGGCGCGCGTGCGGGCGCTGCTGCGGCGAACGCAACCGGAACGCATCCCGGTTTTGAAGTTCGCGGATCTATCGTTGGATACGGGTTCGAGGCAAGCCTCGCGCGGCGACCGCACCATTTCGCTGACCGCGAAGGAATATGAACTGCTCGAGTTGTTCCTGCGTCATCCGAAGCAGGTGTTGACGCGTGAGGTGATCTTCGACCGCGTGTGGGGATATGATTTTGGCGGCGAGAGCAACGTGCTCGAGGTGTACATCCGGTACCTGCGCCAGAAACTGGAGAGCGACGGGGAGCCGCGCTTGATCCATACGGTGCGCGGCGTGGGGTATGTGTTGCGCGAAAATCCGTAGCGCGTCGATCGCAAATAGCAAATCGCAAATTGCAAATAGCAAATTGCAAATCGTCAATCGCAAATCGCAAACTTGCACTGAGCCTGTCGAAGTATCGTAATGTCCCTCACCCAGCGCCTGACACTTTTGTACTCATTGCTACTGGGTGGCATCCTGCTCATCTTTGGCGCGGCGGTCTTTTCGCTCGTGAATACGGTGCTGCTCAGCCAGGTGGACGATAAACTTGCCGCCGCGGCGCAGGAATTCATCGCCATATCGAACGTGACGGACCTGAAGGAGGTGAGGTTCAGCGCCTCCCCCGTCAATGTGGAAAGCGACGTTCAGGCGCAGGTATGGGGGTTGAATAACGAGTTGCAGGACGGCTTCGGTCCGTTGGGCAGGTCTGCGGTCGCGTTCGACCCGGCCGGCACGCATGTGAGTCTCCCCCGTTTCCGTGAAGTCGAACACGACGCGCGATCGTTCCGCGTCCTGAGCGTTCCGCTGGGATATGGCGGGAATCAAATCGCCGTGATGCAGGTTGCAACGCCGCTGGATTCGATCGTCTTCGCCCGCCGTTACCTGTTGTACGTATTGTTTGTGATCTGGGTGTATGGCGTGATCGTCGTCGGGCTTGCCCTGTGGTTCACGCTCGGGCGGGCGCTCGAGCCGCTCAAGGTCATTGTGGAAACCGCCGAACAGATCAACCGCGCCGACGACCTTTCCCGGCGCATCCCGCTGCAGGGATATGAAGAGGACGAGATCGGGAGCCTGATCCAGACTTTCAACCGCACCCTCGAAAGACTCGAGGCGCTTTTTACTTCGCAGCAGCGATTCATTGCGGATGTCAGCCACGAACTTCGCACTCCCCTGACGGTCATCAAGGGAAACGTGGATCTCATGCGCCGCATGAAGCGCTTCGACGCCGAGTCGCTGACCAGCATTGATCAGGAGGCGGGACGGCTAACCCGCCTGGTCGGCGGGTTGCTGATGCTGGCGCAGGCTGAATCCGGCAACCTTCCGTTGAATTTCCAACGCGTGGAACTGGATCTCCTGGTCACTGAAGTATTTCAGCAAATGCACGTTATTGCGGGCGGCAAGGTGCGCGTCCACCTCAGCGATATTGACCAGTTGCAGGTCAACGGAGACCGCGACCGTCTGAAGCAGGTGTTGATCAACCTGATCGCCAATGCCATTCAATACACCCCGGAAGGCGGCGACGTATTTCTCAGCCTCGCGAAAGTGGGCGGTCAGGCTCGCATCATTTGCCGGGACACCGGTCCTGGAATCCCCGCCGAGGATATGCTCCACATCTTCGACCGTTTCTATCGCGCCGAAAAATCGCGCACGCGCGGCAAGTCCACGGGATTCGGGCTTGGGCTTTCCATCACGAAATGGATCGTCGAACGTCACAACGGACGCATCGAAGTGGACTCGAAGGAGGGTCAGGGGACGACCTTCGCCATCTGGTTGCCGCTACTCGATCCCTAGTCTTCGACCTGCCTGCCTGCATAAACCAGCCCCGTATTTTCGATACCATTCGTCCAGTTTGGGACTGAACGTTACCCCGCTTCGCGCGTCCTCGTAGATGGGCGCGCCGTAATAGACATATCTCAACGTTTGGGCGGACCACGTCCACTCGCCGCGCGCGATGACGCCGATGCCTCCGTTGTATCCCGCCAGCGCCAGGCGGACGCTGCCGCGCGAGGTCTCCAATGAGCGTGAGAGATAGTTCAACCCGCGCAAGGCGTTCGTGTTGGGATCGTAAGGGTTCTCTCCGCTTTGAAAATGGAACGGCATGACCTGGAACAATCCCATCGCGCCCGCGCTGGATCTGGCGCGCGGATCCCCGCAGGATTCGATCTGCATGACGACCGCGACCAGGTTCGGGTCGAGGGAGGAGGCGTTTGCCCAGCGCGCGATGTCATCCGCCCAGTGTTGGACTTCCCGCGTGAAGATGGGGGAAATGCCGTTCGAGGCTGCCGGGCTGTTTATGGGTGCGGCGGACATGGCTGAGGTCTGAACGGGCATGTTGAACGCAAGCGCGGTGAGCAGGCAGGCGATCAGCAGTATGGCGAACAACGGCAGGGAATAAAGAGACAAACAGCCGCTTCCGTCCTGGGTCGCGGCTGTCTGCCGGGGGTCGTGGTTGGCAGTGCGAGCGCGGGGCATGGGTTGGGTCCTCAAATCAGATTTGGAAACCCGAGCTCGAAAAGAGTTCGGAATACTATGTTCGCGCAGAGCGGAACGAAGCGAAGACGAAGCGCGGTTCGAAACCGATGGTCTTGTCTGTGTGACGCGTTACGCGGCGGGAAATCAGGCGCCGTACGAGCGGTCGCCCTCCGTTCCTCCGTTGAAGGACAGGTTATGGTAGGTGGGTTCCGGGCGCGTGAAAGAGGTTTGCTGGGCGGGCTTGGGCGCCGGGCGATACGCGTTCGTCTGCGCCTGGACGGGGCGGTTGATGCTTGAAGCGGGTCGCAGGGAGGGCTGGCTGACCGGGCGATAGGCGTTCTGTTGCGCGGGTCGCGGCGCATTGTTGTAGGACCGGCGGTCGCCGGTTGTGAACAGGCGGTCTCCCGCGATGGAGAACGTGCCGATCAGCAAAATGCGGATGAGCAGGATCATCACCGCGACGAAGATCGGCACGACTTTGGTCATGGTGGTCGCATTAACCACGGCATTGCCGCTTGCGCTGGCGTGATTGACGATGGCGACCGAAACGCCCCACCAGGTAAGCACGGCGTTCATGGCGGCGGCAAGCAGCCACGCGCCGAAGAGATACCAGACCTCCACCGGTTCGTCGCTTCCCTGTTCGGGGGTGAAGATGCGGGCGATGCCTGCAAAGTCAATACCGCAGAAGGCAATGGCAAGGATGGTCGCCCAGCGCACGCCGCCGAAGGAAAGTTCGCCGATGATGTCGGTCAGGGCGAAGCGCGTGGCGTTGAAGTTGGAGATTTCGAACGCGAGCAGCGCGCCGATGATCATCATGCCCCACGCGGCGCCGCGATTCAAACGCCGCCCGCGCGTGATGTCGCGGAACAGGGCGGCAAGACCGTCCCCTGAATTTTTGCGATAGACAGTCATCTCGACCTCCTTTTGTCGAATGGGTGGCTACTGAGGTCGAGTATAGAACAAGTGTTCTAAATTGTCAAGGTTGGGGGTCGTTTCCCGAAGTATTCCCTCATTGGTTTGAAGTAGAAATCCTCCCATCCCTGCCGATACGAATCCACCTGGTCCTCCGGCATATCCGAATGGGTGAGCGTGACCTTCGTTCCGCCCTCGACTTCCTCGAGCAAAATCTCGAGGCGGGAATCCGGCGCGTCGTCCGGGAATTCAGTTGTCCGCCAGGCTTGAACGATGCGCCGATCCGGCGTCAGTTCGAGGGTCGAGCCGGAGATGTATCCGTCCCAGGCCGTGAATTTCCCGCCGACCCTGCCGTCCACTGTTGCCGCGCTGCCGGTCATCGCGGAGTGTCCCTCGCCGCTCAGCCAGGCTTTGTAAATGGCGGACGGTCTTGCGTTGAAGACCTCTGACAGCGTAAATCCGTTGGGCATCAGGCGACCTTTCTGCGCTCGCTTTGCCGCAGGGCGCGTGCGATCTGCGCGGCGAGTCGGGCGTTGTTCAGGAGCAGGGACAGGTTTGCGCGCATGGACCTGCCTTTGGTCAATTCGTTGAGGCGGTCGAGGAGAAAAGGAGTGACATCCTTGCCGTGTTTGCCCTTGTCCCTGGACTCCTTGTTTGCCTGTTCGATCAACGGTTCGATCTCGGACTTTGGGATTGCCTCCGCTTTGGGAATCGGATTCGCCACGAGGACCGCGCTTTGCAATCCCGCGTCCCAATGCGCTTTGGCGAAGTCAACGATGTCCTGCGGGTTCTCCAGTTTTTCGGTGACTTCGAGTCCGCTTTCACGCGAGTAGAACGCGGGGAAATCGTCCGTGTCGTAACCGATGACCGGCACGCTCATGGTCTCGAGGTATTCGAGCGTGGCGGGTAGATCCAATATTGCCTTTGCCCCCGCGCAGACGACGATCATGGGAATGGTCGCCAATGCCTGCAAATCCGCCGAAATATCGAAGTGCGACTCGCGATGCACGCCGCCGATCCCGCCTGTGGCAAAGACCCTGATGTTGGCGTGTTTACAGGCGAGCATCGTCCCGGCGACGGTCGTGCCGCCGCAGGCTTCGTTGGTAATGACCGCTGCAAAATCGCGCGGTCCGACCTTGTACGGGTCTTTTTCGCTGGCGAGCCTTTCGAGTTCGGCGTCGGTCAGCCCGATGTGCAGGTAGCCGTCCAGGAAGCCGATGGTGGCGGGAGTCGCGCCTTCCTCTCGCACGGCGCGCTCCATATCCCGCGCCAACTGTAAATTCTGCGGGCGCGGAAGTCCATGCGTGAGGACGGTGGATTCGAGCGCGACGATGGGGAGGAAGGTTTTCCTTGCGCGTTTTGAATCAACAGAATAAACTATTTCTTCAATGAACGTATTCATATTTTTAGGGACCGTGACCAAAGGCTTTGATGATCTTGCTTATAGCCTGTTGGATCCTTTCTGCAATCGTTTTTTCTTCCTGGGTGGCTTTTGCTTTGGCGTCTATAAAATCCCTCGTCTCGATCAACTGCAGTTGATAGGATTTGAGTATGGAGCGCATGGCTTTGTTATGATCTATAAACTCCTTGGTTGCAGTGGTGTAAGCGCCAATCGGAACATCCTGAATTAGGGTTGTCATTGCCTGGATGGTTGTCTCTTCGATGAGTTTCTTTGTGGCTTTATCGCTCCCCTTGTCAAAGTTTTCGCGGCTGATCTTCCATGCTTCGAGATGTTTCTCGGGCACGATATCAACAGGCGTTTTCCAGGTGCCGACGCCAATCCAATGGAGTTCTACGCCCTGGTCGCGGGCTTTCCTGGTGAATTCTTCGGCAAATTGCGAGAAAAGATTTTTGATCTCGTAGCGCGGCGTGAATTTGGGCGGCCGTTTGATATCTTTTCCTTTGGGCTTATCCTCTGTCGTTGGCGGAGCCAGTTTTTGAAGTTCTTTGACGATCTGTTTCTCTTGCTGCTTCGCTTTTATATATTCCGGCATACCGATACTCGCAAGATATTCGGTTAATTTTCGTTCGCTCATGAAATTGCCCAGCCTGCCTCGGATCAGGCGAACCATGTTATTAAACCATGAATACTCGATCGTGGATGGATTTTCAAGGTCGGGCGTCACCCGTGAGGCGGCTTTGTACACCAAACTTTCGATGGCTTTTGGATTGTACGGGTATGGGTTTTTATCGTTAGAATTGTTTGCGCCGCGATCAACGCTGAACATGAATCGGACGTCGGTAGCGGTGATGGGAATTCCGTCCTGGCTCCTGCTTTTTACGGCAGGCGATTTTGTTTCCTCTTCTGGATTGCCCGTTTTCATCTGATCGCGCAGTTCGATGAAATGGTCGCGCAGGTCAAAGGCTGTCCTGAGACGCTCGAATCCGTCCAGCGTGGCTTTACCTTTTGGTTCTTCGCCTGTGGGACCGATAATCCGAGGAGTGCCATCCGGTTTTTCGAATAAGGCAACCGAATCGATATCCACGATCACTTTGCCTGGTCCTCCAATCAAGAAGACAGGCGAAGATCTGTGTTCCTCCAATACTTCCCCATGGGCGATGCGGATGGTTTCATTGCTGCCCGACAGAGCGACTGCCACCACAAATTGTCGAGCCGCACGCACATCTATCGCGTCGAGGTTGAAAATGTCTGCGAGGTAGAGCGCGGTGGATTCCCGGGCAACTATAAATGAGACGAGTAATATTGGGAGATACTGAAGCGTGTTTGGATTAGCCATCGCGCTGAGGCTTATCCAGATAAAGTTGATGAAGGGATTTCCCGCATAATTGGGCGTGTAAGAGCCCTGCCTAAAAAGGTAGGAAAGAATATCCTGAACGTATCCTGCCCAAATCGGCAAAGGAAAGTCTTTCAAGTTGACCAGGAAACCGGAAACGAGGAACAGAAAGATCAAGTACCGCCTGCGGCGAATCGCCTTTTCCGATCTTAAGTCAAAGAGTCTGTTCAATAGAACGTCGAGCAGGCGGAAAAAAAGTTCCCGAAATAACCGCCATTCCTTTTGCAATGCGGTTTCATTCGCGGCGTTGGATGAGGATTCAGGCGATGTCATTGACCGTTTTCCTCCACCCACTTGATCATGTCTTCTATTTCCTGCAACTCCAGACTCATGCGGCGGCGCAATTGATCGCTATATTCACCGCTGCGGATCAGGGCGCGTGTTCGCATAAAAAGCCTTTTGAGGACGTCCCTGACTTTAGGCTGTTTGCCTTCCGACAACTCGTTGATTTCACGGCTGAGCGCGTTTGCATACTTTATGAGCGCCCGTTCACGGGCAATTGTTTCCACGATGCTCCGTTTGCGGTCAATTTGATCGCTTTCAGCTTTTGCATTGGACAGCCAGTTTGCCGACCATTGTTTGGTCAACTGTTCGTCCACTGTGGGATGAAGTTTCAGGTTGCTTATGCTTACATTCTGGACGATGAGACCTCGGGATTTCAATAATTTATATTCGTCGCTCTCGATCTTTTTTTCTTGACTGTCTCGGTTGCCATGATCGTCGAGATGGTCCACTTCACTTTGAGTCAATCGCGCCTTGACCATGTCGTTGATCACTTGCAGCGCTGTTTTTGTTTGAGGTTCCTTTTCCCTGCCTGCGTCAGGCGCTGCCGCTTCGGGCATTTCGGTTTTTTGAGGGCGAGGCTTATCCTTCTTGACCTCCAATCGCTTGATTGCCTTGCCCAGTAGCGAGTTGATCTCGCCAAGTATGGCAACAATGCCTTCCTTTCGATAATCATCAGCGCCATTTGCCGGTTTTGCCTCCCCCTCGGCAGGTGGCGAGGTTCCCTCCTCTTGCGGTTGGGCGATTGGAGCCGGGTCGAAGAACTGGTCAAGGGTGAACTTTGCCGCGTACTCGCGCCAGACATCTATGGCGAGGGAAAGGGGAAGTTCATTCCAGGCAAGGCGTTTGCGCGCAGATTCATTCGGAGCGTTCAGGTCAATCCTGACGCCCTGCCCGATGATCGCCTGGAAAATCGCCTCCTTGTCCTTCTTTTCATTTTCTTTGGCTTCTCTTGTTTCCCCCGTCCTGTATCCGAATCTCGATCCCGGTTCGCCTTCCTTTGGAAAGCCGGTATTGACCCTGAAGGTAACGGAAATGTTGGGGATCACCTCGATGCCATCGCGAGTCAGCGCGCCGACCATTTTCCGGCGATCCTGCACCTGTCGGTGTTTCTCGGAGTTTTGATCTTTGGTTTTTTCCGGGTTTTGATCTTCGGTTTTTTCGGCGAATGGGTTTTCATTATCCTTGAAATTAATGGAATGTGTCTGGATATGCAGGTCTACAATACCTGCGATGAATTCTCCCTTATCAATAAAGTGTACGCCGGGTCCGATCGTTTGTTTGATTTCGGTCGCTGTGCGCGTAACAGCCGCACTGGCTGAATCGAGCCAGACTACACCGGGTCCTTTTTTTAATCGCTCGCCGGAATGTTCTTTGACAATGCCGTTTTCCACAAACAGGGCGGGACCATGCCTGCCGAGCAGGTAGGTGATGAGTCGATTGAATATTTTTTGCCTATTACGAAACGTTTGAACCGGAAGGACGAATTGCGCGAAAAAGGCGAGCCAGAGGATCAAGAGAGCAAAATATATTGCCAGGTTTCTGGCGACGCCCCAAACATACACTCTGTAATCCAGGTTTTGTGGAGCCGTGAAAAAATACAGAATAACGACCAGAATTGGTGGAAATATCAGATAAAACCAGGGCCGATGGTAGAAGCGGATGTCACCCATATATTTGAATTTTATAACAAAACGCCTCAATGCGCCAAACGAATTACAAGATACAATCGGTTGATGCCTTCTGTCGAATTCCACTGCCACACGGACGTCTCGCGCGATTCCCTCACCCGCCCGGCGGAGTTGGTTGCAGCCGCGCGCCGCAAGGGGATTGACCGCGTGGTGGTCACCGATCACAATACGATCGCAGGCGCGTTGATGGCGCGGGCGCTCGACCCGGAACGAGTCATTGTGGGGGAGGAGATTATGACCACGCGCGGGGAGATCCTTGCCGCGTTCGTGTCGGAGGAGATCCCAGCCGGGCTTTCTCCACAAGAGACGATCCGCCGCTTGAGGGAGCAGGGGGCGTTCATCAGCGTTTCGCATCCCTTTGATCGGTGGCGTTCGGGCGGCTGGCGGAAAGAGGATCTGCTCGAAATCCTGCCGCTGGTGGATGCGATCGAGGTCTATAACTCGCGCTGCATGTTGCCGCAATTCAATCGTCAGGCGCGTCGGTTTGCAGAAGAACACAATATCCCGGGAACGGTCGGCTCGGACGCGCACGCGGCGTTCGAGTTGGGGAGAAGCGTCCTTTTGCTGGAGCAGTTCGAGGGCGCGGAGGGGATGCGGAGGGTCATCCGAGGGGGAATCCCGCAGACGAGGTGGTCGCCGCCGTGGACGCGCCTGGCGTCCCGGTACGCGTCCCTGTTCAAGGCTTTGATGGAGTCTTGACATCAATTTTCAGGCGTGATAACCTTGCGGGCGTTGTCCGGGTCGTGGCGCCCCGGCGCCGTGGACGGGCTAAATTTTTCTCAGCAGGAGAGTTGAAAGATGTCAGATCGTATTGTCGGAACCGTGAAGTGGTTCAACGCCACGAAGGGCTATGGTTTCATCGGCCGTGATGAAGGCGAGGATGTGTTCGTTCACTTCAGCGCCATTCAATCGGATGGGTACCGCAAGTTGGTAGCCGAGCAGAAGGTGGAATTTTCCATCGAGGAAGGTCCCAAGGGTTTGCAAGCCGCCAATGTTGTGCCCCTCTCGTAAGACTGAGATTGTCGGCTTGCCGACTTAAGTTTTGCGAACCGAGCAGGGTTGTCGTGAGACAGCCCTGTTTTTTTTGTCTCCCATCAGCCCTGGAGCGGGATCGTGGGATGAAGTTGTGACTTAATCGTGACTTTTGTCATCCCCATGCGTGCCTATAATAACTATTGGAAGCCGTAACTTCTCGTCCTGATGGACGACTTGTAAAGGGATGAATGTCTTGAGTATTTTCAGAAGAGATGCGGACAGGCGCGCGGTTCTCGCGTCGGGACAGGTGACGCCCGACCCCGCGCGTTGTGTGCAGTGTGGGATTTGTTCCTACAACTGTCCCATCGGCATTGACGTGCGCGCCCATGCCTGGCGCGGGGACCCGGTCGTTCACAGCCAGTGCCTGACGTGCGGCGAGTGCGTGGCGCGTTGCCCGCGCGGGGTTTTGCGCTTCGAGAAGACCGATCTGTTTGCGGGGAGGAAACCATGAGGTACGTGATCATCGGTTCCGGTGTGTCCGGGGTCGCGGCAATCGAAGCGATTCGCTCCATATATCCCTCTCCCTTTGGGAGGAGGCAGGGTGAGGACGGAGTTGAGATCGTCATGATCGGAGACGACCCGCACGGATTCTATTCCCGCCCCGGTCTTGCCTATTACCTGACGGGCGAACTGCACGACAAGGCTCTCTTCCCGCGCACGGCGGATGATTATCGCAGGATGAACTTTCGTTACCTCAAAGGGAGGGTGACGAAGATCGCGCGTGAATCCCGCTCCCTGCAACTGGATGGCGGCGCGTTGTTGTCCTATGATCGCCTGTTGATCGCGGTGGGCGCGCAGGCGGTTCCACTGGAGGTTCCCGGATCGAACCTCGAGGGCGTATTCAAACTCGATCATTTGGAGGACGCGAAACGCATCCTGAAACACGCGCGGCGCGGCAAAACGGCGATCGTGGTGGGCGGAGGGATCACGGCGCTCGAACTGGTGGAGGGGTTTGTCTCCCGGGGCATGAAGGTCCATTATCTGTTGCGCGGGGATCGGTACTGGAGCAACGTTCTCGACGAACAGGAATCGCGCATCGTCGAACATCGCCTCCAGGAGGAGGGCGTGAAACTGCGCCATCACGCGGAGGTCGTCGAGGTGACCGGGAGGAGGAACCGCGTCGCGGGCGTTCGATTGCTGGATGGGAAATCGTTGAGGTGCGATCTGGTCGCGTACGCGATCGGGATAAGTCCACGCGTGGAGTTGGCGAGGCAGGCTGGGCTGGCGGTTGATCGGGGGATCCTGGTCAACGAATTTTTGCAGACGAACGATCCCGACATCTTCGCGGCGGGGGATGTGGCTCAGGCGTATGACCCCGCGACGGGACGTTCTGTCCTGGATAGTTTGTGGGGACCCGCCCGGCAGCAGGGATACGCGGCGGGTTTGAATATGGCTGGCAGGAAGACCGCCTACGTCAAATCCGTTCCGTTCAACGTGACGCGGCTGGCGGGCTTGACGACGACGATCATCGGCACGGTTGGGCGCGGACGCGACGACGATCTGGTGGGCATCGCAAGAGGCGACAGCGAGACGTGGCGTCAGTTGCCCGAAGCCCTGGTCGCGCAGACCGGTTTCGACGTGAATCGTCTGCGGTTATTGATCGGCGGGACGACCCTGCTGGGCGCGGTGGTGATGGGCGACCAGAAACTTTCGTTCCCGCTCGAGAAGATCATTTCGGAGAAGGTGGACATTTCGCCGATCCGCGAAAGGTTGCTTGCGCCGAATGCGAAGGTCGGCGACCTGATCGCGGAGTTTTGGGCGGGCAGGAAAGAGTAATTTGGATCGCGGAAACTTGCTACTGGAAATCCGAACGGCAAGCCGTTCGATTCCAAATACGGAGGTTTCATGCTTCGAGGCAACAAAGAACTATGGCTGGCTTTTCTGGCGATGATCGCGATCACGGGCATGTACGGGCTGGTCGTCGTCCTTACGCGTGAGATCCCGCCTGCCGGTGAGTTGTTCGGTCACGGCATCGGGATCCTGGGCTTCGTTTTCATGCTGATGACCGAGACGCTGTACAGCCTTCGCAAGCGGAGCCGCAGCGTGAGATGGGGGAGGATGTCCGCGTGGCTTCAGTTCCACATTTTTACCGGACTGGTCGGTCCGTACATGGTTTTGCTTCACACCTCGTGGAAGTTCAACGGGCTGGCGGGCGCGACGACTCTGCTTACGGTCATCATTGTTGTCAGCGGGTTCGTCGGTCGTTACATCTTTACCCGCATCCCGCGCTCGATGGACGGGCTCGAGATCGAGGGGACGCTTTCGCAGGAGGCTCTCAAACAGGCGCGGCGTCTGCTGGCGCTCTGGCATACGATCCACATTCCCATCGGCATGGCTTTGTTCATTTCCGCGTTCGTTCACGTCGGCGCGGCGTTGTATTACGCGACCTTTTTGAAGTAGGCTCGGAGGGAAAATGCGTAATAAAAATCGTTTGGGTTGTTTGTCCGGGACGGGGATGATCGCGGCGTTCGTCACCGCGCTCGTCATTGCGGGGTACGCGTATGCGAGCGGAGGGTTGATGTATAACCCGGGCCCGTTGAACGCGCAGCGCGGGGAGATGCTGGGCGGCGTCGCGTCTCATGCGGAGACCGGCGGGAACTGCGAAGCCTGTCACACCGCGCCCTGGGAGACGGCAAGGATGGAGGATCGCTGTGTGAACTGTCACGGGGACATCGCGCGTCAGATGCAGGACGTGGCGACCATGCACGGTTCGATCCTGACCGATCAGCCTGATCTGCGTTGCAGGCATTGTCACCCCGAACACCGCGGCGCGGACGCAAGCCTCACCGACCTGGGTAACGCCCAGTTCCCACACGAGGCGGTGGGATTCTCGTTGAAAGGGCACCAGTTCAAGGTCACGCGCGAGGCGTTCGTATGTTCCGATTGCCACGCGGACGACATCTCCAAATTCGATCCGCAGACCTGCGACGCGTGTCATCGTCAATTGGATGCCGGTTTTATGACGGGGCACGTCCAATCGTATGCCTCCGCCTGCCTGGATTGCCACGACGGCGTGGACAGCCTCGTTACGAATTTCGACCACGACAAGTTTCAGTTCAAGATCGCCGGCCGGCACGCGGACCTGGATTGCGCGAAGTGCCACGCGGGAGCGCGCGGACTTGGCGATTTTGCAATGACGCCTCAGGATTGCCGTTCCTGTCACCTCAGCGACGATCCGCACGAGGGACAGTTTGGAGGGGATTGCGCGGTCTGTCATTCGGCGGAGGGTTGGAGTCCGGCGAAGTTCGATCACGATCTTTCGTCGTTCAGGCTCGAAGGGGAACACGCGAATGCGGCTTGCGAGTCCTGCCATCGAGACAACGTCTTCAAAGGCACGCCCTCTGATTGCTATTCCTGCCACAGACAGGACGACGAACACGACGGTCAATATGGAACGGACTGCGCCGCCTGCCATAACCCGTCCGATTGGGAGGATGCGGATTTCGATCATAGCAGGAGCAACTTCCCGTTGACCGGACGCCATGCGGGGCTGGCGTGCGAGCAATGCCATAACGCCGGTCAATTTACCGGTCTGTCAACGTCCTGCGCGAGTTGTCACGGCGACCCGGTTTTCCACGCCGGGATGTTTGGCTTGGATTGCGCCGCGTGCCATTCCACCGACAATTGGTACACGAGGTACGACGGTCCGCACCCGGCGATTGCGGACGAGGGCGGGAGCGGAGTCAATCACGGCGGCGCATCGTGCCGCGATTGCCACACGCAGACCTTGAGTTCCGCGACCTGTCTTGCCTGCCACGACAGCAACAACCCGGATGACGAAGGAGGGGGCGATGGCGGCGGTGACGACGACGACGATGACTAGCGGATAAAAAACGCTCCCCGTCAACACGAGACGGGGAGCGTTTTTTATCGTTCGATTATGGTCTGCCGTTTCCGCCCGATCCATTGTTGTTGGCGTTATCCCCTCCCAAGCCGTTGCCGTTCGCTCCGTTATCGGAATCATTTGTGTTGCTGTTAGGGTCGGCATTCGGTCCGCCCGGGTCGGCGTTCGGTCCAGCGGGGTCGGTGTTGGGTCCGCCGGGGTCGGTATTGGGTCCGCCGGGGTCGGTATTCGGTCCACTGGGATCGGTATTCGGTCCAGCAGGCGCCTCGGTGGGTTGACCGTTTTGATGTTGCTGTCCATTCCCGTCCTGCGCGGGCGGGGTCGGTTCATCGTCCTGCCCGAAGCGGAAGCCGTTCCTTGCCTGTTCGCGGAACATTTCAGGATCGAGCAAGCCGTCCTCCACCAGTCGTAATCGTTCCTGGATCATCAGGCGGGTCTGTGTGAGGAGTTGATCCCGCGTTTGGAGTTGCAGCCGCTCCATATCGCGATCCTGCTGTTGAAGTTGATCGCGGATTTGCAATAGGGCGCGCTCGAGGGTGGGATCGTCCATGTTCGCGCAGAGTTGTAAAGCCTGCTGAATGTGCTGTTCGAGCCGCAGCGTCACCTGGTCGGGGATCGGCTCGCCTTCTTCGGACAAGCGGATCATTTCCTGAATGCGGGTCCGCGTCAGGTCCATCAGGCGGTCCACCTTTTCTTCCGGCGCGTCCTGAAATTGCAGGCTGAGATCTTCCGTCCAAATCTTCACCGCGTACAACGGTTCATTGGGCAGGTCGTCCTGCGCCGCGCTGACGGCCGTCCCCCCGCCGAACAACAGCCCGACGGCGACGAGTATCGAGAGTATCGCGTTCATTGCATATCGCTCCTTTTTGAAAATTGACGTCCACCCTTTCTGACGTGGGAGCGCGCTCGCGGATACCGCCTCGCTCAAAAATAACGCGCGTCCGCGCGCAGCCTTATGCGGGTCACGCGGCGGCGCGGGCTTGATCTCCTCGAGCCGTTGTTCTACGAGCGTTTCCAATTCATTTCGATCGTTCATGTCAGCTCTTCTCCGCCAGCAACTTATACAAACTCTTCAAGGCGCGATGCTGAAGCGATTTGACCGCGCCGACCGGTTTCTTTAGCGCGCGCGCAACCTCCTCGTTGCTCCACTCTTCGAGATATTTCAGCGAGACCACCATCTGCTGCTCCGGCGTCAGTTGGCGGATCGCGGCGCGCACCTGCTTCTGGCGGATACGTTTCGCCGCTTCCTCCTCAGGGAGGTCTGCCTCGCTCCGAACGGCATCGCCCAGGCTGACGGTTTGTCCGTTGTTCCGGTACAGGTCCACGATCCAGTTGTGCGCGATGCGATACAAATACGCCTGAAGGCGCTCGCGCGGACCGCGCCGCTCCTGCAGGGATTTGAGGAAGCGCGCGAACGTATCGGCTACGCAATCCTCCGCCAGGCACTCATCTCCGAGTAGGCGCATGGAATAGCGATAGATGCCCGGGCTGTAGGTGTCGTAGATTTCAGCCAGGGCTTGAGTCTCCAACCGGGAGGCGCGTTGCAGGAGATGTTGCTCATCAGACACTGGATTTCTCATCTTTTATGACGCAAACCCAGCGTACCAGATACTGCCTGCGCAAAGGTGAAGAAATTTTGTAGATGGGAATATAAGCGATGGAAATCAGGATGAAGGTCACGTGTCGGGAGCAAAACCGAGCCCGCGTCCAAAAAAATTCTCACGTAGACTCTTTATCGAAACGGACACACATCCGCAGGCTCGTAAATGTGACTCTGCCAGCCGTGATAATCGCTCCCCAACGGAGTTGAAAAAACTCTCAACTTATTGCTGAGAGTTTCCTGATCTATTCCTCATCGTTATCTTCTTCAAAAAGGTTGTATTGCGCTTGTTCTTCTTTGATAAACTGATTTCCAAAATCATCAGATAGTCCAATAAATTGTTCCAGCGGAACTTTTCTTATGGCTTTGCGTAAATATTTCTCTATTTCGTTGTCTTTCATGTGGAGCAAGTCATGTTTAAAACCAAGTGTGTCGTTCAACACTTGCGCTACTTGTTTTATCCAGTATCCTGCGCTCATCTGAATGATTGTGCCTTGAACATCTTCCGCCATGCGTTCTATTCTGCTATTTGCCCCAATACGGTCAACGAGAATAATCGTTGCCATAAAAAATTTAGAGCGTCCCATCGAAATTTCACGTTCAAATCGAGTCACTTTGTCGAGTGAAATTTCAGGATTTCCTCTTCCAATGAAACCGATGTCAAACCGCACGCCCTGACCTAATTCATAGAGCAGGGTAGCATCGCTTTCCCTTTTTTCGTTTCGTGAAGAAAGCCAAAAGACTTTGTTGTATTCTTGCGGAGGTGGGGAAATATGCTTGAAGCCCAAGATGTGGAGCAAAGATCCAAGAACCAACTTCTCGAAAAGTTTTCCGTAGGCGGATTTTTCTGATCCACGAATCGCGAGTGTTTGCGCGCCTATTGTGTTTAGGAGATAGGTCATCCAAAGCCAATTGATTTGTGCTTTTTGATTCCCGTTAAATGTTATTTCACCTTTTAGAGTGCCCTTTTCTGTTTTACGTGCAGAAATGACTTCATCGCAAATTTGGATGTACCTGTCCCGATACTCTGCAATTGCTTCGGGATCATCTCGCAATACATTTTGAAATGCCTTGTCTGTTAAACCAAGTATCCATTGTGCAAGCCACCGTTCGGCTTTTGACAGCTTTTTCTTTGAAAGAATCTCTGTGGCAATATCTGGGAGGCGATTGATAAAATCTTTTGAACTTGCAGAGCCTTTGATAAACATTTCCACTATGGCAAGATTCAAAGTGGCGATTCGACGACGCGTCAAGGCTTCGGTTGAATCTCGAAGATTCTTGCCTGTCAGAATATCCAACACCACACCGCGAACAACATCTAATCCGATTTGCTCAACGAGTTGGCTGCCGCTGGCAGAAAGTAAATCCAAATCGGCGGATGAAATCAGTTCGGTGAGTGTGTTTAGTTGGGTTTTCTTTGTTCTTGGCATTTGCCCCTCAAAGTAATATATTGTCTGCGTCAATAGGCGGGCAATTGAGCGTATTAACCTGCTTTGCTTCTTTTCCAAGCCAGGATTTTACTTCTTCCCGAATAATTGAAATGTATTTTGGATTCTGTTCAAGCAACACAAACCGTCTGTTTAGCTTCACTGCTGCTTTTCCGACAGTTCCAATGCCAGCAAATGGATCAAGTACGACATCTCCTTTGAACGAATAATATCTAATTACTTTTTCTGCTAGCTCAACAGGAAAAATCGCAGGGTGGCGTTGATCGTGCGACGGTGTAATTTTCCAGATGTTTGTGCGGTCATAGTCATCCCCAACTTTGGATGCTTTCACAATATCCTTGTCAGGATGAGCGCGGATATTCCAGTCAATTAGTTTGTCGGTATGTTTACGGTAGACCAAAATATATTCGGTGACAGGAACGGGTTTATATTGCAAAGGGTTTCTGTCAGCGGCAAAACGCCTGCCTCTTCCTGTTGCCCAACCCGCGCCTTCGGGCTTTTCCCAAATAATATCGTCGATAAAATCATAGCCCTCTTCAATGAATAAACGGTGCATGTCAAATGGCACAGCAATACGTTTCGATGCTTGATTCCTGCTAGCCCGACGAACAAGCACAGGCGAAATGTTCATTACAAAAAAGCAACCCTCTGCTAGAACACGATGAGCATTTTGAATAATTTTGCGGATTTTTAGTAGATATTCTTCGTACGTAACGTAATCAGTATATTCGGGACGGGCATTATAGTAAGGCGGCGAAGTGAAGATAAGATTCACACTCCCCGCAGGAAGTTCTTGCAGGAGTTCTTCACTGTCACCTTGTGCAATCATATTTCTTAAAGACGATAAAACATAAGTCCCATTTATCTTTTTCGCCTTTGCTTTCTTATGACCGTTTCGTCCGAGAAGTCGAGACTCAAGCAGTTCTGGTTTAGTTGATTTGTCCTCGACAATCAAGGATGTATAAGCGTCAATTACAATTTCGCCAATTCTATCGTGTGAAGTTTTGCCTACCAATGGTACACGCCATATATGGTAACGATCATCTACTTCTGGCAAACCAAAATCAATTGCGTTTTCAAGTTTGGCGCGTTGGAGCCAAAAGGTGGCTACCTTCTTGGCGGATTTCACATCTAAAACATTGTATTTTCTCTTTTTGGCGACTGTTGGTTTTGCTAGCATAGTAACCCTATTTTACCATTTACATCTTTCTTCTCGTTGGCGCGGATTGCGTTTGCGAAGGTCCACATGCGGAGAGCGCCAGTCCAAGAACGAAGAGCAGGGAGAGAAGTCTTTTCATCGTCCACCTCGTTGGAGGGATTATACTTTGTAATGTCATGCTGAGCGAAGCGAAGCATCTCTACCAACGCAGGCGAGACCACCTGTATTCAATAGCAACTCGGTGGTTGAGTAGGCGGCGCTAGTCCGCCGTATCGAAACCACAACTAACCAGAATCACTTTGCTTATTGGTGGTTTCGATACGCCCCGCCACGCTTCGACTTCGCTGTCGCTCCGCTCAGCGCGACGGGGCTACTCAACCACCATGCATAACAGAAAAGAGAACCCATGCAAACGCCCACCTTCACCTCCCGTCGTTCGCCCGTCTATGGTCGTAATGGCATCGTCGCCACGTCCCAGCCGCTCGCCACCGCTGCCGGTCTCGAAATCCTTGCCAGGGGAGGCAATGCCGCCGACGCTGCCGTTGCTGCGGGCGCCGCGCTCAACGTGACCGAACCCACCTCCACTGGGATTGGCGGGGACATGTTCGCCCTCTACTATTCTGCGGATACGGGACAAGTCACCGCCCTCAATGGATCGGGTGCGGCTCCTTCCGCCCTGACGCTTGATCGGCTAAAGAACGAAGGACTCCTCGCTGAATCATTGCCCCCGTTCCACGCCCACACGGTGACTGTCCCTGGCGCGTGCGCGGGTTGGTGTGACCTGATCGAAAAACATGGTTCGCTTTCGATGGCGGCGATCCTTGCGCCTGCCATCCGACTCGCCGAAGAAGGTTTTCCCGTCACGCCGATCACTGCGCACTTTTGGGCGCGCGGCGCGGACAGACAACTGAAGTCCGCGTTGAACGGTCACGAATTGACGATTGACGGGCGCGCGCCGAAAGCGGGCGAAATCTTCCGCAACCCCGGTCTGGCGCGCACGTTCAAGGTTATGGCGGAGCGGGGCGCTGTCGGGTTTTACCAGGGTCCGGTTGCAGAATCAATTGTCAGCGTATTGAAAGAAGCGGGTGGGTGTATGTCCATGAATGATCTTGCCTCGCATGTGTCCACGTGGGAGGAGCCGATCTCCGTCACATATCGCGGATTGCGCGTCTACGAATGTCCACCCAACGGACAGGGCATCACGGCGCTCATCGCCTTGAACCTGCTCGAAGGCTTTGACATCCCCTCGCTGGAAACGTTATCCGCCGAAAAGATGCACCTGATGATCGAAGCCATGCGGCTGGCGTTTGCGGATGCGAGTTGGTACGTCGCCGACCCGAAATTTTCAAATGTGCCTGTGAAAGAGTTGTTATCGAAAGAATATGCAAACGAACGCCGCAAGTTGATCAACACGCAACGCGCAACGCTCGATATTTCTCGCGGGACTCCCGTTGCATCCTCTGATACCGTCTATCTCAGCGTCGTGGATAAATTCGGTAACGCCTGCTCGTTCATCAACAGCAACTACATGGGCTTCGGCACGGGCATCGTCCCCAAAGGCTGGGGCTTCACCCTGCAAAACCGCGGACACAACTTCAGCCTCGACCCGAATCACCCCAACTGCCTCGCGCCTCGCAAACGACCCTATCACACGATCATCCCTGCGATGGTTACAAGACTCCCCTCTCCCGTGGGGAGAGGGGGCGGGGGTGAGGGCGTACCCCCCTCTCCTTCCAGGAGAGGGGGTGGGGGTGAGGTCCTCTACGCCTCCTACGGCGTCATGGGTGGATTCATGCAACCGCAGGGACACGTCCAGGTCCTCTCCGCTCTCCACGACGCGGGTCTAGACCCTCAATCCGCGCTCGACCTCCCGCGTTTTTGCATTGACGTGGACGAAGCGGGCGGGCGCGTCGCCATCGAAGAGAACATGCCGCAGGAAACCTATTCTGCTTTGGAAAAGATGGGACATCCTGTGTATTGGGTTTCAGGCTATGAACGCGCCTTGTTCGGCAGGGGACAGGTGATTCTGCGAGATGAGGAATCAGGCGTCCTGTGCGCGGGAAGCGATCCACGCGCGGACGGCTGCGCGATGACGCTGTAGCGTACAAAGGTCGGATCGCTCGCAGGGAGGGGTATTGACTTTCGATCCAAACGGTATATAGTGATAGCTGAGGCAACCATGAGTCGCCGGGCTGTTTTCTTTTTGACTGTCATAATATTGGGGCTGACATTCCTTTTGAGTCTTCTAGGCTGGGCGACGATTCGATCCAACATGCTGGGCTGGTTTCTTTTGATAACGGGAGCGATTTATTTTTTCGGGATCATCATCGTTTACTGGATTCGCGGCGTCCGATATTGGCTGCCTCAGACAAAAGGCGAAACGCTGAAGGAGGAACGAGACGATTGGTCGTTCTGGGCAATTGCTGTTGGCATGATTGCCGCGTTCTATCTGCCTCCCGTTGAATATCTGTTTTTCAACGCAGTTCCTCCGCGCAGGCTCTGGATGCAAAATGCAGGTTTGCTCCTCGTCATTCTCGGCGCAGTGTTATTCGTCTGGGCGCGGCGGATGCTGGGAAAGTTTTATTCGGGACACGTCTCCGTCGTAGAGGGGCAACCACTCATGCAACGTGGACCGTATCGCTTCATTCGTCATCCTGCTTACATGGGATATTTGCTCATCGCGTTGGGCATCGCCTGTGGGTATTCCAGTCTTGGGGGATTTATCGTCACCCTGACTCTTTTATTGCCTTCCATAATCTATCGGCTTTCTGTTGAAGATAAACTGCTTGCAGAATACTTCGGACAGCAATTCAAGGAATATGCCGGCAAAACCGCCCGATTGATACCGGGCGTATGGTGAAGAGGAGCGGTAATATGACCGAAAAAATATCCCACACTTTGGACGGCGTTCCAGAAACCCTGCTCATTCCTTTGTATCATCGCGCCCGGGAATCGCAGCGTCCCGACGCGATGGTGAGGGATGACAAAGCTGTGGAGATCGTCGGCAAACTGGATTTCGATCCCTCGCGTTTCAAGATGCAAAAACATGACATCATTGGACTTGTCTGCCGCGTCCGTGAATTTGACCGCTTCGCACGCGACTTTCTGACGGCTCATCCCGATGGGGTGGTGGTTCACATCGGCTGCGGACTCGACACCCGCTTCGAGCGCGTCGATAACGGGCGCGTCGAGTGGTATGACCTTGACCTGCCCGAAGTGATCGCCCTGCGCCGGAAACTCGTCGGCGATGAAAGCGGGCGGTATCATCTTTTGCCTTGTTCCGCCCTCGACCCGGCGTGGATTGATTTGGTGAAGGCTTTATATCCGCGTCCATTCCTTTTCATTGCCGAGGGTGTTCTCCCGTATTTTGAAGAGGCGCAGGTCAAATGGCTGGTACGAACCTTGCATGCCGCTTTCCCGGGCGCGGAGATGGTCTTCGACGCGCACGCACCCTGGGTCATTTGGGGCGACAACCTGCAATTGGCATTTTCGAAGATCGGCGCTCGATTGCAATTCGCCTTGAAGCATGGTCGGGACGTGGAAACGTGGAGCCCGGGCATCCGCATGTTGGAAGAGTGGCATTACTATGGCACCGACGAACCGCGCGTGCGTCCCTTCCGATTTATGTACACCATTTCCTTCTTACGAAACTCCACCGGCATTTTCCACTATCAGTTGGGAAGCAGGCGATTGACATGACCGATCCCTCCTCATACTACATGCGGCGAAAACCCCGCTACCTGCTGGAATTCGACCTGGTCGCAAAATCCGCGCGTTCGGCGCTGGAAAAATATTTCGGCGAGGATGCGGACGCGCTCATTGCCCGAACGCGCCGCGAATTCGAGAACCTGATTCCCCAACTTCCGTATATCGGCGGCAAACAGCCATTTACTGAATTCATCGTCTTCACCGCCATGTTCCTGGCGATGTACCGCGTCAACAAATCGAGAGGCAAAACAGCGGAAGAGACCGGCGAGTTGATGTATGAGATCGGCGGAAAATTTCTGGATACCTATCCTGCCATTCTGAAATTATTGTTCGGCAGGATGAATTTCTCCCGCCGCTATCTGGATCACCTGCGAAAACACGCTGTCGAGTCGCATCAACGGAAATATCCCGATGACTACGTTTACGACTTCATCGAAGGCGACGGCGAGACCTTCGACTACGGCGTGGATTACATCGAATGCGCCTCCTGCAAATTTCTCGCGAAACACGACGCGCCCGAACTCGCTCCATACCTTTGCCCTGTGGACATTCTCTATAGCGAAACCCTCGGCTGGGGATTGAAACGCACAATGACGCTTGCCGAAGGCGCGGCGAAATGCGACTTCCGATTCAAGAAGGGCGGGCGGACAAATATCGCCGTGCCTGCCGCGATGCGTGGTATTGTGAAGCAACAATGAAAATGACAAATCGTTGGAATCGATTTATCTATCACCTCTGGGCGCCGATCTATGATTCGACGGTCAACCGAATTTTCACGCCCGGACGAAAACGCGCGCTCGAATTACTGGACTTGAAACCCGGCGAGAAGGTTTTACTTGTCGGCGTGGGAACCGGCGCGGACCTGCCTCTCCTGCCTGCGGGCGTGGATGCGACCGGCATTGACCTCAGCCCCGAAATGCTCGCCCGCGCCCGCCTCAAACTGGACCGATGCCCTGCCTCCGTCCGATTGATCGAGGGCGACGCCCAAGCCTTGCTCGTGGACGAAGCCGCCTTCGACGCGGTCATCCTGAATTTGATCCTGTCTGTGATACCCGATGGGAACGCCTGTTTACAATCCGCGTTGCGCGCGCTCAAGCCTGGCGGACGCGCCGTCATCTTCGATAAATTTCTACCCGAAGGCATGAGCGTTTCCCCCGTTCGTAAATTCATCAACTTCTTTTCCACATTGCTCGGCACGGATATTAACCGTCGGCTGGGCGATTTGATGGATGGCAGCGCCGGTTCGATCGTCGCGAATGAACCGAGCATCGTCGGCGGAATGTATCGAGTGGCGATGTTGAGAAAGACGCTCGATCCTACGAGAAGAACTTGATGATGATGATAACCTCCGCCACTTCGTAGATCGCCGCGACGGCAAGGGTCAGAACGACCAGCGCATAGAGTTTGCCGGTTCGTTTCAACCCCTCCACGTACCCTTTTGCCCGGCTCTCCAGCCCAACGGTTCCCGGGAACAGGAAAGCGCGTCCCTGAAGATAGGCGGCGAACATGGCGAGGATGTAAGCCTGTCCCTCGAGGATCAAGGTGATCGAATGCGGGATCATCACGAGTCGCAAATCGGGGTTTGCGGGCGAAAGCAGCAATCCCCACACGATGGCGCGATAGACGCCGACCAGTATCCCGCTGAATGGAACGACCAACGACGGCAATGTGATGACCGCAAGTGATCCGAGCAGGAGGTTGACGAAGAACGTGGCAAGGATGGCGGTAAGCGCCTGCGTGTTGACGTAAGCCTGCCCCACAAATGAGAGCGGTCCCGTCATAAACGCCGCGCCGATCTGATCCAGCAGGGATTTCTGTAATTCCTGATCGAACGCGACGTAGACCATGCAGACAGCCACCAACCCGTAGTAGACGACGTTGAGAGTGATATACGCTTTTCGATTCTCCTGAACGAGTCCCCACGCGGATTTGATTAGGTCTTTCATGATGCCCTCCGAATTTGTTTGCTTTTACAACGACTTTTCCGGCGTATCGTCCTCCCAGACCTCGGCATTTTTTCTAATGGCGTTCAACTGTTCCCAGTGCCGCTGAACGGCGGCAAGCCCTTTTTTCGTTATCTTTGCCCGGGTGTTTGGCTTTTTGCCGACAAACTGTTTCAACACGTCCACCAACCCCGCCTCCTCCAGTTTGGACAGTTGAACGGATAGGTTCCCATCGCTCAATCCTGTCAATCGCCGCAGGGCGGTGAAGTCCGCGCTCTCGCAGGCGGAGAGAGCCGTCAGAATGGCAAGCCGCGCTGGTTCGTGCACCAATTTATCGAGATTGGCGAGTTCTTCAAACGGCGTTGTCATGTGATTTCGCCTCCGCAGCCGATAGAACACGGACCAATCGGATGTGTCCCCAAATCCCTGCCAGGATGAGGACAATCCCGATGACCAGGAACACGCTCACCATCTGGGATTTCATCCCAAGCGCCTGCCACCAATTCAAGCCGAACACGGGCAGGATGCTGACCAACAGGATCAGGATGGCGGCGACAAAGTTTTCTGGAAAATGCGACACCGCTTCTTTCCGGACCGACGAGGTGACTTGCCAGAAATTTTCCAGCAGCGCTGCGGCGAACACCAACCCCAGCGCGCTGACGGGCATTTCCACAGCAGTATCCAGCCAGAATGCCAGAAGCGCCAACATGCCGAAAGTCACCGAGGCAAGGATTTCCCTGTTGCGCTGTCTACGAGTCTGTTTTACCTGCCCGAAGGCGCGGCTGTAGTAGCGGTCGGTCAGCCAGTAAAGGATGGCGGCGCCAAAAGTGACGAGCAGGGGAGCGGTCAAGTCGGCTGTGGGACCTTGGTTGTACATCGCCCAGACCGCTACGAAAACGACGAGCATTCCCACCGGCACTTCCCTCAGTCCTTGCAGCCTCGAGTAGTTTGTGGCGACGAAGCGGATCCTGGAAAGTTCATCTGTCATAGGAGTTCCTTTCTTTCAAAAGTACTTTATATTATAAAGTACTTTATTAGTATAGCCTTTTTTGGGGAATTGTCAAGCTCCCGGACAAGAAAAAGCCGCCAGCACACGCCGGCGGATAAGTTTATAGAAAGCCGTCCAATCGCGAAGATTTTGTAGCGCGAGGCGTTTCACAGTGTCGCCTTTGGGTTGCGACTTGAAAGTCGCGTTACGGAATATATCCCTCGGCTTTCAGAATTCCTGTAAACGCCTGATCCGCGTCCTTGACTGCCTTCTCCTTCCAATCGTTCGCGGATGGGTTGAATAGTTCCTCGAATCCGAGTTTCGCGCGCGCAAGCAGGCTTTCGTTTTTTGCTCCATGCCAGTAGGCGCGGTTTTCATGGATCATCACGCGCGGACTTTGGAACAAGCCGTACATCGTATCTCCCAGCGTGCCAAACTCGAACGCCGTGGCGAAGAATCGTTTTTCGGGAAATTCGTTCTGCCATAAGGCATACTCGTAATCCACCATGTCGCCGCGGATGGCGTAGAACTCGTCGGCGGTCGCGGCAACCACGAGGGGGTAATCGAAGCGTTCGACGAAATATTCCGATGTGCCTTTATCCAATGCCGAGTTGACCAGACTCATCTGGTAACGCGGACCGTAGCCGGTGTGCATATCCAGGTGCAGGATCTGGTCGTAGGAAGCCATCATCTGTTTGTAGAGCTCCATCAGGGTTTGGGTCTCTTCGGGGCGTTCGGTCCCGCCGTAGTACAGACCTTTGGGATCGCGGTATTGTCCAAGCAGGAGCGCGTCACGAAAGTTCTTCATTCCCATGCGCGCGATGTGACCAAACAACTGGAGCGTGTAGCCAATATTGTCAAAAAACAGGTTTTTGATTTGTGCGCCGGGATTGAGGAACTTGCCGATCCTGTCGTAATCGGGATTGAAGCCCGGGTCGTGACCGACGTTCCAGAGGAAGGTGCGGTTGAGGTCAATGTTGTCCCTGTTACCGCGGCGGTGATATTTCATTCCCCACGGGTTGATGGCATGGACGAGCAATATGCCCGTGTTACGCGGATCGAGTTTGGGCGCGTATTTTTCGATGAATAGTTGCATCATCGCCGAACCGACGTACCCTTCCACGCCATGTTCGCCGGTGGTCAGAATGAAGACCTTTTGGTTGGATTCGGTCGCATCGGAGTAGATCCAGTCAATGGTCAGGTCTTCGCCGCCTTGCAATTTGTGTTGAAATAACTTTGCGCCTGACCACATGGATTGAACAGTTGAAAGATATTTCCGAAATCGCTCGCGCGAGGCTTCGTAGGTTTTGAGGAAGAGGGATTGGATGTTTGTCATGATTTTTTGGCTGTCATTCTGAGCGAAGCGAAGAATCTTTGTCACGACGGGCGAGACTCTTCGCTCGCAGCGTACTCTCGCTCAGAGTGACATGAAATTATTTTTGATACGGCTCAAGTTGATATTCGATATATTCCGTCTCGCAGGCGTGACCGCGCCCGATCCAGGCGTTGAGCGCTTCCACCTGAATAATGATGCTGAAGACGGTTTGGGTTTCAAGTCCATGTTTGCAAATGGACGTGGGATACCCGGCGTGATCCGCCAACAGCGTGCGGAAAAGCTCGGGGGTCAAATTGCCGTAATTCCGGCGGAGCAGGTAGTCCGCCCGGTTGTGGCGAATGATCGAGTTGGCGAGTCCAGCCCGGTCACGTTCGAAGCGTCGCATCGTCGGGGCGACGTAATGATTCGCGTGCGCCATCACGTTGTCCGTGATGTAGATCGCTTCGAGGTCCGTCGCCGAGCCTTCCATCGAATAGACCTCGCCGCTTCCGTCCGCGATCACGTTGTTGTAACTGGAGGCGCGCGTCGGGAGCAGGCAATGGCTCATGGCTTCGCTCAAAGTTTTCGATCCCAGGATGGCGCGGACGACAAGCAGACGCGGCACGCCGGGACGGACGTCGTTGCTATCGAGTTGATTGCCGGTGAGACTGATCTTCGCGGCGTTGTATCCCGCGCTAATGGCGATGCCGCCGGCAGAAACGCCGAGGAACTCCGGCTCGCTTCCCGCCTGGACCTTGAGCAGGACCAGCATCGATTCGGTTTTCGGCAGGAGATCGTTCGTGTGCGCGATGAGGGTGGTTCCGTCGGCGGTGGCTTTGCCGCGCGCCGCCATGTCGGTGCAGCCGTGCCAGGCGAAGTCCTCCCAGAGTTCCTCGCATATCGTGAGGAAGACCTCCTCGAACGGTACGCCCGCGCCCTCGGCGATGCCTTCGAGTTCCTCGATGTATTGGGGGTAGACCTTTTGGCTGGGGGCGAGATACGCATTGCTTTGATCGAGCATCGCTTCCCACGTCGCGCCTTTGGGCAGGTCATCGCGCAGACTCGCGAGCATGGATTGGATGCGTTCCCTGCACTGCTCGCCGATCTGCCGACCGACCTCGCGATGCGATCCGCGCGCTTCGATGAGGGGGAGAGGGTTGTTGGGCATGATTCCTTTATTGGTTTATAGGATTTTCATCGTCTTCATCCCACAACATGGGATTGGATTCGATGTAATCAGTTTTGTTCTGCAGGTCTTTTTCGTCGCGGATGACGTGCTCGTAATAATTGCGTTGCCAGAATTTGGTGATCGCCTTGTCGGTCTCAATGCGATTCATCTCTTTTGTTGATTGATATTTGAAATACGCAACAATTTGACCCAATGTCGGTTTCTGTAGGGGCGGCTGCGAAGCGTCCCCGCCCTGGTTCGAGGTTCCATCGAAGTTTTTATTCAAGATATTGTTATTTGGGTCGTTATGGGGCGAGATGACCTCGCCCCTACGTTTATCAATTATCCAAATTATTCCATGAACATGATTGGGCATGATGACAAATGCGCCCAATACCACATTCGGAAAATGATTTGGGATTTCATGCCACCATTTTTGAACGATCTCGCCATATTCATTGAGATACATTTCACCGTCTATGATTTCTCCAAAGAGACATTCCCGTCCTTGCACCACGATGGTTACATAATACGCGCCCTCGGAGGAATAATCGTATCCTTTCAAGCGGATGGAACGGCGGTGATGTTTTTGCGGGTCGAATTTTGATTTCATGGTTGTAGGGGCGGGGTTTCCCCGCCCAATTCGCATTCCAACAATTGATTTTTGGGTGATTACAGGGCGAGAGGACCTCGCCCCTACGTTATATACCAATAATTGTTATTTGGGTGGTTACAGGGGCGAGAGGACCTCGCCCCTACGGTTTAATATTCTCCTGCAAATTTCTCATGCACCCACAAAAACTCGTTACGTTTGTTCAGCACGCGGACGAGACCGCCGAAGCCCGGGTCTTTGGCTTTGAGCAGGGCGTGGAGTTCGCGCAGGGTTGCACTTTCAGCGCGAGAGCCGATGCCGCGTTCGATGTCCGCAGAAGCGATGACGCTCGAAAATTCATGGAGGGCGGCACTTTCGCCAGCGATGGCATCAATCACATCTTTGCCGAGACCGATTTGATCTTGCAAAGATTGAGTAGCGGCGTCATTCGCTACTTTGAGCGCGGAAGAGGCGACAGGTAAGACCAAACTCAACGTACCTGTGACCAATTTCAAATAAGGCGCGGTTTTCTTGAACCATTCTTTATCGAGTTCAAAGTCGTAGACGCCCTTCTTCATGTCACCGTTATTGAGCACAGGGAGCGGAAGCCGCGAGTGTTCACACCACAAAACCAAACGGAATTGATGTCGAATCCAGTTTTTGGGGTTGAACTTGTTACCATCGAGCGGGAAGAGACTGAACAGCCGCGGACCTTCTTTGGCTTCGTCGGTGAAGAGTTGGATGAGGTCGGCGTATTGCTTGTCAACCTGGCTCAAGATGCGTTTGGTATTGTCATTGACTTCGTTCAGTTTGTCTTTGACCTGAGCAAATTCTTTTATCAACGAGTCAAGTGAAATTGCTTCTGTTGCGGCTGGGGCATTGGACAGCAATTGTTCAATGCTTTGCCACTCGTTGCAGATGGGACAAGGTTGTTCATGACGATTGCGCTTTTTATTTTCGATGAGTTTGCTGACTTCAAAGAGACCTTTGCAATCAGGTGTTGCTAAGCAAGGCACCGTGACATCACATCGCAGACCTTCCCAAAAACTTTCGACAAGATATTTCACCTCCTCGGTCAACATGCCGAGGAAACGTTCAGGATACGCAGCACGGACGGTGATATGGACTGGACATCGTTGCCAATGTGCCTCAAGAGTGCACGACCGTTGTAGTTGGCGTCAAGAATCAAACCACGTTGCCAGTGGACACTGTCATTGTAGTTGATACGCCCCAATGAATATTTATGCAAGCGGACGATGAGTTGGTAGAACAAGCCTTCGGCGTTGGCGGATTGTCCGTTACCCGCGTCTACGATGCGACAGATCTGAGTCTGTTGAATGTCGCCAGTGGCGAGTTCGGGAGACCAGGCTTTGGTGAAGTCTTCTTCTTTGGGAGTGGTATCGGGGACGAGTTGGGCGATGAGGCTGACAGGGTTGGAGTCTTCGTCTTTGGAGAGACCAGCCACACGGTAGGAAAGATCGAAGCATTCCATCAGGCGCAGGAAGATGCGGTGGAGAGTCGCTGGATAGCGGGTATCCGCTGGACGAGTCGGATCATCCCATAAATGATTGAGGCGGGAGAAATCCACCAAGCCATGCGCCTTGCGAGTCGCTTCATCATCCAACACATAACTCATGGCGCTGGCGAGCCAATCGGGGCGCAGGATGACGATGTCGCGTAGGGCGGGGTCGTTTTCGTAATGCGTGAGGTGACCGAGGCGGTGCGAGATGGTGATGAAAAGGCGCGCGATCTCATCGTCCATGTGGTGGGCGCGGCAGATGGCGAGGACTTGATCGAGAGGCAGGTAGGGCGCGCCCGTGGCTTGCCCTTCGACTGCGGTCTTCGGCTCCGCTGTCGCTCCACTCAGACCTCCGCTCAGGGCGGCGCGGACATCGGCAAAACTTTTTGGCACCGAGCGACCAACTTCGGGCAGTTCGGCGGCGACGTGGGCGATGGCTTCTTTGAGTTCGGCGATGCCTTTGCGGTGACCTTGCTCATCGGGCTTGCTATCTACGAAGAAAAAGTCAACCACGGTTTCCTTGCCGAAGAGGTCCCACAGTTCCTGACGGTCAATATCGGGCTGGCGCTGCTGTGGACCGCCGTGCGTAGCGACGACGATAATTTTGGCGGTTGGCTCGCGGCGTTTGACGAGTTGAATCCATTATTTGACGAAGCCCTGCTGGGGACCTTCACGCGGCTTCCACACCACCAGATAGACGGCAGGCGCGCTGAAGAACAACTGGTGCGTGGGACGGTAGACGCGCTGACCGCCGAAGTCCCAGCCGTTGAGGGTGATTTCTTTTTGGGTGTCGGAATTTGTGAGTTTGATGGGTTTGATTTGAATCCCGTGAGTAATGGATAAGCCTTCAACCCATTTATCATCGCGCAATGCACTGAGTAAACAGGTCTTGCCTACCTCACCTTCGCCAATGAGGATGAGCTTAGCTTGGTTGAGGATGATTTGCGCTTCGGCTTTGGCACGTAGATAGGCTTTGACGGCATCGATCCCATGTTTATAGGCTGCGGCAAGTTCAGGGTTAAGCGGATTGCCATCAAGATTTAGTTTTATAAGTTGCTTAAGTTGAACTAAGGAATCTGGCAAATCTGCAAGAAGGTTATTAGATACATCAAGCCACTTCAATTGTCGAAGGTTACCAATTGATGGGGGTAGTGCTGTAAGTCGATTATTCATCTCCTTTGAATAATAATCTCCCCCAATATCAAGTTTCTCAAGATGGACAAGTTGACCTATTGTTTCAGGTATTTCCGTAAGACGCATATTACGAAGATAAAATTCATTTATTCCGCTCCTGTGCCGCTCTCCCTCGATTTTCCATTCTGCTTCGCGATATGCTTGATCACGTGCCATAGTAAGTTGCCTCTCGTGGTTAGCCCTTTATTTATTCTGAACAACTCGGTTTATTGAGGCAGTTCCATCTTCAGGTCTTAGCCAACTGTCTCTCAGGAATTGTGTTAATGAGCGATTGGAATCGCCTGCGTTTCTGCCTAGCATTCTCTGTTGTCCGACTCTCTCATTGCAATATGTGATAAAGAGCATATGTCTTGCTCTAGTCAAGGATACAAACAGCAATCTTCGCTCATCGCCTAGCTCTGGCTCATCGGTGTACCTGCCTGGAATATGCTCATCTTCTGCGGCGACTACAAATACAATATCGGCAGTCAGTCCTTTTGCTTTGTGCATAGTGAGAATGTTTACTTTTCCTTCCTCTATTTCTTGCTCTATTCGTATGTCCGACGCTTCAGAGAAGTTGAGTAGATCGTCAATCGAGTTAATGTTATTAGTTCTGACCCAATCAGATAATCCTTCAAAGACTACTTCCCGATCCTCGACGCTCGGTAAAATAATCTCCAACAAGGGATTCAAGAAAGGCTTGACACCAGACATCTCATTATTCTGTTCAATAAGCCCCTTTACTTGCTCAACCATCAGATTGACTTGTTGATATTCTTGGACTAACTTTCCGCGAAACCGTAAGGGGATATCCTCATTTACAATTTTCACTATCGCGTCAAAATAAGTAAGACCCTTATTTCGCGCAAACTCGTAAAGCTCGTTGTTTGCTTCATCCCCAAACCCGTTTTTTCTCAGTTTCAGCAATGTTCTTCATGCTAAATGATCTTCGATATTTCTTGCAAGGCGTAATGTCGCCAATACTTGCCTTCCCAAATCGTTATCCAAGATGCTTGCTTCCTCACCCGAAGAGATTGGCACCCCTAATCCATCAAAAGCTTTTCTTAACTCTTTGGAGAATGCACCTCTTGTGTCTGTGCGCACAAGCAAAAGAATTTGTTCTGGCTTGATTTTGCTGTGAATAAAGTGAGCACAAAGTCTTGCGATACCTTCTGCCTCTCTATATTCATTGTCGAATCTAAGCAACCTAACCTCCCCATCAGGTTTTCCTTCCTCCGCCCTCGTTCCTTTTGGAAGCCTTCTAAAATCCAGGTCGGCTACAAATTCTGCTATTCTCAAGATTGATGGGTCACATCTTTTGCAGATTTCGAGGGGAATATTTATCGAGTCTTCATATTCCTCGAGAAAGTTTCTGATACCATCTGGATGTGCTTTTCTAAAGAAATAAATACTTTGATCGTCATCGCCAGCGACAAAGAGTTCCACTCCTCTATCAGAAATAGCCTTAATTACAGCAAGATCACACTTGTTTAAGTCTTGATATTCATCTATCAACAGATGAAGAATGGGATGCTCCAAATCAAAATCATTTATTTGCTCCAAAGATCGTTTTAACTGATAAACCAATTCAGAGCGAAGGGTATATCCGAAAATTTTACGATGTTCTCTCCATGCTCCAATAAATTTTGGATCAGGTGTGAAATTTTCCTCGTCGGTAAGGCTTTCCCAATCGGCTGAAAGTTGCTGGAAGAATTCTTTAGCCGCACCAATTTTCTCTAAATCCAATATCCTCTTTATGTCCTCGAGTATGATATGACGTTCCTCCCAGTCGTCAGCAATTCTTAATGGTTGGGGTAAGGATGTAATTCGTTGAGAGTTTCTCAGCAATTGCCTTAATGCAAATGAATGAAGAGTCGAAATCCTAGGTGTTCTCTCTTCTCCTAATTCGTTCGATACCCGTTGTCTCAACTCAAATGCAGCAGCGCGAGTAAATGTTAGTGCCAGAATTCGTTCTGGGTTAACACCCTTTTCTTCAATAAGATACATGATGCGTCTAGTTAGAACTAAGGTCTTTCCAGTTCCTGGTCCCGCAAGTAATCTGGCATGACTTCCTGTGTGGCTTGCTGCCTGCTTTTGTTCATCAATTAGATTCGTTTCCCAAGGCATTTCAGTAACCCTTTCTTGTTGATTGTTCCAAGCGATATTGTAAAACGATTGTCGAGATTTGCTGAGGGTTTACATGCCAAGCCGCGCTTTTTCGCTTTTCTTTTCGGCTAGGAGGTAGGCTGGGTCATGGGGCATGGTCTTAACCTTGATTTTCTTGATGGAAGGATTACCTTGATTTCTGGATTGCCGTGATCTACTTCGCTGGGGGATTGTTGTCGTCATCCCCGAGCTTTAGTATCTTGTTATTGTGGACGCGCTTGAATTGCAGGCTTTTCGCGCCAAAGTTTATAAGAAGTCCAATTTCCATATTATACGCTTCAAGATAATTCATCGCTTGCGCAAGGTGAACGTCTTCCAATTGAATGACGGCTTTGAGTTCGACCATGATCAGTTTTTCGACGAAGAAGTCCACGCGGCGGGTGCCGATTTTGATTCCGCGATAGAAGATGGACATTTCCTTTTCAGGCTCGAAGGCAAGGTTTTGGTAGGGCATTTCGATTGCCATTGCGCGCTGGTAAATCTTTTCTTGAAAGCCGTTACCAAGTGTGGAGTGGACTTTCATGGCAGCGGCAATGATGCGGCGGGTCAAGTCTTCGTGTTTCATATCTTGATTTCCTTGATTACCATGATTACCATGATTTGCATAACTCTAATCATGGTAATCCTTCAATCCTGCTAATCATGGTTAAGATGGATGAGGGCTTGGTCATGAGTCATGGGATGAACCCCTTTCCAGCTTCCCCCTAAAGGGGGAAGGGCGAAGACCGTCCTCGAATGAGGTCACGAATGCGCGAATGGAGGGCAAGGGTATTCGTTTATTCGTGTGAATTCGTGGATGGTTTGTGTTCATAAAGTGAATTTTACTCCCAAACGAAAATCACCCATGATGTATAATTCAAACCAGAGAAAACTGGAGGCAGAATGACAAATACAGTTTTATCCGCCCATGAGGCGCGGTTGGTGCGTTCGGTTGAGAAGATCGTTTCGCCGTTGATCCGCGAAGGCATATTCGATAATTTTGAGCGTGCCTTGTCTGCCTTGTTGTTGGACTATATTGACCGTCAGATCGCTGTGTATAAAGACAGGAACGACAAATTGGAAGCGCGTTACAAACAGTCCTTCGACGCGTTCTCCGCCTCCCTCAAAAACACTGCCGCGCCCGAACAGGAGGACGTTTGGATGGATTGGGAAGCCGCGTTGATATTCCTGCGTAAGTGGCAAGCTGTCCGTGCCCAAGTGGTCGAACATGGCTCTGCTTGACGACCTGCTGGCGCGGATGCGCGCCGCGCCCGAATTAAGCGATATTCAAGTTCTCGAAAACGAAGCCGTGGACGATGAGACTTTTGTCTTCAAAGTCCACGCTTTGATTCTGTCGCATTATCTTCAAATTCGTTTTTTGGCAGATAAGAATTTCCAGCGCTACTCTTTTCAACTGTATAGTGACCATTCGCTTCTGAGGTGGGACAACGCTCCACACTACCCCAACTTGAACAACCCTCCGCATCACTTTCACGATCAAGATGGAGATGTTTTCCCGTCTGCGTTGACTGGGGATTTGCTGGATGATTTTGATATTGTAATGGTTGAGATCAAAAAGTTCATGGAGCTATAAACAAGTTAAGCGCCGCGCTTCTTCGATTTTCTTTTCGGCTTGGAGGCAGGCTTGATCTTCCAGTCTCCAAGCCTCCAATTCTCTAATACGTATAGAACCCTCTCCCCGACTTCCTGCCCAAATACCCCGCGTCCACCATCTTCCGCAACAACGGCGCGGGGCGATATTTGTCTTCGCCCAGATCGCGCTGCAACACTTCCATCACGAACAACACCACGTCCAAGCCGATCAAATCCGCCAGTGTGAGCGGACCCATCGGGTGGTTCATGCCGAGTTTCATCACCGCGTCAATCGCTTCGGGCGCGCCGACTCCCTCCTGGAGCGCGAAGATCGCTTCGTTGATCATCGGGCATAGGACCCGGTTGGAGATGAAGCCCGGCGAATCATTCGCCTCGACGGGTTCCTTGCCCATGACCTTGCATAACTCAAGCGTGGTCTGGAGAGTTTCATCGTCGGTGGCGAGACCTTTGATGACCTCCACCAGTTTCATCAACGGGACGGGATTCATGAAGTGCATCCCGATGACCTTCTCCGGTCGCCTGGTCTGCGCGGCGATCTTGGTGATGGAGATCGAAGAGGTGTTGCTCGCCAGGATCACGCCTTCGCGCGCGGCGGCGTCCATATCTTTGAAGATCTTGAATTTGAGTTCGGGGTTTTCGGTCGCGGCTTCGATGACGAAGTCTGCGTCTTTCATCGAGTCCATGTTCCCCACGAATTGGATCGCGTCCGCATTGGCTTTTTGCTCGACGGCGATCGTCCCTTTTTCGAGCAATTTGTTCGTGGATTTGGCGATCGTCGCTTTGGCTTTTTCGAGCGCGGCGGGGACGACGTCCATGCACGTGACCTGATAGCCCGATGTCGCCGCGACCTGCGCGATACCATTGCCCATCGTCCCCGCGCCGATGATGAAGATGTGTTTGATGGTCATTGTGTCTCCTCGAGGGAGGCATACAAGTAGACACGTAGACAGGTACGCACGTGTTTACCTGTCTACCTGTTTACCTGTGTACCTGACTAACGTACCTACTCCAACTCCACCGCCATCGCCACCGCCTCGCCTCCGCCCAAACACAGCGACGCGATGCCGCGCTTCAAGCCGCGGTCCTTCAGCGCATAGAGCAGGGTCGTCAACACGCGCGCGCCGCTCGCCCCAAGTGGATGACCGAGTGCGATCGCGCCGCCGTTCACGTTGACCTTGTCCCAATCCCAACCTTCGTTGGCAAGGGCGTATCCATCCGCAAGCACTTGCGCGGCGAAGGCTTCGTTGACCTCTATCAGGTCAACGTCTGCGAGCGTCCATCCGATCCTCTTCAACAATTTGGGTATCGCATGAGCGGGCGCGGCAAACAGATATTTCGGCTCGACCGCCGCCTGTGCGTAACCGACGATCCGCGCCATCGGTTTGAGATCATATTTTTCCGCGTAGGCGCGGGATGCGACCACCACCGCCGCGCCGCCGTCGCTCATTTGCGACGAGTTGCCGGGGCTTACCTTGCCGTCCGCTTTGAAGGCGGGTTTGAGTTTGGATAACGCTGCCAGCGTCGAATCTTTTCTCGGACCTTCGTCCTGCGTCACCTCGGTCACCGCGCCTTTGCGTCCCTGAATTTGGACGGGAACGATCTCAGCGTCGAACTTCCCCGCTTCTTGAGCCGCAACAGCCCTCTCGTGAGAGCGAAGCGCAAACTGATCCATCGCCTCGCGCGTGACCTCGTACTCGTCCGCGATGAATTCCGCCGCGTTGCCCATGATCCAATTCTCGAACGGGTCCCACAAGCCGTCGTAGAGCAGGGCGTCGGTGAGAGTCTGGTTGCCAAACTTAAGTTCGCCGCCTCGCCCATTGACGAGATACGGCACGCGACTCATGGACTCGAACCCGCCCGTGACGAAGAGCTCCGCGTCGCCCGCGCGGATGGCTTGCGCGGCGATCATTGCGGCTTTCAAACCCGATCCGCAGACCTTGTTGATCGTGCTTGCGCCGACCGTCGCAGGGATGCCGGCGTGGATGCCCGACTGGCGCGCCGGCGCCTGTCCCAGCCCCGCCGAGACGACGTTGCCCATGATGACTTCCTCGACCTCTTCGGGGTTGATGCCTGCGCGCTCCACGGCGGCTTTGACCGCAACCGCCCCCAGTTGTGTGGCAGGGACGCCGCTCAACGCTCCCTGGAATTTTCCGATCGGCGTGCGCGCCGCGCTCAGTATGACTGCTTCGTTTTCCTTGCTCATTGCGTCTCCTTTTCGTGGTGTGGTTCCATTATAAACCGGCGGGTAACGGACAGGTTACCACAAACCCGGTTTGGCGAATTCCATTCATTCCAAATGCTTCATCGCCTCGCGCCGGCTCAGAGGATGCAAGTCCTTCGTTTCCTTCACGAACTTCTTCACGGCTTTCGGATCGGTGCGCGCGTATTGACGCAGCGCCCAGCCGATGGCTTTGTTGATGAAGAATTCCTTCGAGCCGAGATTCTCGCGGATGAGGTCGCATAACAAATCGAAATCGGTGGCTTCCTTATAGCCGAGTTGGAAGAGGAGGCACGTGCGCCTCAACCAGAAATCATCGGAGGCGCGCCATTTGGCGACGTATTTTTCGCGCGCTTTCGGGAAGCGGTGAAAATGAAAACCGACGATCTCGCCCGCGAGCGAATCCACCGTATCCCACCAGGATTTGGCGACGATCAGGTATTCGATGGTTGTGATGAATTCCTGTGGAATCGCCTCGACGAGGCGACCCAGCAAGCCGACGCCGGCGTATTGAAATTCCCGCTGAGGCAACTCCCAAAGATCGCGCAGGATCGGATCGAGTTCGACGACGAACGGAAGCCCGTGCTTCGCGAAGAATTGTTTTTGCAACCCGCGGCGTTCGGGGGTCTTGATTCCCAAAAACTCGAACTGGTCGCGCATGTATTTTTTCATCGGCGCGGCTTGAGTCGGGTTGGCGTGTTTCTCGAACAGGGTTTTTAGCGGAACGATGTACGGGTGCATACTTCTCCAGTCCATGCGTAGTCTAGATACGGTCGGAAGCGCGCCGACCGGCTCGCGCAGCGCGCCGCGCGGAAATTATTTCGCTCCCGGCGGTTGGCTGAATTGCAGCAGCCATTCGCCCGCTCTCTTTTCGGTTACAGCCGTGAGCGGCGTGACGATCGTGATCCAGGCGCGACCCGGCTTCAGTGGAAACAACTCGCCGCTTTCATATCGAAACTGGATCGGCGCATCCTCCTCCGCGCTCCAGCGGATGGAATAAACCCGTCCATCGCGAAATAACAATGCCCTGCCGGAAAGTCCGCGTTCGAGGTGAATGTCCAGGTTGGTGGGTGAGATCACGTCGTGCTGCGCGAACAACACGATCACATTCTCGAATTGCAGTTGACGCCCGGTCAGGCGATCCACTTCCGGGTGCAGGACTCCGGCGGTCTGCGGGTTTGCCTCGTCCACGTAACGCCACCATGCCTGCGACGCGGCGTCGTACACCCATGCGGATTGATTGAGCCATGCGATGAACACGTCCAGCCGCGAGGCGGGGTCTCCGCCCTGCGGCGCCTCCAGGGAAAAAATGTTGCTTCGATAATGTTCGTCCGTGCGCGGGTTCCTCCGTTCGTACGCGAGTTCGATCAACTCCGAAATATCGAGCATGTAACCGCCGCCCTGAATGTTGTGATCCACGAAGGCGCACCTGGGCAGTTCCACCAGAACTTCGGAGGAGGCGTACGCGTAGATCAGGCACGAGTTTCTGAAGAACGCCGCGATGTCGGCATAGACCAAACGCCCGGAGCGAACCGGTCCCACCTGGGCGGGAGGAAGTTCGGAGGTGGGGAAAGGTTTCTCGGACGGGATCAAGCCCGCGTCCAGGTGAAGAAGCGAGGATGAGACGTTTAGCGCGTCGCTCCACCCGGAGGCTGGATCCACGTCGCTATCCCGATCCTCCTCCCCGGCATCCTTCTGCGCGAACTCCATGCCATCCGGTTTTGCGAACGCGACGTAATATCTCCCCGCGCCGACGTCGAATCCGTAATAGCCGTTGCTGTCCGTTGACGTTTGCTGGAACAGGTCGAGATTTTCATCGTACAAATTGACGCACACGCCGCCGACGCCGCGCTCCCAATCGTCCTGAAGGTTGTTTTGATTCTCGTCCAGCCAAACGCGGTTGCCGAGCATGAGATCGCTTTGAGTGAACGGCTCCCTGCGCGCTTCGCAACCCCCGGTGCGCGGGACCTCGGGCGCGGGGAATTCGCCGTAGAAGGCTGTGAGGTAACGCGTGGTGCCTTCGGTGATGTAGACCTCGAACACGAACGGCGCAAAGGACAATCCCGCCTGCGGACGCGCCGTGACGGGAAAAGTGGAGATCGAGACCAGCATGGCGGGCAGCTCGAGCAGGGAGGGGTCGGCGACGCGCAAGCCGGTGAGCGGGTTGACCTGGTTGGGGTGGGGTGTGGGTTCGAGGGTGAGTTTGGCGGTGGGTTGCGGTTCCGGCGAGGGTTGAAGAGGATTGGAGAGTTCGGTTGCAGGCGGAGGCGGGGGCTGTCTGGTCGTTGGCGCGCAGGCGGCGAGGACGAGGAGGATCAGCGACCCGAAAAGTACCGCGACGTTTATGTCGCCCCGCTTGCGACATGAATGTCGCAGTACCAAATGTCGCGGTACGAATTGGCGGGTATCACTTGATTTCTTGAAACCCATTCTTGATGCGTTGATAGGTGTCTTCCAGCAACTCAGGCAGGACGCGCGTCCCTCCGAGCGCGGACATGAAGTTCGTATCTCCCCTCCAACGCGGGACGATGTGGATGTGGACGTGTTCCTTCACGCCCGCGCCCGCGGCTTCGCCGATGTTCGCGCCCATGTTGAAGGCTTGCGGATTATAGACTTTTCGCAGGACGGTCATGCACAGCGAGGTGAGTTCCATCATTTCGGCGCGGGTCGCGAGGTCGAGTTCCTCGAGGGTCGGCTGGTGCGCAAACGGGACGACCATGAGGTGTCCGCTCGTGTAGGGGTAGCGGTTGAGGATCACGTACGCCAGTTCGCCGCGATGCGCGATGAGGTTTTCCGCGCTGTCTTCCCTGCTTTGCGCGGCGCAAAAGATACAGCCGTTTTCCTTGTTGTGGTTTTCGATATATTCCATACGCCAGGGTGACCAGAGGTGATTCATGGTGGGGATTAGGAAGGATGAGGGGAGCAGTTATCAGTTATCAGTGATCAGTTATCAGTCATCAGTAATCAGTGGGCAGTGGAAAGTGGAAAGTGGAAAGCGAGAGGGATGGTCAGAGGTAATTCGTGCGGTGAGGGGAATTGTAGCAGAAAACGGGAACAGGTCCCGCAACCAGGCGGAGGTTTTCATCGAGAATGATTTTTTGAAGTACGGCGCGTTTTTCTTCGGCGGGCAGAACTTTGAATGCCGTCCAGAATACTTCTGCCGTGGCTTGGGTGGCGGTCATTGAGTTGCTCTTTCTGTCAATAATATTTTACCTCCAATTGGTTTGGGGTTCGTAAAAATATAAGTTCCCTCATCCTCCCCCCTTCCTCCTTCCTCCTTTTTAAGTTATCCTCCCATCCATGCAGCCCTCCCTCTTCCCCGCGCCGGTACCGCAAACCTTCACCGTTTCCAAACTCACCTTCCTCATCCGCAAACTGCTGGAAGAGAACGAAACGCTTCAGGACGTGTGGGTGCAGGGAGAAATCTCGAATTTGTCGCGTCCCGCATCGGGCCACGTGTATTTCACGCTCAAAGACGCCAACGCGTCCCTCCGATGCGTAATGTGGAAGACGAGCGCGGCGCGGCTGAGTCTGTCCCTGCGCGACGGCATGGAAGTGGAAGTCCACGGGAAGATCGGGATCTACGAACCGCAGGGACAATACCAACTCTACGCCGATCAGATCCGGCCTGTGGGCGAGGGCGCGTTGTTCCAGGAATTTTTGCGTCTCAAAGCCATGCTCGAAGCCGAAGGTCTCTTCGACCCCGAAAGAAAACGCCCCATTCCCGAATTCCCAAAACGCATCGGCATCGTCACCTCCGCGACGGGCGCGGCGCTGCGCGATATGCTCGACACCATCCGCAGGCGATTGCCCCTCGTCGAAGTCATCCTTGTCCCATCAGCCGTTCAAGGCATCGAAGCCCCTCCCGCCCTCGTCAAAGCCCTTCAATCTCCAATCCTCCAATCCTCCGACGTGATCCTCCTTGCGCGCGGCGGCGGTTCCATCGAAGACCTGTGGGCGTTCAACGACGAACGCGTCGTGCGCGCGGTTGCCGCCTCGAAAGTTCCGGTGATCTGCGGAGTCGGTCACGAAACGGACTTCACCTTATGCGACTTCGCCGCCGACCTGCGCGCCCCGACTCCCACCGCCGCCGCCGAACTTGCCACGCAAACAACGCTCGAAGATCTCCACTTTCAACTTTCCACTTTCCACTCCCGCCTCACCGCTTCAACCCTCGACCTGATCTCTGCAAAGCGATCCTCGCTCTCCTCCCTCGTTTCCCAACTCCGTTACCTTTCTCCCTCGCGCCGCATCCAATCCGAACGTCAGCGCGTGGACGAACTCTCCCGCCGCGCTTTGTCATCCCTGGTTCATCGTATAAAATTACAATCGGCGCAATTGAATGGAACACGAAGCAGACTTGAGGCGTTGAATCCGCTGGCGGTGCTGGCGCGCGGTTATGCCGTGGTGACGCGTAAAGACGACGGTCGCGTGGTGTCGCGGGTTGTTTTGGCAAGCGACGAAATGAAGGTGAGAGTCAGCGATGGAGAGTTCGAGGTGAGAAAGCAGTGAGCAGTGAGCAGTGACCAGTGAGCAGTTTTGTATCCTAATCGTCCCGCGCAATTGCAAATCGCTAATCGTCAATCGTAAATCGCAAATCGTAAATCGGAGCGCTCATGCCTAAAGGATCGTCCAAAAAAACAGAAAAGCCCGTCGAAGAGTTGACCTTCGAAGAGGCGCTCGCCGAACTGGAGGAGATCGTCGCAACATTGGAAGGGGAACAGAGCCAACTCGAAGAGGCGATCAAATTGTTCGAGCGGGGGCAGGCTCTGGCGTCGCGATGCGGCGAACTTCTCGAAGCCGCGGAACTCAAAGTGAGGCAGGTCGCCGGGGATGAGGTCGTCTCATTCGAGGAAGAGTCCGAATGAATCTCGCCGCCGTGTTGGAAAACAAGGCGTTGATCGCAGGCTTGAGCGCGTGGCTGATCGCGCAGATCATCAAGATGCCGCTGGATTACCTGCGGACGCGCAAGTGGAACTGGGCGCTTCTCATCACCACCGGCGGCATGCCCAGTTCACATTCGTCGCTGATGACCGCCACAACGCTTGCGATCGGTCTGTATCACGGATTCGACAACCCTCTCTTCGCGCTGGGGGTCGCGATCACGATGATCGTCACGTACGACGCGGCGGGCGTGCGCCAGCAGGCAGGCATTCACGCCCAACGCATCAACGTTTTGTTCGACGAACTTCTGCACGGACACCCGATCAACCAGAAGGATCTGCGCGAAGTCATCGGACACACGCCGCTGGAAGTTGTGGGAGGCATCCTGCTCGGTCTCATCGTCGCGACCGCGCAGTGGATGATCTGGAAATAACAAAAACAAACAAAGGAGAGAAAAATGAACGAACTTGTGAATCTGATCGTGAAGAAAACAGGCTTGCCGAAGGAGACCGCGGAAAACGTGGTCAGGATCGTCGTTCAATTTTTGAAGGACAGACTCCCCGACCAGTTCGATGCCCTCGTGGACAAGGCTATCGCATCGGGCGGCGGCGGCAAAATGGATATTTCAGACGCCGCCAACCTGCTTGGCGGTTTCCTGAGCGCCGCGCCGAAAAAATAGTTGATGGGTGGAACGGCGGTTCAACTGCCGTCCCATCATCTTGTTTTTATCCGGCGCCTCACGACATTCAGTATCGTTCTTGTCTCGGGGACTTTGAGGATCACCACGCCCGCCAGGTAAACGACCGCGCCCAGCGCGACTCCTCCCAACGCGACGAACCAACGGTTCATCCCACCCGTAACCTGGATCCAGGACCCCAAGCCGACCGCCATTCCAAGCCCCGCCGCCCCTACCCTCCACGCGGCATCGGCAATCCGCCTGCCTTCAATTCCGTTCAAGCGCTTCCGCATGAAGAAGAACAACGCCGTCGCTTCGAGTGCGGTGGCAAGCGAATTTGCCAACGCCAATCCGCCAAGCGGATACCAGCCGATCTGCGCGAACCACCGTGAGAACAAAATGCTGAATAGGACATTGAGTCCCATCGCAATCGTGCCGATGAGAACGGGGGTCTTGGTGTCCTGCTGGGCATAGAAAGCACGAGTCAATACTTCCATGATCGAGTGACCGACCAGCCCCGCCGCATACCAGAGCAGCGCCCACGCCACGAGTTGCACGTCCCGCTCATCGAACTCGCCGCGCTGATAGAGGGAAGAAACCAACGGAACGCGCAACATCATCAATCCAATGCTCGCAGGTACAGCCAAAAGCAAGATTCCGCGCAACGATGCCGCCAACGACGAGCGCATCTCGTCCCGCTTGCCGAGCGCGTGCTGCGCGGAGAAGGTCGGCATGGCGGCAATGGCGACGGACTGGGCGATGGCGGCTTGCGCCATGAGCATCAGCGAGAATCCATAGTACAGCGCGGAGACGCTCCCCGCTTCCATTTTGGAGGCGAGCCAGGTGTTGACCCAGAAGTTGAGTTGCACGACGGCGACGCCGAGCAGGCGCGGGAGCATGAGAAGAAGGACGGTGCGGACGTTGGAGTCGTGAAGACCTAGTGAAAAGCGGAAAGCGGAAAGCGGGGAGTGACGGGCGACGAGTTTTACGAGCGGCGGAAGTTGTATCGCCAGGTACAAGACTGCGCCGATCACAACGCCCCATGCGAGACCGTAAATTCCCATGGAGGGCGCGAGGAAGAGCGCGCCGAGGATGATGCCCAGTTGATACAGGGCGGGCGTGAGCGCGGGAACGAGAAAGATCTGGTGCGCGTTGAGGATGCCGATGACCAAACCGCCCAACCCGAAAAGGACGGCGGAGATCAATTGAATGCGGAGCAATGAAATCGTGAGGGCGAAAAGTTCCGAGTTGGTGGAGAAGCCCGGCGCGAGGGCGTAACGGACAACCTGCGGGGCGAATAAAGCCAATAGAACGGCGAGCAGGCTGAGGGTCAGCGTGACCGCATTGGCGAGGGCGGAGGCGAGTCTCCAGGCGGAGTCCTTTTCGTCACGCGCGAGTAATCCAGTAAACGTCGGGATGAACGCGGAGCCGAGCGCGCCTCCCGCGACCAGAAGAAAGAGCGTCTCGCTGACGCGGTTCGCCGCGTAGAAGGCATCCAGTTCGAGCGACGCGCCGAAGACGCCGGCGACGATGACGCCGCGCGCCAGCCCCATGAGTTGACCGAAGAGGATGGCGAACATCACCGTCCCGGCGGCGCGGGCAATTTGTCTGTTTGCATTGGTGAGGGTCACGGGGGAGGATTATAATCGTGAAAACCTGAGGAGAGAGTATGAGCGCAGCGACCCAGCACGGGTATTTATTGCTAGCCGATATTTCGGGTTACACGTCGTTCGTCGCGGGAACGGAACTCGAACATTCGCACGAAATCCTGTCCGATCTTTTGGGAGTGATCTGCGAGAAGATCGAAACCCTGCTCACGATCAGCAAACTGGAGGGCGATGCGGTCTTTGCGTACGCGCCCGAACCGAAGATACAGCGCGGCGAGACGCTACTGGAACTGGTCGAAGCCACGTACGTTGCCTTCCGCGATCGGCAGACTTCGATCAAACGGGCGACGACCTGCACGTGTAACGCCTGCCAACACATCCCTTCGCTCGATCTCAAGTTCATTGCCCATCACGGAGATTATGTCGTTCAACAGGTGCGCGACATACGCGAACTGGTTGGGTCGGATGTCAACCTGATCCACCGCCTGCTCAAAAATCACGTCGCTGAGACGACAGGCTGGCGCGCCTACATGATGTTGACCGAGCAATGCCTCGATCACCTGCAACTCGACCTCGAAGGCGCGCACGTTCAGACGGAGGCGTACGAACACCTGGGGCAGGTGAAGACCTATAACCTCGACCTGCATCAGCGTTACCGGGAGGTTACCGAGGAACGCCGCATCGTGATCGAAGAGAAGGATGCGGACCTGGTCTTTTACGTTGACTTTCCCACGCCTCCGCCCCTGACCTGGGAATGGATCCAGGACCCGATCAAGCGCAACCTGTGGACCGACGGCGTTCATTGGACTATTGGCGACCGACCCAGAGGGCGGGCGGGAAAGGGAGCGAGCAATCATTGCGCGCATGGGAAGTCAGTCAGCACTGAAACTACCCTCGACTGGCGTCCGTTCGAATATTCGACGGTGGATTCGTATGAAAACGGGAAGAAGACCATGTCTGAAACAATCCGTTTTGAACCCCTGTCCGATGGCGGGACGCGTGTGCACGATTTCATGCAAGTGTATATGCCCCTTCCGCGTTTCCTTCGGCGGATTATTGCGCGCGTGGTTCTGATCCACCAAATGAAGTACGACCAGTTGGTCGCCAAAGCCGCGCGCCTGGCTGGGGAGGAATACAATCGCAGCAGGGAATCGAATGAATCTTAACCGCCGATTTCAATATGGACTGTTCGTCATACTATTTCTGCTATCCGCTTGTGGGGAGATCACACAAACTGCAACGCCTGAGAGCGACTTCACCCCAACGCCCGGCGATGAACTTACGCCGATTGACTTGCAGGCTGGATACGGTCTGCGCGGTCCCTGGTTCGAGTTATACGTGACGAATCCGGATAGCCCGCTTTCGCCGCAGGGGACGGGGGGGATTGACGGACCGCTCGTCGAAGCGGTGGACGCGGCGCGCCTGAGCATTGACGTCGCCGCGTACAGCATCACCCTGAACAGCGTTCGCAACGCCCTGTTGCGCGCGCACGACCGCGGCGTGACGGTTCGCATGGTCATGGAATCGACCAACATGGACAGTTCGGACGTGCAAAGATTGCTGGAGGCGGGGATTCCCATCGTGGGAGACAACCAACCGGGTTTGATGCACAACAAGTTCATGGTCATTGACCGTTCGGAGGTCTGGCTGGGTTCGATGAATTTCACCGATTCGGGGACGTACGAGGATAACAACAACATGATCCGCATCCGTTCGACGAAGATGGCGGAGAATTACGCGAAGGAATTCAACGAGATGTTCGAGGATAACATGTTCGGGCCCGATGTCGCCGCGGAGACGCCGAACCCGAATCTCACGCTCGACGGCACGCGCGTGGATACCTACTTCTCCCCGGACGATCACGTGTTGACCGCGCTCTACAACTTGTTGAGCGAGTCTCAGGCGAGCATTTACTTCCTCGCGTTTTCGTTCACTTCAAACGAACTGGGCGCAATTGTTCGCGAAAAGGCGGAGGCGGGTCTCAATGTCAAGGGCGTGATGGACGAGGAGCAGATCAAATCGAACCAAGGCACGGAATTCGATCCGTTCCGCCAGGCGGGCTTGGACGTGTTGATTGACGGGATTGACGGTCAGATGCACCACAAGATCTTCATCGTGGATGGGAAGATCGTCGCGCTTGGCTCTTATAATTTTTCGAGGGCGGCGGAGGAACGGAACGATGAGAACGTCGTCGTCGTTTACGACGAGCGGATCGCGGAATTTTTCATGCAGGAATTCGAGCGCGTCTACGATCACGCGCACGATTGAAGAGTATGGAATCAGCCAGGCTTGCTGGCGGGGACGGGAGCAAGGCTCCCTGAGTCCAAAGAGGAAACGTGATGACCGACACATTGAAACTTCTCGCCGTCTTTGCCCACCCGGATGACGAATCCATGGGGATGGGCGGAACGCTGGCAAAGTATTCCGCCGAGGGGGTGGAGACCTACCTCGTCTGCGCGACGCGCGGCGAGAGGGGCTGGTTCGGGGACGAAGGATCGAACCCCGGCTTCGAGCGAATCGCCCAAATCCGCGCGAAGGAGGTGGAGGCGGCAGGGAAAATCCTGGGGCTGAAGGAGATCCATTTCCTGGATTACGTTGACGGCGACCTGGATCGAGCCGATCCGATGGAGGCGATCGGCAAAATTGCCGCGCACATTCGGAGGATCGAGCCGCAGGTGATCGTCACGTTTCCGCCGGATGGGAACTACGGGCATCCCGATCACATCGCGATCAGCCAGTTTACTCATGCGGCGGTCGTCTGCGCGGCGGATGCGGGTTATCCCGATCCTTCGGGGCTGCCGCCGCGCCGCGTATCGAAATTCTATTACATGGTGGATACGGAAGGATTCGTGAACTTCATTCTGCCTCACGTCGGCGAGATCGTCCATGAGGTGGACGGGCGGCAGCGCAACGAAGTAGCGTGGAGGGAATGGTCTGTGACCACCCGCGTGGATGTCGCCTCTCACTGGAAGACCGCGTGGGATGCGATCCTTTGCCATCAAAGCCAGCTGCCCAGCATCGCTCCGTTGCTGGGTTTGTCGAAGGACGAGGTCCGCCGGTTGCTGACGCTTCAAGGCGCGTTCTATCGGGTTTTTAGTTTTGCGAATGGAGGGAGGAAGATGGAGGCGGATCTGTTCGAAGGCTTGCGGTGATCAGGCGGGCAGTTCCTTCATCCGCTCGACTTCCATTTGCGCGCCGAGGCTGGCAAAGATGTCCCGCGCTTCCCGCCACATTTCTTCAGCCCGTTCCCGGCGATTGCGTTTGAACTCGTAACGCGCCCATTCGCGCAAGGTGCGGGCGCGTTCCATATCAATTTCGGCGTCCACAAAGACCTTCACGCTTCTGCTGAAACAGGTTTCCGCGTCGTATTCCCCCGGTTTGCGCGTTTCCCAATCCGAAAAGCGGACTGCGTCATTCGTCCGGTCGCAGATCATTCCCAGCGTGCGCCACGCCATGCCGGCGTATTCGGGCGTCTTTTCCTCCTCGGCCAAAACCAGCGCCTGGCGGGCGGAATAAAAGGCTTCCTCGTACCTGCCCATGCCGATCAGCGCCTCGGCGCGGTAGTTGAAGGTGAGCGGCATGCACCACGAGCCGGTGATGCCCGCCATGTGGATCGCCTGGCGCAGGTCCGCTTCTGCGGCTTCGTAATTTCCCAAAGCCGCCAGTTCGCCGCCGCGGTTCGTGAGGAACACGATCTCTCCGTCCCTGTATCCCACCTCGCGCGCGATGGACAACGCGCGGTCGTACCTTTGGAAGGCGGTCTCGTAATCGCCGCGCGCGTCCGCGATCACGCCGAGGTTGCTGAGCAGGTCCATGCCCTGCTGCCGGTTGCCCAGTTCCTGAAAGATCCTCAGGGCGTTTTCCCAATACTCTTCCGCCTTGTCGAACCGGCCCGAGACGTAGTACGCCGCGCCCAAAAGATTCATGCACCGCGCCATCTCATTCTGGTTGTTCAACTCCGTGAATATGGCAAGCGCCTGTTCCGCAAGGGACATTGCCGCCTGCGAATCGCCCAGGCGATAACGGGCGGAACCCTGCGCCCACAATGCCCGCGCCAGTTCCAATTTTGCCTCGGCATTTCGCGCCAGCGACTCCGAACGGATCGCGCTTTCGAGCGACGCCTGGTTGTCTCCCTGATATCCCTGCGCAGTTGCCAGTCCCAACAGCGCCTGCGATTGGGCGATGAGATCGTTGACCTCCTGCGCGGCTTTCGACATCGCATTGAAGTTTTCCGCCGCGTCCGTGTAGCGCGCCTGCCAGTTCAATACTTCGCCTAGGCGCAAAAATACTTCGAGCTTCAACCGGAGGTGTTCAGCCGAACGGGATCGTTCGAGAAAGTCGAGCGCTTTTCGGTAAAAGTTGACGGCTGAGTCGGATGCGTACCTGCTTTGCGCCTGCAGTCCGGCTCGCGCGTACCATTCCGCGGCTTTCAGGAATTCGCCCGCGCGTTCGTAATGTTCGCCCACGCGCCCCGCGTATTCATTGGCGCGTTCCCCGCCCAATTCGACCAGTCCCTCCGCGGCTTGCACGTGATAAACGGGGCGGAGCCTGAGCAACACGCTTTCGTACGTCACGTCGTGGAGGATCTGATTCTTGAAGATGAATTCCAGCGCCTGTTTGGACGCGGACTCCTCGTAACGAAAGACCAGTTCCTTGGCGCGCAATACCCCCAATTTGTCCATGACCGGGATCGCGGTTTCCGCGCTTTGGAATTCCGGGTTGCGCATGTGTTCGAGAATGTCCATCCAGAAGATGCGCCCCACCACGGACGCCTGTTGCAGCGTTTCGCGGACATCCGCCATCAAACCGTCCAACCGCGCCTGGAGCAGACCCGTCAATGTGGCTGGGACCTTGAGATCGGATAGACGCTTCATCTCCACCGACCACTGCTCCGCCCCTCTGACGATGACTCCTCCCTCGATCAATGCCCGGATCAATTCCTCCACGTAGAAGGGACTCCCCTCCGCCTTGTTGACGATCAACCCGATCAGGGCTTCGGGTATGTGAGGGACATTTTGCAGGATCTCCTCGACGAGTCGGCGCGTATCGGCGTCGGATAACGGAGGCAGATTCAAGGTCAGGGTTTGAACCGCTCCGGTAGCCCAGTCCGGTCTATGTTCGAAGAGGGTCGAACGGGCCAAGCCGATCACCAGAAGCGGCAGGTCGGGTTTGGTGTTCATCAGGTATTCGAGGAAGTCGAGCGAACCGCTGTCCGCCCAGTGGATATCCTCGAGGAAGATGATCACCGGCTGGCGCTGGGACAATTCGGTCAGCAACTGCGCGGCGTAGTAAAAAGCCCTGTCGCGGATCTGCCGCGCATCTCCCAAAATGCCTTTCAAGTGGGGACTGGCTGAAAAATCGAGACCGATGAGGTGACCGATGAAATGGGCGTACAGGATGGCGTTGTCCCTGTCGCTCGTGTTTTTCAGGATGCCGCTTTCGAATTTTTGCCGCGCAACAGAGGCGCGGTCGCTCTCTTCGATCTCGAACGCCGAAGCGAGAATGCCGCGCAGAAGCGAATAGGGTATCTGAAAGGTCTCCTGGGTTGCGCGCCCTTTGAAAAGCGTGACGGGCTGTTCCCTTGCATCGAGCCATTTGCCGAACTCGAACAACAACCGCGATTTGCCGATGCCCGCCTCCGCGATGAGGTTGAGGAGGTGTGTCTGCCGGTTTGAAACCGTCTGTTCGAAGGCGGTTTGCATCTGCGCCAGTTCCCGCTCGCGGCCGATGGTGCGCGTCTCGATGCCTTCGACGCCGCGGGTGGTATCGCGGAAGGAACGCGGTTTCACCCCGTTGACCGTAAAGACCTGGATCGGTTCGCTCTTGCCCCTGACGGTTAGCGGCTCGAGGGCTGTGATGTTGAACAGTCCTCTTACGTGCTGGTGTGTGTCTTGGGAGATCAGGATCCCGCCAACGGGCGCCGCGTGTTCCAGGCGGCTGGCGAGGTTCACGGTATCGCCGATGGCTGTGTATTCCCCCATGGTGCCGACCGTGCCAAGCAGGGCGGGACCGGTGTTGATGCCGATCCGCAATTGGATGTTTTGGATCTGGCTTTTGTAATCCGCCAGGGTTTCGGATTGTTCCCGCTTCCAGTCGCGGATCTCGGACTGGATCTGCAGCGCGGCGCGGATGGCGCGCTCCGGGTCGTCTTCGTGGGCGGTCGGCGTGCCGAACAGCGCCATGATCGCGTCGCCGATGTGCTTGTCAATGAAGCCGCCGTGATCGAGGACGGCTTTGTCCACGCGCGACCAGAGGGAGTTGATCACCTCGGTGACGACTTCGTGATCCATCGTCTCAGCCATGGCGGTAAACCCGGAAACGTCCGCGAAAAGTACGGTGACCAGTTTCCGTTGCTGCGGTTTGTGCGAGGCGCGTTCCCGCGCGTCCAGTTTGGCAAGTTTTTCGCGCATGGACGTCAGAGCGACCTCCGCAGCCTCATCCCCCAACTCGAAGCGCCTGGCTTCGACGGCGGCGATTGCCCGTTCCAGATTTTCGCGTTCGTTCGGTTCTGCCGGATTGTTCCGTAAATTCATACAGGCTCGTAAGCTGCGCTGCCGCGCGCGGCTCCGCGATTATTGTAACCTTTTGGATATGTTACGGTCATTACAATATAAGTAAAATTTACCCGATTATCCATCATTTTCCAGTTGCGCGCAACAGGCTGTAACTGTCGTTTCTTTACAGGGAAAGGAGGCAGTCCGGGGAAACAGGCAATAAACGAGTTTTGCTCATCGAATCCGTTCGACCACTCAATAGAGGAGAGACATGAACAAGAAACTGTTTACCATCCTGGCGGCGCTGTTGATCCTGACGCTTTCGACTTCGACGGTGTTCGCAGGCGGCGCGGTCAAATTATCGGGCGTTACCTTCTCGCTCGGTTCGCTCATCGCCTCCGGGTTCGCCAGCGGGCTGGGCAATACCGACGTGACCCTTGTTTTGAACGCCAGCGGCATTCCGGCGGTCGTCTGCACCAACTACGGCGGCAACGACGTGCCGGGTCAGAGTTACCCCAAGGTGTCCGCCACTGGACAGCAGACGCTCGACGGCGACGACCCCATCCGCAAGAACGGCAGATCGCCCTTCTTCACCGAGACCGACGACCCTGAAACCATCCCCTGGGATGAGGCCGGTTGTCCCAACCCCAACTGGACCGGGCGCATTGACTTCATCTTCTGGACGAACGCCACGATCTCGGTCTACGACACCGCCACCGGCGCGCTGCTGCTGACCCAGAACTACACCTGCACGACCACGCGCAACCCCGACACCGTAAGTTGCACGCCGGTCAGGTGACGACGTTCAACACACAAAAAAAGTGGGTTCCACAAGGAACCCACTTTTTTATTGCGTTTTCTATGGTCTTTTTCAAGCGGATGTAAAGTAGCGGATTACTGCGCCATGTTCCTCTTCATCGAAAACTTCATCGCGGTCTTGTAAACCTTGCCGAGTTTTTCGCTCAACGCTTTTGCTTCGGGATTGCCCTGCTCCGCCGCCTGGTCAATCTGCGCGACCAGCCCGATCAGCGCCTGCATGAACTGATCGTCGAGCATTCCCTGGTTATCCGCCAGCCTCTTTTCGAGCGCGGCATCGTCGGGCGCCTCCAGCAGGTGTTCGATGAGTTCGATCTCCGGCGGCGTGGACGCCTGCCGCAGCGCCTCGATCATTTTCTGCAATTTGCCCATCCGCGCGTAGTCGTTTCTTTCGGAAGCCTGCCGCAACATCTGGCTCGCGATGTCCGCCACGTCCTGCGTGATGTTTTGCAAATTATCCTGCACCGCCCTGACGATGTCGTCCTGCGCCAGGATCTTCTCCACGAGGTCCTGCGCCTGTTTGTAGCGCGCCTCCACCTGCTTGTCGTAATCATTGATGAGACCGAGCAGTTTCCCGCGGACGGATTCCAGCCTCGCCTTCTCCTCGCCCGGCGCCTTGTCAATCCTCTCGCTGAGAGACTGGAAGAATTGGTAATCCATCCCGACGCGCGCCAGGCTGACGTACGCCTTGACCCGCGCGTCGTTCGGGGATTCAAGGACGAGATCCAGCAGTTTCTCGCGCGTGAGTCTCTGCCCCGCTTCCTGCAACGACTTTGTGGCTGCTTCCAACTCCCCAACCGATTCCTTCAACTGACGCCCGAGCGCGGTCTCCTCGAGCAATTGGTTTTGCAGATCGAACATGGCGCGCGCCATGGCTTCCTGCCCGCTCCCCGCCGCGCTTTGCGCGAGACGGCTGAACAACGCAAAGAACTGCTCGTCCAGCAATTGCTCGTTCTGCCGGAGGATCTCGCTTCTTACATCCTTCGAACTGGCTTGCAGGAGCCGTTCGATGACCTGGACGCGGTCCTGCTGTTCCTTGAGCATCTCCGAAGTGATCCCGTCCTTTTCGAGGATCAACTTGATCATCGATTCATACGAAAGGTTGGCGACGGGCTTGAGCAAATAACCTTTCCGTTTTTCGGGGGGCAGGCTATCCGTCGCCTTTTTGATGAGCGGACCGATGATCTTTTCCTGATCGTTCAACGGGACGTTCAACTCAGGCGGGAAGAACGTGAGCAGGAGTTCCTTCTCGTTGTCGTGATACACGATGGGCGTGGCAAGCCGTCCCTGAAACCCGCAATGCGGACAGTGCGCCATGTTCGAGATTCCACCCAGCAATCTCTGTTTGGCTTGCGGATCCTGCGTCACGTCGAAGAGTTGTTCGATATTCGCCGCGATCATCTGGCGGCAGTTTGGACATGCGATTTGTGTTTGTGGCATTCTGCGATTTCCGATTTACGATTTGCGATTGGCGCAATCTCCAACTTTCGAGTCTTCCGGTGTGGAGACTGGAAATTGCGCGGCTATCCCATCAATTCTTCCATCCGGTCAATGTAATTTTCCATGACCGCGAAGGTCTCCTCTACGGTTGCAGGGGAGGTCAGGTCAATGCCGGCTTTTTTGAGCGCGTTCAGCGAGTAATCCGACGAACCGGACTTCAGGAAGCCGAGATAATTTTCCACCGCGTTCGGTTCGCCGCGCAGGATGCGTCCCGCCGCGGCGTGCGCGCCGGAAATGCCCGTCGCGTAGGCGTAGACGTAATAATCCGAGAACAGATGCGGGAAGGTCGCCCACGTCATGCCGACGCGCTCGCGGTCCACGTCGAAGTTTGGACCAAATCCCTCGGCGAACAGATCAGCCATCAGGGCGATCATCGAATCGGCTGTCAGGGGTTCGCCGCGTTCGGCGCGCTGGTGGGTCTCCAGTTCGAAGCGCGCCAGGGTCGGCATCTGGAAGAAGTAACGGAAGAAGTTTCCGCCGACCGCCTCTTCGATGAGCGCAAGTTTGAAGTGTTTGTCAATGTTCGAATTCAACAAATGCCCGCGCATCATCGCCTGGTGGAAGTTGGACGCGACCTCCGCGACGAACAACGAGTAATTGGCGTAGGCGAACGGCTGATGCTTCCACGTGAGATACGAGTGCATAGAATGACCGAGTTCGTGCGCGAGCGTGCTCATGCTGGTCACTTCGTCCGTGAAACTCATCATGATGAACGGGTATGTGCCTTGCGAACCCCACGAGAACGCGCCGTGTCCCTTGCCCTGGTTTGGATAACGATCCACCCAGCGGTCTTCGAGAACGCCCTTGCGGAGCGTTTTCACGTATTCCCTGCCCATCGGCGCGAGGCTTTCGCAAATCAAATCCACCGCCTTTTCGAAAGGCACTTTCACCTTCTTCTTCGTGACGGGCGCCCACATGTCGTAATAGGCAAGTTTCCTCACGCCCAGCGCCTTGCGTCGAAGTTCGAAGTAGCGATGCCAGACCGGCAGGTTCTTTTTGAACGTATCAATCAGGTTGTAGAACACCTCGGTCGGAATGTTCAAATCGAACAGCGAAGCCGCCAGCGTGGTCTCGTGCCTGCGCGCCCGCATGTAAAAGACATTCGCCTTGATGGATGCAGAGAGGTTCGCCGCGAGCGTGTTCTTGTGTTCCACGTATTTATCCATGTATGCGGTATACGCGGCTTTGCGCGCCCTGCGGCTCGTCAGGTGCATCAACTCGCTGTCATAATTTCCCTGCGTAACGTCAATCGCCCGTCCCTTCTCGTCCTTGATGGGTTTGAACTTGAAGTCCGCGTTGGTCAACATGCTCGTCGAGTTGGGCGCGCCGCTCAAGGGATCGCTCACGAGTCCGAGGATCTCCTCCACCTCCGTCGAGCGCACGTGCGCCTGTTTGCGGAAGAGATCGTCGAAGGCGTGCCTGTACGCCGCGAGTTTCGCGTTTTCGGTCATCCACCGCTCGAGCCTCTCCCTGCCGATCGCCAGGATTTCCGGGTTCAGATAAGAGACCGCCGAAGCCACCTGCCCGTACATGCCCTGCGCCTTGTCCAACATTCCCGCGGCTTTCTGGTTCGTCGTATCCACGTTATACGAAAACCCCGCGTACATGTATGCCTTCTGCGCGCGCGAAAGCAATTCATCCACCGCGGTGAGCGCGTTGAGCAGGACCGACGCTCCCTCTGCGAGCCGTCCCTGATATTGTTTGACGGACGGGATGTCCGCGATGATCCTGTTGACCTCCTTCCCCCATGCGTCGTCGGATGGGAAGACGCTTTCCGCGTTCCACGTGAATTTTTTATCCATCCTGCTTCTTGGAAGAACTTTGTTTGCCATGAATATTTCCTCTTTGGATTTCCCTTCGCCTGCGCTCGGGGCGCTTCGGACTCACGAAAGGCTGGTTCTGTTTCGATTGATTTTACCACCCCGACACGACATCCCTCTCCCTTTGGGAGAGGGTGAGATCAACGCGGAAGGGAGAAACAGATCCTCGCGCCGGCGTCGGGTTTCGGGCGCTGTGCCGACTGCCCGATGGGTTGTGTCGAAGCGTCCGCCCAGATGCGCCCGCCGTGCGCCTCCACGATGGCGCGCGCGAGGTATAGTCCCAAACCCGCTCCCTTCGTATTCCTGGCGGCTTTCGTCGAACGATAGAACCGGTCGAAGATGTGCGGCAGGTCCCTGGCTTCGATGCCGGGACCCTCGTCCGAAACGCAAACGACGACCTGTTCGGGTCGCGCCTGTCCGCCAATTTTGATCACGCCTTTGGCGGCGTATTTCAACGCGTTGGAGACAAGATTGGAAATCACCTGCTCGATGCGCGTTTCGTCGGCGAGGATGACCGGGAAGTTTTCGGGAAAATCCGTGACGATGACGTGGTTTTTCGATTGCGTGGAAAATTTTTCCGCCACGCGTTTCGAAAGCATCGCGAGGGAAACGTCCGCGCGGTTGAGGTTCATCCCGCCAGCCTGCAGGCGTGAAGCGTCGAGCAGGTCGTCAATCATGCGGCTCAGGCGATCCGCCTCCTCTTCGATGACCGCCAGCGAATCGTTGATGGTGGTTTTGTCCCATTTGGCGTCGTCGCGGCGCAGGGTGGAGGCGTATCCCTTGATGAGCGCGACGGGCGTGCGGAGTTCGTGACTCACGATCGAAATGAACGTGGACTTGATCTCGTCCGCCGTGCGGAAGTGTGTGATGTCGCGCACCGAGGCGATGATGTTGCGAAGTTTGCGCTCCTCTGTGAGCATGGGCGCGTAGGTCACGCCTACGGGAAGCGGAGGTTGGGCGCGCCTTTCGAGATCGCCCTCCACGTACAAGGTCGCGTTGGGAGTGAGGGGCCAGCCGTCCGCCTCCGCCTCTTCGAGCGTTTTACCTTGCGTGTCTCCCCTCCAGCGGATGATCTCCGTGTGATCCTTTCCGATGATCTGGGCGCGCGGCTCGCCGAAAAGCCTTTCGAAGGAAACGTTGCATCGCTCGATGGTATGGTCGGCGTTGAGGATCAGGATGCCGTCTGCGGCGGAGTCGAGAAGCGCATCCAGTCTTTGTTTTTCGTAGGAGACCTGCCCGTAAAGCCGCGCGTTGAACACGGCGATCGCCGCCTGGTCGGCAAACGATTGAAGCAGGACGCGGTCGTTTTGGGTGAAGAGATCGGGATAATTGCGGAAGATGAAGATGACGCCGATGACCTGTCCGTGGGCGGCGAGGGGCAGGGCGGTGCCGTTGAGGAGTCCCATGCTGGCGGTGTAGGTCAGTTCCTTCAACATGCGGTTGAGTTCGCGCACGTCCAGTTCACGGACATTTTCCTCAGCCAACAGCGGAGTCAAATAGCTTAGGAAAGCGGGAGCAATTCCATGGGCGGTGGCGACGCGCCAGCCGTCCTGTTCCTTTAGGGCGATCAGACCCGCCTGCCCAGCCAGCATCTCGATGGAAATTTTCAACACGCGCGCCAGCAATTTCTCAAGGTCGAGTTCCTGGGTGAGCGCGCGCGAGAGTTCGAGCAGGTAATCGCGTTGCCGGACGCGGAAGTCAGGAAGCATGGGGGGATTTTATCACCGGGTTGTATGCAATGTGTAAGAGGGGGGATGGTGTTGCATCGCCGGGTCAGCCTGCCCGTCCATTCAAAAGCGCACAGGCTGTCCGCACGGGCGGACAGCCTGCGCATTTCGCCACTACCTCAACCCCTGTTCCTTCTCAGCCATCGTGATCACGTTCTCGAAGATGTCGAGCGCTTCGTCCATTTCCTTTTTGGTGATGCAAAGGGGCGGCGCGAGGCGGATCACCGATTTGCCGCATCCGAGAAGCAACAGCCCGTATTCGAAGGCTTTGCTTTCGATCATGTTGCGGAGCTCCTCGTTCGGTTCCTTGGAGCTTTTGCCTTTCACGAACTCGACGCCGATCATCAAGCCCTTGCCGCGCACGTCGCCGATGGAAGTGTGCCGCGCCTGGATCTCCTGCAACGCATCCAGCGCATATTGTCCCACCTCGGCGGCGTTCGCGAGATATTGCTCTTCGAGCAGTTCGATGGTCGCCAGCGAGGCGGCGCAGGAGACGGGATTGCCGCCGAAGGTGTTGCCATGCACCCCTTTGGGCCAGGTCATCACCGATTCGCGCGCGATGCACGCGCCGAGCGGAAGACCGGACGCGATCCCCTTCGCCGAGGTGACGATATCCGGCTCCACGCCCCAGTGTTCGATTGCCCACCATTTGCCGGTGCGTCCCATGCCGCTTTGCACTTCGTCCGCGATCAGCAGGATGCCGTATTTGTCGCAAAGTTTTCGCAGGGCTGGGAAAAATCCGTCCGGCGGAACGAGGTACCCGCCCTCGCCCTGGATGGGTTCGACCAACACACCGGCGATCTCGTCGCCCGGCACGTTATGACCGAACACCTCTTCCTCGATGAAGCGCACCACCGTCTCGCCGTAATCCTCGCCCGCTTTACGATGCAGGATGGGGCGGTACGGATCGGGGAACGGCACGTGCGTCACGCCCGGCATCAACGGGTAGAAACCGCGATGATAATGCGGCTTGCTGGCAGTGAACGCCACCGATCCCATCGTGCGCCCGTGGAACGCGCCGAAAAAACCGATGAAGTTATGCCGCTTGGTGTAAAACTTTGCAAGTTTGATGGCGGTCTCCACCGCTTCGGTTCCCGAGTTGGTCAGGAACGTTTTTGCGTTTTCCTCGAACGGCGCGATCTCGTCCAGTTTTTCGCTCAGGCGGATCCAGTTCTCGTGATAAAAATCGGAGGAGATGTGCAGGAACTTTTCCGCCGCATCCTGCACCGCTTTCACGACCCTGGGGTTGGCGTGACCCGTCGCCACGACCGCGATGCCGCCCATCATGTCAATGAAGCGGTTGCCGTCGGGGTCCCACACCTCCACGCCCCTGCCGTGATCCATCACGAAGGGGTATCCGCGCGGGTAGGACGATGAGATCACTTTTTTATCACGTTCGATCATTGCCAGGGCTTTCGGACCCGGCACGTTTAATTTTTTCATGGATTTTCCTCTTTTGGAATCAGCCGCCTGCTGGCGAGATGCGGAAGCAGGCTTCCCGACTCCATGTTCGACGTTTGGGAAATAGTACGACATTCTGTGACGCAAGATTCGTCACGCGGCTTGCGCAACGATTCGGGACAAGCCGGCCCCTTCGATCATACTCAGGGCGAGTTTGATACTGTCCGATCAGCCTTTACCCCGCCTGTTGTTCGGCTGTCCACCATTTCGTTGCCGCCCACAAGGGAGGCGTGAATAATTTTGCCTCGTGCATCTCTGCCTGCTCTTCATCCCTTCGATTGCGAAGCGCTCAGGGCAAGCCGCGCCAACGCCAGCGCGCCCAGCAGACCGGCGTCGTCGCCCAATGCGGCTTTGCTGATCTTCAGGTCGTCCATGTAATGCGGGTGAAAGACGTGTTTCCGCAGGCTCGCTTCGAACGGCTTGAACAACAGGTCGCCAACCTGCGAGACGCCGCCTCCAAAGACCAGAATGGACGGGTCGAAGATGGCAAGGTAATTGGCGACCGCGATGCCGAGGTAATGCCCCGCGCGCTCGAAGGCGGAGATCGCAAGCGGATCCCCTGTCAGCGCCGCGTCGGCAATTTGCGCGGGAGACAGGTTCGGGTCCGCGTGAAGCGTGGTTTTTTCTCCCGCGCCCATCTGTTCCCTGACGTATCTCACAATGGCGGGTCCCGACGAGAACGATTCGATGTGTCCACGATGACCGCATCCGCAAAACGGTCCGTCGGGGTCAATGATCATGTGACCGAGTTCCGCGCCCATGCCGTGAAAGCCTTGAAGCAGGGTGTCGTTGACGATCACGCCGCCGCCGATGCCGGTGCTGATGGTGAGATAGACCAGGTTGCTATGACCCCTGCCCGCGCCGAACTGCCACTCGCCAAGCCCCGCCATGTTTGCGTCATTATCGAGATATACGGGAACGCCGAAGCGCTTCGAGAGTTTGGGGGCGAGCGGAAAATTCTTCCATTGCGGAATGTTGGGCGTATCGAGGATCGTGCCGGTGTGTGGATCGAGAGGGCCGGGCGAAGCGATGCCGATTGCGGAAACCTGCCCATCCTGCCAGACCGACTCGACGGCTTCCACGAGGCGGTCGAATACGCCGGGCGTTTGCGCGAGGGATTTTGTCCGTTTGTGGGCGATGGGTTTTGTGCTGTCGGGTTCGTAGGCGGCGACGCGAATGTGTGTCCCGCCGATGTCTATTGCGAGGATGAGGCTCATGGCTGCAATTATAACCGAGGGGGTTCGACGCTGATTGACTCCTGCCCTTCTCCCTGCTAGACTTGTCTCGAAAATACGATTATGTCGAAACGAGACGATTTTACGAAAAACCTGCGTTTGATCGGACGCTGGTTCGCGCCCGGTTTGGGCGTGAAGCGATGGTACTTTGTCATCCTGGCGGGCGTGACCCTGCTTGGGGTGGGGCTGGCGATGTTTCTTCTCGACCTGTACCGCACCGATTCGACGAACCCGCTGCTGCTCGAAATCCTTTCCTATGCCTCGCTTCGCTTTCTGCCGCGCGTCCTGCGCGCGTTGATCTTCGGCGGGCTGGGGGTTGGGCTGGTTGTGTACGGCATCTGGCGGTTGAACAATTCCCTGCTGCGTCCCTACGTCCGCCCGGGAAGACCGCTCGTGGACGAACTTGCCAATTACCGCCGCCGCGAACGCGGACCGCGCATCGTCGCCATCGGCGGCGGGCACGGGCTGGCGAACCTTTTGCGCGGCTTGAAACTATACACGCGAAACCTGACGGCGGTCGTCACGGTTGCGGACGATGGAGGGTCATCGGGACGATTGCGCGAGAGTTTCGGCATTTTGCCGCCGGGCGACATCCGCAATTGTCTCGCCGCGTTATCGAACGACGAGCAGATGCTCACGCAATTGTTCCAATATCGCTTCAGCGGCGCGGGGAATTTGGACGGACATTCGTTTGGGAATCTGTTCATCACCGCGCTGGCGGAGATCACCGGGAGTTTCGAGGGCGCCATCGCGGAATCGGGCAAGGTGTTGTCGGTGAGCGGACGCGTGCTTCCCTCCACGCTGCATAACGTAAAACTGGTCGCGGACATGCAGCTGCCCAATTCGCTGAATCAGGTTCGGGTGGAGGGGGAGAGCCGCATCCCTCAAATGGCGGGGAAGGTGCAACACGTCTGGCTCGAGCCGAACGACGCGCCGGCGTATCCGCCGGTCATCAAGGCGATCCTCAACGCGGACATGATCGTGGTGGGGCCGGGAAGTTTGTACACCAGTCTTTTGCCCAACCTGCTGGTTCACGACCTGTTCGGCGCGATCCAGGCGAGCCGCGCGGTCAAGGTGTACGTGAGCAACATCGCCACGCAAAAAGGGGAGACCGACCTGTACTCGTGTTACGATCACGTGCGGGCGCTGGAGGAGCACGTGGGAGATCGCCTCTTCGACGTGGTGTTGTGCAATGAAAACCATGAGGGTCAACTGCTCGACGACTCGCAATGGGTGCGCGCGGACGAAAAGACCCTCGCCGATTCGCGCGTGCGCTGCGCGGACCTGGCGGACGGGAATTATCCCTGGCGTCACGATTCGAAGAAACTGGCTGAAACCCTGATCGAAATATTGGACGAATACACCGGTCCGCTCGAATGAAATTACTTTCGTCATTATTCGTTCCGGCTGACCTGTGTGATAAAATCGTTTTGTATTCTTCATCACAAATTCTCCGCTTTACGTTATTGATCCATGTCCATCCGCGTCCCGTCAGGGACCTGTAAGGCGGAGAAATCACAAATAGATTTCGGAGGTACGAAATGACAGTCAAAGTCGGCATCAACGGATTTGGACGCATCGGACGCCAGGTGCTTCGGGCGATCCGCGACATGTACCCGAACGAGCTCGAGGTTGCGGCATTCAACGACATCGGCGACATGAAGACCATGGCGCACCTGCTCAAGTACGACTCGAACTACGGGCGCTTCAACGGCAAGGTCGAGGTCGCTGACGACGGTCTCGTGATTGACGGCAAAAAGATCAAAGCCTTCAAGGAGACCGATCCCGCCGCCATTCCCTGGGGCGACCTGGGCGTGGAGATCGTGATCGAGTCCACCGGCCTGTTCACCATCAAGGAAGACGGCGTGAACAAAAAAGGCAAACAGGTGAAGGGCGCGGTCAATCACATCACCAAAGGCGGAGCGAAGAAGGTCATCATTTCCGCGCCCGCCGAAGGCGAAGACCTGACCATCGTGCTGGGCGTGAACGAAGACATGTACGACCCGAAGAAACATCACGTCATATCCAACGCCTCCTGCACCACGAACGGGCTGGCTCCGGCGGTGAAGGTGGCGCACGATAAGTTCAAGATCGTGCGCGGCTTTATGACCACCGTCCATTCCTACACCAACGACCAGAAGATACTCGACCTGCCGCATTCCGACCTGCGACGCGCCCGCGCGGCTGCCATCAACATCATCCCAACCTCGACCGGCGCGGCGAAGGCTTTGAAACTGGTCATCCCCGATATGGCTGGCAGGCTCGACGGTTACGCCCTGCGCGTTCCCACCTCGACCGTTTCCATCATTGACCTGACCGCCGAGTTCGAAGTGGCGACCACCACCGAGGAATTGCGCCAGGCATTCCGCGACGCCGCGCAGACCCCGCGCTTGAAGGGCATTTTGCAGGCGGTGGACGAACCGCTCGTCAGCATTGATTACAAGGGCGACCCGCATTCCTCATCCGTTGACCTGCAATTCACGCAGGTGCTGGGCAAGGAGAAAGGCACGTTCGCCAAGATCGTCGCCTGGTACGATAACGAATGGGGCTACTCGTGCCGCACAGCCGATCTTGCGGCGATGATGGCGAAGAGCCTTTAGTGTAAACAGGTACACAGGTAGACACGTAAACACGTGTGTACTTGTGTACCTGTCTACTTGTGTACCAATCCCATGAACAAAAAAACAGTCAAGGACATTGACCTCAAAAACAAACGCGTGTTGATGCGCGTGGATTTCAACGTGCCGATGGCGGACGGCAAAGTGACCGACGACAAACGCATCCGCGCTGCGCTGCCGACGATTCAATACGTTCTGGATCAGGGCGCGTCGTTGATGCTGATGAGTCATCTCGGACGACCGAAAGGCGGTTCAGACCCGACCTTTAGCCTGCGCGCGGCTTCGGAGGTTTTGTCCACGCTGATCAATCACCCCGTGCAGATGGCGCCCGATTGCGTCGGCGCGGAAGTGGAAGCGATGGCGAAAGCGTTGAAACCGGGCGACGTGTTGATGTTGGAGAACACCCGCTTCCATCTCGAAGAGGAAAAGAACGACCTGGAATTCGCCAAACAACTTGCGGCGCTCGGCGATGTGTACGTCAACGACGCGTTCGGCTCGGCGCACCGCGCGCACGCCTCCACCGAGGGCGTGGCAAGATTCCTGCCCGCCGTCTCCGGCTTTTTGATGGAACAGGAATTGGAATATCTCGGCAGGGCGGTCGGAGAACCCGAACATCCCTACGTTGCCATCCTCGGCGGCGCGAAGATCAGCGACAAGATTTTGGTCGTCGAAACCCTGCTTTCCAAATGCGACAAGTTGATCGTCGGCGGCGGCATGGCGAACACCTTCCTCGCCGCAAAGGGATTGGATATGCAGGACAGCCTCGTCGAAGAATCTTCGCTCGAAACCGCCAAAGAGATCATGGCGAAATCCAACGATAAATTGATCCTTCCCGTGGACGCGGTCGTCGCCGATAAATTTTCCGAAGACGCGAACACGCAAGTCGTTGACGTGGAGGCGATCCCCGGGGGCTGGCGCATGTTGGATGTGGGACCGAAAACGCTCGGCTTATACAAAGAGGCGTTGAAGGACGCCAAACTCATCGTGTGGAACGGGCCCGTCGGAGTCTTCGAGTTCCCCAAATTTGCCGAAGGCACGTTTGCCCTCGCGAAGATGCTGGCTGAATCCGGCGCGGTCACGGTAATTGGCGGCGGCGACTCGGCGAGCGCGGTCAAAAAGGCGGGCGTCGCCAAGCAGATGACGCACGTCTCCACCGGCGGCGGCGCATCGCTGGAATTCCTCGAAGGCAGGGAACTGCCCGGCGTCGCGGCGTTGATGGATAAATAACCATGCGTACACCCCTCGTTGCCGGAAACTGGAAGATGAACAAGACCGTCGCGGAGGCGCACGAACTGGTCTCGAAACTGCTTTCGCCGCTGATGGACCTCGCGGGCGTGGAAAGAGTTTTGTGTCCGCCCTTCACTTCGATCTTCGCCATCGCTTCGATGCTCGACGGGAGCGGCATCAGCCTCGGCGCGCAGGACATGCACTGGGAGGAGAAGGGCGCGTTCACAGGCGAGGTCGCGCCGGGCATGGTCAGGGAGTTTTGCGATTACGTCATCATCGGTCACTCGGAGCGCCGGACGTATTTCGGCGAGACGGATGAGAGGGTCAACAGGAAATTGCGCGCGGCTTTGAAACACGACCTGACTCCGATCGTCTGTGTGGGCGAGACGCTGGACGAATACGAGTCGAACCGGACCTCGGAGGTGGTCCTGCGCCAGATCAATTTGGGCTTCGCTGACGTGGATCCCGCCGTCGCGTCGCGCATCGTGGTCGCGTATGAGCCGGTGTGGGCGATCGGGACCGGGAAAGCCTCCAGCGGGGAAAATGCCAATGTCGTGCACGCGCAGGTCATTCGTCCCGCGTTGAGGCGTTTATTCGGCGAGGATAACGCGCAGGCGATCCGCATCCTGTATGGCGGTTCGGTGAACGCGGCGAACGCATCCGAATTCTTCCGGCAGTCCGACATTGACGGCGCGCTGGTGGGAGGGGCGAGCCTCAAGGTGGATGAGTTCGTTGCGATTACGAGGGCGGCTGTAAAATGAATGTCATTGCGAGCGGAGCGAAGCAATCTCATATTTCAGCGAGGAGATTGCTTCGACTGCTCCGCAGTCTCGCAATGACATATTCTCCATGATATCCCAACTCACCGGTTTCTTCTGGTTCGTGTTGATGCTCGCGCCGCTGGTCATCCTCCAGCGGCTTTTGCATCGCGAGATACAGGCGGTGTTACTGATCCTGACGCGCGACGCGCGTTTGACGATCGTCATTTTTCAGATCATTTTCCTGCCGGGGGTTTTCTTGCATGAGTTGAGTCATTTCCTGACGGCGAAGTTGTTGCGCGTGCGAACGGGCGGATTCTCCGTCATCCCGCGCGCGTTGCCCAACGGACGCCTGCAACTCGGTTACGTGGAAACCGCCCGCTCGGACATCGCACGCGATTCGCTGATCGGCGCCGCGCCGTTGATCTTCGGGACGCTGTTCGTCGCCTACGCGGCGATCTATCGGCTGGATATGCGCGTGCTATGGGATACGTTCCGCAACGGTCAATTCGATCTGTTCTGGCTGGGGGTTCGCTTCCTTCCCACGGTAAAGGATTTTTACCTGTGGTTGTATCTTGCCTTCACGGTCAGCAGTACGATGATGCCCTCCGAATCGGACCGTCACGCCTGGCTGGAATTGATCATTTCAATCGGGATATTGTTTGCGATCGCCCTGCTGGTCGGCGCAGGTCCGTGGATGCTGGATAACGTCGCCCCGCTGGTCAGTAATTTTCTCAGTTCGGTCGCGGTGATCCTGGGGTTGAGTTCGGTCATCCATGCGGTGTTGGTGTTGCCGATCGCGCTGGTACATAAATTGCTGGCGCGCGCCACCGGGGTGGATGTGCGATAGCGTCGTCCCATCCGTTCGGGTTGCCTACCCCCCGTTATTGCTTGATTAGGAACGCTCCCAAAGCGAGCAATGCGACCCCGAACATTCTCGTCAAACTGATTCCGACCTTTGCAAAACCGAATAACCCAAAGTGGTCAATAAACAGGGATAACCCCAGTTGACCTACGACCAATGCGGTCAGCGTGGAGGTCGTCCCGATCCTGGGGATCAGGAATATCGGGACCGCCAAAATGACCACTCCCAACGCTCCCCCGACGTAAAGATACCATTCTGACAACCCGGGTATATTCCTAAAATTCGCTGTCCTGGGGAAAAGGACTATCAGGACCAGAAGCAAAGAGACGCTGACCAGCGTCAGGATCAACACCGAGCCCAAATTCCCTGTTTTCCTGCCCAGGGCTGAATTCAAGACGCTCTGAATGGCGATCATCGAGCCGGCGATAACGCCCACGATGAAGAGACCGATGAATTTCATGTCGTTTTATCCTTGTCCTTCTGAATGATGGCGCGCAGCGCGCACCGCCAATTCTACAGCGTCTTGCCGGGATTCCTCCATACGAAAAACTCCGCCGAAATGATCCATCCACTGGCGGGAAGGTGTCATGCGCGCTTTGCGTTTATCAATTAGAAAGCTGTCCCCCCTTAGAGAGCCGCGCCATTCATGTCCTATCAATTGAATCGTTTGGATATGGGATGCTGTTTGAAAAAAGAGGCGGCATTTTTAGGCTAAGGGCAGGAAGAAGGAAATAGCGCAATAAGGACGTTTTCCAGCCGATTTCCAGAGAGCGCGGGATGACCTTGTTTCTGAGAAAACGCTTTGTTAGGGTCAGTAAATTATTAACTTCCCTCATGTCGTTGCGAGTCTTCGAGAAGCAATCTCCTGTTGCCATAGATTTTCCTGCAAAGTGGGGATTGCTT